>Ga0194115_10002600_pt1 | contig 21345 bp, 18 predicted proteins | sample TA2MahsurfametaG_3_FD_148656 | JGI IMG/M metagenome (GOLD analysis project Ga0194115, IMG submission 148656) | Freshwater microbial communities from Lake Tanganyika, Tanzania - TA2015002 Mahale S4 surface | ecosystem: Environmental > Aquatic > Freshwater > Lake | place: Tanzania: Lake... | reverse complement strand
CCTTGGCTCGCAGGTGAGCTTTTGCCGTCTCAAACAGATTTTCCAGTCTTCCCTCCGCTGTATCAGGTAGAGCGCGGCGCTGGCCTGGTCTCATGGCGATCCGGAACTGACACGGACTGTCTTCGAACTCCTGGCGCTTCTCAATGCCGAGATGACCTGAATCTCCGTAGACCACCTTCTCCTCGCCGTGCAGCCGCTCAGCGGCGGTGTTCAGCTCATGCACATTGGCGGCGGTGCTGACCACCGAATGGATCAGGCCCGAGGCCGCATCCACTCCGATATGGCAGCGCATCCCGAAAAACCACTGATTTCCCTTGGCCACCGAGTGCATCTCCGGGTCCCGTTCACCCTTCTTGTTCTTGGTGGAGCTGGGAGCGTGGATGATCGTGGCATCGAGGATCGTCCCCTCCTGCAGCAGGGCGCCTTGATCTTTGAGCGTCTGCTTCACGGCCTCGAAAATCTGCTCGCCGATGCCGTGCTCCTCGAGGAGATGCCGAAAATTCAGAATCGTGGTCTCATCCGGAATCCGCTCAGAGACCATGTCGATCCCCGCAAAGCGCCGGAAACAGGGGGTATCAATCAGCATCTCCTCCATCAGCGGATCCGAGAGCGTGAACCACTGCTGCAGCAAGTGAATCCGCAGCATCACCTCCAGAGGGAACGGCGGCCTGCCTCCCTTGGCAGATGGCCGGTGATAGACCGGCCGGATCAGTGCATGGAAATCATCCCAGGGGATGGTCGCTTCCATTTCGTCGAGGAAGATCTGCCGCCGCGTCTTCTTCTTGGCGTAAACCTGCTCGTAATCGCTGAACCCCAGCTGAAGTGATCCGCTCACCGGCCAGTCTCAAGCTTGGACTTGGCGCCAGTTTACTGGGTTTTTCGGAGGTTCCTTAAGGTACAGATATCTGCAACCAAACCGATGCTCACCGGCTCCGATCTGCTTGCCAAAGTCAAAGAACTGGGCGACGTGTCCAAATCCGATCTGGTGCGCAGCTGCGGCTACGTGAGCACCAAAAAAGACGGTGGCGACCGCCTGAACTTCACCGCCTTCTATGAAGCCCTGCTCGAGGCCAAGGGCCTCAGCCTGGGTAACGACGGTGTAGGCCGCGGGAAAGGCGGCCGCAAGCTCAGCTACACCGCCACTGTCCAGGGCAACGGCAACCTCCTGATCGGCAAGGCCTACACCGCCATGCTTGATCTCAAGCCTGGTGATGAGTTCGAGATCAAGCTCGGCCGCAAGCAGGTGCGCCTGATCCCCGTGGGTGGGGTGGATGAGGAGGAATGATCTCCAGGGAGTTGCAGCGAGCCGCTGATGATCGGCGGCTCTTCACGCAATAGTTGCCAGAACTGAACCATCCGAGAGGACAACTGCTCCCCTGCATCTGAATGGCTTCTCGCTGGTTGCATGGACGGCTGACGCAGTAGGCGCCTGAGCTGTAGAAACCAAGAGGACGTTTCTGCCCGGATTTCTCAATCGACCCACGGCTGTGGCCGCCTTTCGATGCCATGCATACCGTCTGAGGTGCAAGACCGAGGCGGCAAGCTCCAACTTTAGGAAGAGGGCGTGTTGCTGGGGAAGGGCCGGTGCACGGAAGAGCAACAACGCTAAGAGCCGCACCACAAGCATATATGGCGGGACAGGGGGGGGCTGACCAGCTCTGGATCACCTTAAGCATTCCCCCCGGAGCTTAGTCCCAAGGCGCACTAAGATCCGACGTACAGTCAGATGCATTGCTGAAGCAGTGGCCAACAGCACAACGAGATTTGATAAGACTGCCGGAAGACAGCTAAGCGGAGAAGGCACTAGTATTACAACAAGACAAGTGACTAAATCGAAATACAAGAATATAAGGACACTGAAGAAGCAGGAAGCAACCTCGGAAGTCTACAAAGAATTAAGAAACGAGCCCCTGATCATAAGAAATGAATTAGAATCGACGACCAGGGAAAGACTTAGCTGGCAGAAGATATCAGATACTTTGCCAGACATCATAGTGCAGGCAGTAGAAAGCCTGGCAACAGCAAGAGATGAAAGAGGCAAGACCGAAAAGGAGACATATTACTGCAAGCTACACGATTACATAAGCTACTGCAACGGAGGAAGCACAGAGTTTACGGTACAGACAGGTCCGTTTGACATAAAGAACATTCGATTAAGCAAGGAGGATAGATTACTATATGTATTAAGTCTTAACTGCAATAAAGACAGACGCCTGACCAATCTAATAAGAATAGACGACCGGTTTGACGACTGGTTTGGTAAGTATTTCCCACGGTACACAGAGGAAGTAGTATATGACAAGGGGCATACGTGGTTCTTTATAGGACCCGAGGGCACAGAAAGCGAGTTGCACAGTGATCACGATTTTGTTCATACAACACTTCAACAATGCGATGGAACAAAAGAAGTCTTTGTATGTGATCCAGAGACCACGAGGAGCTTAATTAGAAAATACGGATTAGGAGTAAAGCTAAAAGCAATAGACGAAGAGATTGTCATGTACAGCAGAGTCGAGCAGATTGACGAACCTGACGCCCTAAAGAGAGTTAGATACGGCATTCTCAATGCCGGCGATACACTCTACATTCCGTCAATGTGGGGACACATGGCAAGAGCAATGAGCAAGTCAATTACGATGAGCCGTGACTTTATAGACGAAAGAAATGCCGACGATTACTTTTCATCAATGATCAGAAGAAGTCAACAATGAGGACAAGCACTCTACAGCAGATAAGAGCTGATAAGGAGTTGAATAGCCGGACCAGGATCTTGCAAGCTCACAAATAGAGAACAAGACGGGTAAGTAAGAAGAAAGCTTGGCGTGGCAGTGCGCCTCGCTAAACGAATAGACAGAAGAAGCAATCTCAATAGTATTCACAAATATAAGCGAAAGAATCTCATGTGGGAGCTCCGACAACTTAGAGGTAAACAAGAGCTCGCAGTTTAGGCGGGAATACTCGTGGACAATAGACTCGGTTTTGCAACCAAGATGATAGCGAATGTAGCTACGGTTAGCAAGAGACGGGACAATAAAACAGGCTATTTTACTGTTATTAAGAAAGTTGGTTCCATATATGTTATGCAGAAGTGATGCAAGAGCTACATTGTCAGGAAAAGAGAAGGCGCGACAAAGGTGGTAGCACCTTAAAGAATGCCGAGTCAATAAAGATGTGGAGCTATGAAGGGGGCAACAGTATGGCGCAAAAGATACAATCTTTTGAAAAAGGGCTGCCTCACGACGAGCAAGGTGCAATGAGTTGAGATACCCGTAACGCAGGAAGAGTGGATTGATCACAGGAAAAGACTATCAAAAGAAGATTTATTGCACAACACAGATTCTGAAGGAAAAGGGAAAAAACCAAATAGAGATACCCGGTCAAGCAAAGGGATAAGTATACGTTTGGTGAAAAGAGCAACGAAGGAATGCGTGCGAGAATGCTGCGGAAGGGAACGAGAAATAGAATTAAGGATACTAATAATAAAAAGAGATATGTAGTCTAAGCGTGGGTTGGTAACATGACGAGGAACGAGAGGAAGATCACTGATGCCTACAAAAGCAAGAAAGTGAGACGCAGGTGAAGCATAGGATGAAGCATAAAGTATAGACGGAAAAGAAAATACGGAAATAGAAGAGGCACCAAAAGTATCTGTTAGATTCGAAATGAAACTTGAGTGATCAAACATCTCAGGGCTAGCAATCCAGGCCGAAGAGGGTGGAAAGTCTTTAGGCAAATAGAATTGGTGAGGCCAGAGACTGGTCTGGTTGACTTTGACAAGAGTAGAATAGAGAGAGATATACATATCAGCAGGCGAACGAATATAATAAACGAAATGGATTTCTACGTCTTCAGGAAAGAGTAGAGAAAGGCAATGAAGCTTCTCGCTGGTATTGCAGTAATAGGGCAAGAGTTCGTCAGAAAGAATAAGAGTATGATATCCGGATGACAAGAAGGATTGGATATAGGCTAGAGAAGTATCGCGGAAATACGAACGAATATCAAGGCTAGGATCAGGATCTTTGGGCAGGTAATGAGCATAGACTGAATAGGATTCAAACAGGTTAAAAGAAGAGAAGAATGCAAGCTCAGGGTGCTTGCAAGAGGGGGTCAGGGGGATATAGATACCACGTGAGTTTAGATATTGACTGTTCTCGGATAAAGCGAACTGGATTGCAGTACTACCTGTCTTAGGTGCACCAACATGGAAGATAATACGCTTCACAGTGGAGAAAAAGCAAGAGAATAGGAGTGAAGAAGTGTGGTGGAGAAATTAAGATTGAAAGACAAGGTAATACGAGGAACAGTGGATTCGGATGGAACTGGGGAAGAGAAAAAACCGTGTTCGAGATATGAAGGCCATAGAAGGAGGTCACCCTGTTTGTAGGAAGGCTTATACAAGGGTGAATTAAAGGGTGTTGGAATGATCGGAAGATCCTCGTAAGATGAAAAAGAACAAAGGGGACGTGGATGTCTAAAGATCAGTGATGGATGAACAGAAGGGTCAAACGAGATATAGAACGTGCCTGACAAGAGAGAGTTAGTATGAGAGTGAAAAGCTTGACTAGCCGAAGGAAGCGAGGAATTAAGCCATGAGTTTGAGACTATAAGCGGATTTGTGGTACCAAAAGTATTGACAAGGAAATGCGAGGAAGATTCTAGTATGAAGGTTCTAAGTTCAGCATAAGCAGGGTTATCTAGAATGTTTCTACCATGGTGACTCTTTTGTACAGTATTAAGATAAGGAGGCAAGTCTTGACTAGAACTTAGATCACCAAGTGTGTCTAGCTGCAGTAAAGAGAGTTTGCTAGGGTAAATACCTAGCTGAACGGGAAAGATTTGTTCGATCAACATGGTGAGATTAAGCGATGAAGAAACAGGAAAGGCAATTCAGTGCCAGAAACCAATTCGGGAATGACTGCAATTAGGAGTACTAGTCATGTTGGGAATATACTAGAGTAAAACAATTGTGACCAGTTGAAAATAGTTGAGTCATTTACCGTGGCCAGGGATATTAGAGACTGAGCTTGGAGAATGATCAGAGTGAAAGGGTATATGGATTATTCGTAAGAGACATAGCAGCAAAGAAAAAGGAAGGTAGTTTAAAAAAAGGTATAATGCAAGAGAGAGTTATGGTAACAAGAAGTATCTCTTACAGAAGATGTCAGTATATGCTCAAGATATATGAAAGAAATAGATAGAAGGGGATCGTGGCAAGTGAGAGTGGACTGATATAGAGTGATAATCAATGGAGGTTGGGATCAAGCATTTTAGTTATGATGCAAATGCAGATCGGAAAAAGCCATCCAGAGAAATAAGCTCAGAGTAAGTTCCCTGCTGAGTCTTTCTGCCAGCCTCCAAAACGACAATATGTTCAGCATTTCTAATGGTTTCTAGACGATGAGCTATGCTGATACGTGTAATTTGTGAGCTGTCGAGGAACTCACTAATGGCACGCTGGGCTTCAATATCAAGAGCACTTGTTGCCTCATCCAAGAAAAGAACCTTTGGTTCTCTTATAAGTGCCCGGGCAAGAAGAAGGCGTTGCCGCTGGCCACCAGAAATGTTAGTGGCTCCAGGCGTCAGAATAGTGTCAAGACCCATAGGCATAGCCTCAATCTCTTCGCGTATACAAGCGTACTCTAAAAACTGAAGAAGTCGAGACTTAGGGTATTCACCAAGAGGATCTAATACATCTCGAATCATGGCTTGAGGTAAATTAACCTGCTGAGTTACGATGCCAATTTGCAAGCGAAGCGACTTCAAGTTAAGGTTCTGGTAATCAATACCGTCAACACGCATAATACCGGAATCTGGACGGATGGTGCCAGTGCAAAGGCGAAGAATTGTGCTCTTTCCAGATCCAGAGGGGCCAGTGATTGCGGTATGAACACCTGCTGGAATCGTTAGATTAAGACCGGACAGGGTTTGAGAGTCAGATGTATAGGAGAAAGAAACATTATCAAATTCAAAGCATCCCTTGAGATTATGGACAGGGAGTGTACCAATGGGTTCGCGCTTAGATTGCAGAATAGGCTGTACATATGACCATTTAGCAGCAGCTTTAACTAAGCTAGATGATATCAAGTAAAGAACAAGACTAAAGGAACTATTGAAGCCTGCTAAGGATGTCAAAAAACCAACAAGCTTCGAGAGAGCACCTGGATCAAGTTCACGGGAAGTAGTAGTAAGAGTAAAGTAAGCAAAAACAACTATATAGACTACGGGCTGCGAAAGAAGCGAGATAATATCAGTGTAAGAGTCTACATATGCAATATCAAGTTCTCTCCGATTCAAGTATGAAAGCCTCTTCATTATTGATCCAAGGAAGGTTGACTCGGTATCAGTGGCCTTCAGCAAGGATATCCCAGAAAGTGCATTCTGTACTTGAGCGGCAAATTGAGACGAAATATCATTATAGTCTTGCTGCAAGATTGATTGACGCTTGAAGAGTGGAATGGAAACCAGTGAAAAGAGAAGGTAACATGAAAAAGCGATATAAGCAAAGTTGCCACCATAATAGATCATAAGAACGAAATATGCCAAACCAAAAACGAGTGAAATAAGTGCAGGTATAAGTTGAGTGCCTAGCAATGCTTGAATCTGGACAAGTGATCCTGCTCTTTGAACAAGTTCTTGCTGTGGAAATTTCTGGATAAATAGAACAGGCAACGATGCAAGCTTTTGCCAGATACCGACCTGAATCTTGCTTAGAATAATCGTATTAAAAGCAGCAACAAAACGAAGCTGATAATACATAAAAAGAAATGCAATAAACGAAGACAATATCAGGATGGCAGAAAGTTGATATGAATATCGTAGGTTACCATCGGGAATAGATGTTGAAACGAGGGTTGCAGAAATGACAGGTATGAGCAACTGAAAGATAGATACAACAATGCCAAAGAAAAGAATGAGATAGAATTGCTTTTCAGATGCCTTAATTGCATAACCTGCTATGCTGTATGAAGATGATTCTTCGGGTAGTGGTGAGAATATTTCAATGCAGGCATCATCGTAGTCAGCGAGATTGCTGGATGACAATAAAGATATAGAAAGATCAAGCGATGAGAATCGATATGCGGTCGTACCTGAATAGAACAAGAGCTCAGGAGCCTTAGTCTGATGATTCGTAGCAATAATAAAGCCAAAATAGCCGCTAATATCAATTGTGGATAGGCTAAGATATCTGTAAGAAAGAGAGTTAGATTCAAGTGTTGAAACAAGATCGACAGGTTTGTCTTGCGGGCACAAGAGTTCTGGAGGCGTACTACCAGTTAGCCTACGCAGAGCTAAGGAAATACAGCGCGAGTTAAGGGTGAACGGGTCTGTGTTATCCTCCCTCGAATGACCTTCAGAAATGGGATTAGAAGGATTGCTATAGAAAGCTAGCAGTGCCTTAGTATCTGGTGAAATGGTCATTTTAGGATCGGGTAATAGAACGGTTGGCAAAATGCAGAATATCGGTAGAACGATCTATCAACGTCTTTCTGTGTGAAATGCTTAGAGTTGTAATCTGCCGGTCATTCAGGAAGGATATAATTTTAGATTCAGTAACGTTGTCCAAAGCTGATGTGCCCTCGTCTAGGAGCAAGAGGTCTGGCTTACGAAGCAAAGCGCGTGTAAGCTGTAAAAGCTGACGTTGTCCTCCTGAAAGGTCAGTACCACCATCGTTCAGAATACGATTAAAACCCTGAGGATGCTGATTGACAATGTCGTAAAAGCCTGTTGCCTTAGAAAGCTCAAGTATGTCCTCATTACTAGCATTGAATGCTCCATGTAACAAGTTATCCGCTACAGTTGCATTGTATATGAACGGCTCTTGAGGAATATAGGCAATATCTTGACGAACGGATTGAATTGAAGAAGAGTCAACCAATGAACCATTAAAATAAATAGCTCCAGATTGGAGAGAATACAAACCGAGGATGATTTTGACAAGTACAGATTTACCCGAACCACTAGGTCCAACGATAGATGTTAAGGAGCCCCGACCAACAAAGAATGAGGAATTATCAATAATAGGAGGATCGAGGGGATTAAATGAAAATGTAGCATTGACGAATTCCAGTGGGTGGGATGTAGTTATTCTAGAAGGAAAATCAATGAAAACAGGTGGAGATTTCGGCTGGTTAAAAATTCGAATGTCTGACTCTAGAAGTTTCGGTAATAAGCTATAGGAATCGGGCAGGGTATTGTAAGCATCAGAGAATCGCTGGGAAAAGCCGTCAACAGTTTTGAAGGCGTTTAGAATTGTAGTGATCTCATTAAAGACAACAAGTACAGACGGTAAAAGCAAAAGGTATGTAACCAGTTCTCCGATAGAAATAACTTTGTCAGCAACAAGGATCGGTGCAGCACTAAGTATGAGAACCTGGGTGAGATATGAAAGAAAGAAAGTATATGAGCCATTTACAGCAATCTTTGAAGAAACAACTTGAATCAAGGACTGGCTAGCCAAGAAAAAACCAGACCAACGGCCAAAATAGTAACTTTCGTTAGAAGTGGATCTGACAGTTTCGATGTCACCAATTAGGGAGAAGGTAAGACCAGCACCCTTGCCAGTTGACATACTCGCGTTACGATTGTCGTTAGTTGTATCTAAGTAGACTCGATACGAAAGATACAAAGACAAAAGCACTAACAAGACAGGGACTATTGTTAGCGTACTAGATATAAAGAAAAGGACTACAACTACTGGAACTGCCCTTAGGGCGTTAAAGAGAGAGTAAAGAAAATCAGTATGAAACTGCGCCGTTGCACTAATATCGAAAATAATTCTAGAGTTTAACTCGCCTAGATTGCGAGTTACAAAGAAGTTGTATGGAAGAGATAGAATCTTAATGATGAATTCAAGCGAAGTCCTAGCTGACTGTAAAAATGAAACTCTCCTGAGAAGAGTAAGCCTAATGTAAGTAATACCAAGATAAACAAGTACGAGTAAGAAAAGGAGCCAGAGTGAGGTGTTTCCTTGAAATTGAGAGACCCCAGAAATGTATTTATCTGAATAAAAACCAATTAAAACCGCAATCGCAGTCTCAGGTACCGCTGAAAGAAGTGAGAGAAATAGGATAAGACTGTAAATGGGTATTTGGGATTTGTATCGGCTTAGATAATCAGAGATGTAGCGTTCCGGTGATCCAGATTTCTTAAATGAATCAGTAAGTTCTACTGTAAGGCAGTAATCAGTATATTTAGAGTAGAAGGTTTCCTCGTCGACAATCCTTCTTCCTATGGCAGGGTCAGAAAGGTAGAATTTGGAATTTCTGTAGCCTTCGAATATGAGAAAATGGTTGAAATCCCACCATAGTATAGTCGGACCAGAATAGTTACTAATGAGAGCATCTCTGTCCCAGTTGGTAAATGTCAGCGTAACGCCATACTTTTCTGCTGCATCAATCAGCTTTTGGCAGGAAGCTCCATCACGAGTTATACCACAAGTATATCTGAGCTCGTCAATGGTAACAAACTTACGATAATAAGCAAGAAGAAGCTTAAGAGAAACAGCGCCACATTCTGTGGCTTCCATTTGAATAATATTTGACGTCTTGTAGATTGGCTTATTCATTTGTAGAATCCTTGGCGGGGATAGGGTTACTGGTAAAAAGATTTCTGAGGGCTGGTAAAGCCATTGATGCTGGGCTAATCCTCTTGGTGATAATTGTAGCGTTCATGATCGTTGTGATAGGAATCTTGAAATCTGGACCATTACTTGAGGTCCACTCGTAGCCAGAAGGAGTTTTGGATGTCTTTCTCAGTTTGAGTAGGATTAGAAAAGGGCTATCGTTTGTCTTCTGGATCGATTGGGCGACTGTATCAACACCAAGTGTTTTGAGAATCTGGCCTGCTGTTTGTGTTGTCTCACTGACACTAATAACTTCACCTTTAATACCACCGTATTGAGTAGAGGAAAAACCTGCGGGAGTGACGATTGCTTCATTTCCTACCTTTACATCTGCAATGTATTCGGCGTCGATGTAAACTGGTATGATATCTGGATAAGATCCCTTGCTTGTTGTTGTGATCAAAATAGGCGTATTTGGTTCAACAAAGGTACCAGGTGCTACAATCTGGCTAACAACGCAGGAAGTACTGGGTGCAAGCAGGTAAGACTGTGATAGAAAAAGCTTAAGCTTATTCGCTATATCTAGAAAAGCAGTTAGGGCGCTGTGAAAGTTTGAGCTCTTATTAGATCTTATATTTATCATATCATTAAAGTCTGCAGCTTGTGTTGATTGATATTGCGCAAGACTTGCCTGGGAAATAATACCTTCCTTGTAGAGTTCGTCAGCAGAATTTGCAAGTTGCCGGTTCTGATCGTAAATCCTTTTTGCTTCAGAGATAGCTCGGTCGTAATTACCTTGTTGGGTATCAATCTCCTCAGAAAAAGCTACGCCTGTCATTAAAGCGTTAACTAATTGGGATCTAGTATCGTTATTGAGCAAAAAGGCAAGAGGCTTGTTAGGGTCTTGGCAAACTGTGGGGTTTGATGAAGATATCTGAGTAAGACTTGATTTTTGTGGTGTACTTTTGTTAGCGTAATTGTCTTGCAAGGGTGCCAGTAGAGGCTGAACACTCTTATACTGTTCAACAATGCTGTAAGAAGAAGAATCGCGCTCTCGCTGTTGAAGATACTTGTACATAGTCGTATTCCATGATCTAGAATTTAGAATCTGATATATATCATTTGATTTTAATATCTGTTCTTTTATCTGGGGTGAAAAATAGACATATCCTTGACCTGGAGAATAAAGGGTGACAATACTCTCAGGCAAAACGAAGACGCCAACTCCAGCCTTTCTAGATGGAAGCAAGGCGAAGAGAAACCAAGCTAAGAGCAAAACTGCGGAGGAAGCCGATAGAATAATAAGTAGACGGAGAGATGGTGTCACAACCCTAAAGGGTTTGAAGACTCCGTCGACATCACCAGAAGTAGAAAGGGGCATTGGTCAAAGATGAGGAGAGGTTGCAGAAAGTTTTTTGTTTGTGTCTCGAAGAATAATGACTATTGGGTGAAGGACTTTTTCCACTCTTCAAGAAAGTAATTAAAGTCCAGGCTATCAAAACCTTCGGCCTGAACGAGTGTTGCAATCGCGATAGCCGAATTATTTCTTGTCTTAATATTAGTCACTAGACTTGAGTTAATGGAGGTAAGCTGATTGAATATATTATCAACATCTGTTTCAGTAAGGATACCTACTTGGCTTGCTTTTAGGGCGTTGATGTAGTTGATTGTGGCTTCTTCGGAGGCCTTCGAAAGCGAGATTACATTCTGAGTGCTTGAAATGTAAGACGTAAAGTTGGTTAGAAGGTCGGTCTCAAGTTGGTTGAGCGATTGTGTTAGCTGATTGCGAAGAGAGTTTGTGGCATAGGATTGTGATTTTGCGTTTGCAAGTGTTTGACCAAAGTCAAAGATGTTCCAATTAAAAGACGCGGATGCAACAACATCACTTGAGCGGTAGTAGTCATTTGTGTTACCAGTGCCATTGATGTCGCCCCATTGATTATCAGTTTCATAAGACACTGATAAGCTTAGATCCGGGAGGTTCTGAGCGAGAATGGACTTACGAGTAAGCTTTGAAGACTCAATCTGACGCCTTAATGCCAATAGAGACGGATTGGTCTTGAGTGCAGTTGTGATTGATTCAGAAGGTATCTTAGCCCAACACGCAGTGCTGAATCCGCTCGATAGTTTAGGAAATATGGTAGTGTCGAAATTCTTGGGGAATAAGAAGTCACCCATAAGTCTGTCATAACTCTGGGCTAGGTCGGATTTAGACTTCACAAGATTTGTTGATTGTGTAGTCTTAGTTACACTTGCACGACTAATGTCAAGACGTGAGCTTAAGCCCTTTTTCTCTAACTTCGTTAGACGAAATACACGGTCGGCAGAGGCCTGAAACTGAAAAGAATTTAGGATTGTAGACAGTAAGTTAGACTTGAAGTCGTAGAAGTCGGAAACTGTTTGCAGTGAATCGGTAACAGATTGATTAATAAAAGCGTAATAAGCAGACTTTTGGTTCTGCGTTGATGCCTTGCTAGCAAAGAGGTTCTGAAAGCTAAAAGGATAGTAAAGGCTGACATAAGGATTTGTTTCATTGGTGTAGCTATTAGCGCTGTTGGGTATGGGGCTTATGGCTCCTGAAAGAGATTCGTCAAATCCAGGATTGGCGTTTAGATCAAATTGGAAATTGAGGACAGGTCGATCAAAAGATCCTCGAGATGCTTCTTGAGATTGTAGATAGGTAAAGTAGAACTGTCTCGCGACAGGTGAAACCGAAAACCGTCTTGAGAAAACTTCTTTAGATGAGATCACACGATCCTCTTCTACCACCGATGAGGATTCCTTTGCTAGGTTGATTTGATCGAGTAATGAGGGTTCGTTGCTATTTAACCTGTTTCCTGCCTTTGCCATCTTTTGAACTGAAGAAATAAAGCCATCAAGCCGTGAATTGACGACTTGGCATGAGGGAAGTTCTTTGAAGTTCTTATCTATTGCCAAAATAATTTCGTCTGCCGTTTTAGGCGCTAGACGTGCTCTGCAGTTAACGTTAGTATTCTGAAACGTGTGGTTTGTGCAATCTTCAACGGCTTGTACATCGGAAGGACCGGCCAACAAGGAGGAAACTGCAAGTAGCTGGACAACAGAATCAAGGGTTCTCCTGCCCATTGCGATAGAAATCATAACTTGAGAATATTTACATAAACCGATTCAGATGTCAACTGCTATCCATTTATCACCACATACCATTCAGCATGATTGGATTGTCATGTAGCTATATATTACAGTCCTCGGCGTCCCGCTTCAAGGGGTCTGGCCGCGTCCCTTTGCGAGGTGTAAATCCTGAGGCCCGATTGCCCTGATTTGAGAGTGAACAGGGGCGAATTAGGCTGAGGGGATAACCCAGGCGACCACGACCAGTCAGGGAAAGTGATGAGAGGTGGAACCCGAATAGGAAGAACCTATGTTAGATATTTAATAGTGCCTTCAACGGGAATGAAAGCTAGTGTGTTGATGCAGGTGGATAACCTGCAACTCTTGACGTTTTATTGCCATGTCTGCATTTGAAAACGCTCACAAATTTGTGAACGAGATTCCTGCTTCTCAGAAAGCTGGTGTCAGCGGCCTAGCCGAGGCTGTGGCTAGAGCAGCTGAACTGGGCCTCCCGACGGATGAGGTCTCCCTTAAGAAAGTGATCGCCTCTTCGGGCGTCAGTGCCGCATCTGCGCAAGGTGGAACACGCGTGTCTGTTGACTGGTAGGCTTTCACGTCACTTAACGAAAGCCTTCCCAAAAGGAAGGCTTTTTATTTCCAATTCAAACTGACTAGGTCGAAATCAGGTTGGGACAATCTGTGATTCTTTTTGCCAAGAGAATGCTATTCCCGTAGTTAACTCCATGTTCAGTACCGCATGATAGTATTCGTCTGGTATGTAAAGTGATTCACCAGGGCCCAAGTCAACCAGATTGCAATCTGTAAGACTCTGCATTAGTCTGGGTGCGTCTTCAGTAAACCAATCATCTATGGATCTTATTGACTTGTTCTTCAAGTCGTAGGCATATTCTCTCAGCATTCCTGAATTCTCTTCAGTTGGTGCTGCGAGAAACCATCTTTTCTTTCCCTCTATATTGCAGAAAAAGGCTCTAGAATGTTGATGGAGTGCTGTTCCAGTACCAGGCGGTCCAGCAACTAAGCGCTTTATCCTGAATTCTCGAATTGCCTGTGGCCCCAAACAATCAGGTGGAGAAAGAATTCTATCGAGATCTGTGTCTGTGGAATGGCCATTCTTATGAAAGACGTGCGAAACATAAATACCTAGCGAGTTGAATGATCCACCAGGATCGAAGACATCTGACAGGTTGACTCTAAGAGGTGTCTCAGTAATATATGCATCGTTGGCACAAAAAAGTTGCTTGGTTGGAAAGTGATCGCTCAGAAGCTGCAATCTTTTGGACCACAGGTTGTCTACGGATTGCTCCTTAGTGACAAATGGCTTGTCGCCAACAAGATTGATATCAAATTTGCCAATGACCAAATCCATGGTTTGTGTTTTTGTAGTAACTTAGAAAGCTCTCGTTGTTGTTATTGTGCTTGAAGCCAACTGAGAGCAATGAGGCGTACGCTCAACCCCGGCTACGCCGGGGTTGAGGTCCCCAGGGAATTACACCAACCCCGGGGACGCGGGCCTTGGGGGATCCATCCGACGACCTTTCCAGTTTAGAGGCCAACCGCTCAGCAGATCTATGGGAAACATACACATTTTTGATGAGCATCACGAGCTAGTGCCTTCGCTAGGCCTCCTCCTAGAGGCCAACTGCGCAACCAATCCATTAGATAATACTATCTTTCATTTTGATTCACACTCTGATGTTGGAGATATTAAAACGCCCAAGCCTCTGGACCATAAGTTCATGGCAGATAGTAGTCTTCTCCAGAACTTAAATGTTGGGAATCCATTTACGCTGCTTTTCTATTACAACCTTATAAGTGACTTTTACTGGTTTGCGCCAGGAGAGAGGTGTCATGACGTATGCCAGCCTTTTGTATTTACAGTTGAACATGAATGGTCGGACCCACTCCATTTCTATAGGCGACAGCTATCACCATGCCTTGAAACAGTCTTCGAAGCAAGAAGACTAAACCTCCCTACATACAGAAAGTTGTCTATAGACTCAGATGATGATCAAAAGTTTCTATTGAATTCTTTTGACTATGCAGTGGTCGATACCGGGCTTAGAGCGGTCACGCGGGGTGAAAGGGGATTCATCCTGGACATTTGCTACGATTACTTTTGCGTTAATCCAGATCACCTTGCATCACCAATGACAATCTCAATTACCGAGGACTATTATAAGGAATTCATTTCTGATCCACTCCATCCTCTTAAGCTGAGACTGGGACCACTTGCAAGGGTAAGCAGAGATGAAGCTGGTTTCAGGTTGGATATCGGCGGCTTTAAAACCAAGGAAATGAGTGCAGATCTCTCGGATAATCTAGATAAGATTGAAATAATTGACAGAAGACTATCCTACGTTGAGAAGTTTCTGAGAGTCATAAGACTCCCTCCGGAGTCCATCTTTATGTGTCGATCTGGAATTTCCAATTACACACCAAGGCGATACATTAACTATATTGAGAACAGGCTATTGGATCTGCTTTATAAACTGAACCTAGTAAATTAACAAATGATCTCAGATCTTTCTCCATCGATTCTAGACAGAACTGCACAATGCGTTTCTTTTGATGAAGTTGTCAGCGTTTTGATGATGTCAGGTCTTTCACGTCAACAGGCTATTGATCATATTGACAAATCATACAGATTGCATAGAATACATCTATCAACCTATCAAGGATCCTATGTCTAGTATCCGAGAACTTGACACATTTTCATTGCGTCAGCTGTACTACCTCCTTTCGATCGACCTCCGTCATAAGACTGCTGGAGTAGTTGCCGAAAAACAAATGGATAGTAGTAGGATTGCAAAGCAACTGTGTGATAGTGCAGCTGAAAGCTTCGGTATTGAACTTGCCGAAGATGAGATAGAAAGACTTTTTATCAAACCACTTGCCAAGTACATGGAACCAATAGATGCGAAATCTTTTCGACCCTCGCAGGGGGAATATGCGTTATCACTTTATCATTTAGAGTATAGATCGGCGCTTGAATTGTTTCTTACGGGTCTTGCTATGTAATGGCATAGGAGACTTCCTCAAACGAATTAAAGCTCCATCCAAAGAATGGGTTCTCTGGGCACTTTTGGGTATAACTTAGTGATGCGAGCCAATTATCAAACTCGGAAACTATTTCTGCACTAATAAGATTTGTCCTCAATAGGCGATAATGTTCTTTTGATCTCGACCAGAACTCAGAAGTATATATCGAGCCGTTGGAATAGTGCCAGCCTATGAACAATGCAATTCGTTGCATCTCATGATTGAGGCGTGTGTTAAATAATTCTTGCTCTGATTCCTTGTTGCAGTTGCTATAGATGGAATCACGTGAGAGGAGTTGGCTGATTTCAGCGCATTCTCTGAGTATAAATTCAATTGCCGTGGCTTCCAATGGCTCTGCAAAAGCTGCTCTATTGCCAATTGAGAATACACCACAATCAAGAAACTGTGAACTGGTGAATGATTTGAAATTCAGAGTCCTGGTTGCAATAATCGAATGGGCAGGGTCTATTCTTTTAATTTCTTGATGAAGCTCCTCTACCACAGAATCCATGTCAGATAAGCTATCGTTGTGTATATATCCGTATGAGACTCGATGCTTCAAGGGGATCACAAACATCCAGCCGTGTCTTAATGCCTTTGACAAGGTCAACGACTCGTACGTGTGATTGGAAACTGTATATTGAAAGGGAGTTAGTCCTCTACTCGTTGTCTGCACCAGATATGCACGATTGGCTAAAAGCAGGGAGTTACCAGACAGTGGTCGCGAGGCTACGGGATCTGCATCTTGCTGCTGCTTATGAACAAAACCAGAAGCATCAATAATATAGTCATAAAAGATCACGCGACCATCAAATGTAATAGAAGGTCTGCCAGTGTTACTATTTGCGCGGTTTATGGCCGCTACGTTGCCCTCAATGATATTCACGCGTTGCTTGTCTAAGATCAACTCATGTAGCTGACTGGCGTCGAAATGATATGAATATCTTTCACGTGCTGGGTGGAAATGGTGAATTGTTTGATTTGCTCTAGTGCCCCAATTCTCAAAAAGAATACCCCATTTTCTAGTAGCATACGTTTTGTCTTCAAATTCATTTTGATCAACTGATATAGATTCTAGAAAGCCGGTAAGCCGTGGACCACCTCCCTCGCCAACTCCGATTGTTCCTATGTCACGTGAGTAGTAGAGGTCAATATCTACATTGCTGAGGTGACTCTTAAGATATGCCGCTGATACCGAGCCGGCAGTTCCTCTACCAATGATCGCGAGCTTCATTGATGTTTTTTCAAACTATAGCAGCTCTGTTCACTGGCTGCCTGGCTCGTACCACTCACGAGACTCATTGGCCACGGGGGCGGCAGCCTATAATAAGCAGGAGCTCGTAATCGTGGTATGTGACCTCAGTCTTCGAGAATAAGACCTGCACTACCATTATTCTGGTCTTACAGCTATGGACGTAGACCTCCATTCCGTTCCTGGAGTGGGATGGCCAATCCATCAATCTGGCCTCCTCATCATCAACCGCCATCATTGATGGAAACTCGAGCAGTAGAAAGCTCTTGCCCCGCTTCCAGAGTGGATATTGCTGTCGGCCCTGAATCGCCAGGTTTAGGGCCATTTAGAGTACATCTATCGTAACAGAAGCGAGCAATAGACAATAATCGACTAAGGAAATTCACGCAGACCTCCTCCAGCCAGGGGGACTACACCAAATTTCTGATCGCTGAAGAGCTGTTGACAGCAGAATTCATCACATAGCTCATGACCAGATCATGCTCGGGAGCATGGTTGCTGATCACCAAACACGACTACGCATCCTCCACCCCGGTGGAAAGGATAGTCATATGCTTCATGTCTTGGCTGTCATCAACCCACAGCTACTCGATGATTGCGAGAGCCACGGCATTGCGCCGTTGTGCAACCTGTGAGCATGTCAGCGGAGAGTCGCGGAGGTGTCGTAGATCTCAATATGAGCACAGATGGGCATCATGTAGATCAAACGGGGGGAAGGTGCTGTTGATGCATGCGAGCAGCTCATAAGAAGGGCAGTTACCATCCACCAGGAGCGTGATCGCGATGAACCCACTCAGACGCTGGTCTGACTTGTTCAACTAGGCGATAGATGAGATGCTGACAATGGGCGCAGCTTCAGCCAAAACTGCGAAAGGTTAGGGTAATAACTGACCACGGCAGCCACGACCATGCGGAGACGTTGTGAAAGCATGGTGCTGTGAAGCGAGAGATGAAAGGTATAATCTTGTAATTGCTAGTACTGGATCGCCTAGATGAGCTGCGGAGCACAAAATGCTCCCGAACGTCGATGCTTCTGTCGGCGTAACAGCAATGGTATCAATATTGCCAGCTTGGAGTCAGGCAACGGGCCAACTAAAACCAGGCTCACCAGCGATCGAAACAGGCTTGCAACAGCGTTAGAATAATAATGTTAGGCAGCATTAACGATGGTCTTCTCATAGGATCCCGAAGGAGCGTGCAGTGAGTATATGTAATTCTCCCGCTTTAAAATAAGCGATAAATACTGCTTCTTACTTCGCACAACCCAGCCTCTGGCAATAAAAGAATGAAGCATGTTTGTAATATCTTGATCGTTGACGCAAGGCTTGAATGACGTAAACTCCTTCACTATAAAGCTGAGGGAACGTTTTGTTTCCAGCAGACTTAAGATAAAGTATTCAGAGTCTGAGAGGACAGTAGAAGTCGAAATACCACCTCGGCTATCATAAACAACCATGGTCGAATCCATCAGCTGGTACTCAAGCCTTGGCACGCAATCGTAATCCCTCCACATTCCTTTCCATTTAGAAACCAGATCATAAGCATCTCTATAAACTGGGTGGTTCTGACTTGCCAGGTTAGGGCAAGAAAAGGGGACCGGGTGATAAGGCTGCCCTGCACGTCGAAAGAAATAAGCAATGTCATTTAGAGATTCACGGTAGCTTGGATACAGAAAACTATACGAATCAAGTGGTGTCAGCTCAAGCCCCCACTCAGCCGGGTTTAGTTGATATGGACTAAATTTGTCAAAACGAATGGCAACCATGCCACCAGGTGGATGTAAGTGCACAATCTTAGGAATTAATTCAACATATTCATGGTATGAGTGAAGGTTCTCACCGGGAAAATTCCACAATATAGACCAATTTGGAATAATAGAATACTCAGCGCAGAACTTGAGGCACTCGAGATTAATCAGTTGAGTTGTACCTTTGCGCATTAGTTGCAAGACATCATCTAGAAGCGACTCGATTCCAGGTTGTATATGATTAACCCCTGAACGCTTGAATTGAGCGATTTGTTGTTTAGATAGGTTCGCCTTAGTTTCATAGAATATATTGAGACCAGAACCCTCGATTAGCGGGAGGAATGTCTCAAAATACTCGAGAGGGATTATATTATCGACGAAAGCAAAGTCCTTGACTCCGTATCTGCGGCTTAATCTCAAAATCAGGGAGGCAATGTCCGAGAAATGCTTGTGCTTGAAGCTTAAGTCGTCACCATTTAAACCACAGAATGTGCAGTGAGACTTTTCACCCCACCAGCAGCCTCTTGAGGACTCTATGGGAAGAGCTGGTAATATCTCCAGGCCCGACAATGCAAGCTGGTCAAAATAGTCTTGAAAGTCTGGAGGCAATGACGCATTTAGATCGTCCAATCGGCCCCTCGTCATTGAAAATATATCTGGTTCAACTTCTATAAACTGATCAAGAGAGTCCTGCGAATACACTCCTTCAATAGTTATATTTGGAATTGGCAATGCAGGCATTGATGAAATTAACTGCTTGCACAACAAGGGAAGAGTCTCTTCGCCAGCTCCAGAACATACATAATCGAGACTCTTGCATCGACGTAAAAGCCCCAGGCCTAGTGAATACTCTGTATTGCAACCGCCCATAATAGTAATGATGTGATTAGTAGACGGACGTGCTCTTAGCGTATTAAAGAGAGCGATGGAAGCTAGGTTCTGTTGGAACATTGAGCTACATATAACTATTTTCGGTTGCAGTCTGTTGACCAGGTCAACAACATGCTCAAGTATGGCTCCAGACTCTTTCTGCGCTAAGCTTGCATCTTCCCTAAGCTGTGCGGATGCATTTTTAAAAAAGTCACCATACCTTAAAGTCGCAGAATCGAAAGTAGTGGCGAAGGAGTCCGGAAATGCTAGGCTGGCGAAGCAATATTCACCGAGTAATAGGCCAGCACCAGACTCCTGGAGACGTACATATCTATCAACTCCGATAATTTTTGCAAAGCTCAGGGTAGCGTAGTGTGTTTTGGAAGATATTTCTGATCTATGAAGATGAGTCTGCAGCAAGCTCACGCCCAGTGAAGGTGTCAGGATTGGGCCAAAGGGCATCACAACAAACAAGACGTCCATAAGAAAAGACCCTGATCTAACAAGACTAGCGTGGTGGTGCAGACCCGTGCAACGCTCAAAATCGTCAACTTAAACTTTCGCCAATCAACACCTGATCAGACTGGACACATGTTGCGCTTTCTCACCATTTCGTAACTCGTAGCGTAGTGAACTATTGGTCGACAATCTGGATCACTAGCTATGGCCACATAGCAGCTGAGCCCGTTATGTGTCGTCAGGGGGGCTCCCTTTGCAAGGTGTAATTCTCTAGGCCAGATTGCCCCGACCTGAGAGTGAACAGGGGGGAATGACAGGCTGTCTTTCGCATGGCGCATGTACACATTATTGTTTCACGATGAATTCAGACGACTGACTTGTATGACCAGTCGCCTGGATTGATACTCGGTTGTTGGCTTACGCCTGAATCTCTGCTTCGTTGGTTGGAGCCAGTCCCGGGTGTCCGACGACAATATGGTTGAGGGGTAAATCACCTGATTAACACGGGACACCCGGGCACTGAGCAACCCCATGGCGCCATGTAGGGGCGCTTCGCCGCCGCTCAGCCTGGGCCTAGATCCGCTTGTTTGTACAGGCCGTGACTTCCTCAACCGAGGGCTGAGACGGCACCTGATTAAGCGAAGGGATGACCATCATAAGACCGCCGGACAACATGCGCCGACCCTCCAGCGCCTAGTGCTCGTCATGCTCCAGCGGTGCGGCACCCACCAGGTGGTTTATCGCGGCGTCGTTAGGATCGATACCCACGACACGGCTGCAGCGTTTGATTTCCTCGTTCAGGCGCCCGAGCAGCTTGGTACCTCATACCTTTCCTTACGACTTTGGCTCCGCTGCGTACTTTGTTAACGGCTCGACCGGCAGGTCTTCGGGAGGTGAGAAGGTATCGGCATCAATCACGCAAGATTACATAATCTCGGCTAATTTGAAACTGATCCCATTCTCATCTTAACCGCAAATCACGTCTTTACTGTGAATGGGAATGACGTAATGATGTAGAATGCTCCAATAGCTATTACCGTTGCGCAGTAGACCAGTCTTACAAATGATCCATGTACGTAGCGAGTCAATCTAGGACCAATCTGTCCACCGACCAGAACACCGCAAACCGTGTAGATGAGAACGTCAAAACGTAGGTTTCCAAGCTCTAGGTTTGCCATCGTAATTATTATGTCGGCTATTGCTTCAAGGCAGATTGCGGTTGCATTTGCTCTTGTCTGTGTGAGCAACACACCTTTCTCCAGCATCGGTTGGGATAATTCTGCAACTCCTGTACCATTTCAAGCC
>Ga0194115_10002598_pt1 | contig 21369 bp, 16 predicted proteins | sample TA2MahsurfametaG_3_FD_148656 | JGI IMG/M metagenome (GOLD analysis project Ga0194115, IMG submission 148656) | Freshwater microbial communities from Lake Tanganyika, Tanzania - TA2015002 Mahale S4 surface | ecosystem: Environmental > Aquatic > Freshwater > Lake | place: Tanzania: Lake... | reverse complement strand
CGCACAAGGATATCACGAATGTTCTGAGGATGACCGCCGGACCGTACCTTTCTAATAGTAATAAAGATCGTCGGGCTGAATAGGCCGTCGCCGCTTCTTGGGTCTTTCCAAGTTTGACAAGTAATTTCAAGGAAACAGAATCATCATTTAGACATGTGGGGGACATGGATGGGACGAGTGCCGCCATGGGATCGGCTCGTTCTCGTTTCGATGCCTGTTTCAATGCTTCATTCTTTCGTCGTAAGGTTTCGACTAATCGACTACTAATCAAAAGTGCTAAATCATCCAAACTTTCGACCAAACCTTGAACCAATGTATATTGTTTCTTCGTCAAGAAATTATCCGTCGGTTGTTCATGCTGCCAGGAAAGGAGAAAGATGAATGTAAGCCACAACAAAACTCTCTTCAATGTCCATGACTAGCGGTCACCTCCGATCGCGTTACATACCTGCCGAATGATGTCACTAGCATCATCCTTTGTCTTACACCACAAGTCGGTAGCATCCGTATATCGACTTTCCTTGGCAAAGGCTGTAATCTCCTCGGCTGCGCCTTCTAAGTATTCAGGGACATCAATGGCACCATCCCTCGAGTCTGGATCACGATATCGTGGCTCATGGGCATTCCCTGACCCTGTCCCATTCTCAGCGTCACCATAGGATGACACAGAACTTACGTCGGAATCATAGTCAGCACCTAATTCTTCATTCATACTACGACGTGTCGACTTTCTTCGATCATTCGCAGCATCCCCCTGACTCCAATTCCCATCATGTGGATCCACAAGGATATTGGAAAAGTCGATTTCCTTCATTTCCTTGATTGTTTCAACCTGCGTCTCAACCAATGCTTTTAGTTCGAGTACTTCCTTGCCCATTTTTGTCATTTCCGCCGATGCCTCAACGAAGTACTCATACTGTTCCAAAACGGCATTCTTTAGACCTTTCTTGATGGCGTCTTGCCATTGCTCCAGTTGTCGACCCTTCTTCTCAGCCTCTACGTCATTCTGGGTCTCAAAGAAATTATCAATCCATGCCTTCTCCATGAAGTTGTTCTTTCCAAACTCTTGAAGCGCATCGCCGATAAGGGTATCGTCTCCATCATTGCCATCTTTTCCCATTTTCGTAGCGCGACCCTTCCTTCTGTTTTCACGTTTTCCTGGTTCTGTTCTATCAAGCATCTCCATCTTTTTCTTCTCTCTTTCCTGAAGGATTTCTACCGGTTTCGTCGCAAAGACTTCGCCTTGACCAAACAATTGAGCTCTTAGGTTGGTCGGTGCTTCGACTTCGGCCCTGGCCTTGATCGCATTCGCCCACTTGTCACGAACGGCCAAGCTATCCGCTGCGATGAATGCCGGAGGACGAGCTGATTCATCATTCGACATATGCAAAATAGCTAATTCATATCCCGTCCGAGCATCACTCTGTGCATGTTCTCGGAACACACGTCGTCCACCCGGCGGAAACTCGATTTTCACCTTATCCAACGGAATGACACCAATCGGCGGGCCATCAAAATTGACGTAGTGACTTTGGCCCGTTCCGCTCACATCATTTAGATCAAAATAAAATATGTATCCACCCCGTAAGCAGACGTGTCGCTTTGGAAACTTCATATCGTTAAGATCACCTTCTCCATGCATCATTGGGCCATCGGGAGGAGGGTCTGGGGCGTTGTCAAAGTCCAAAACGCGGGAAATATCGTCGGTAGAGAAGGCACGAAAATTCTTTTCCACTCTGGGGCGACCTGCACGGTCAATCGTCTTCATGACCGAAATACGAGGGACAAAACGATCCACATTATCCTTGTCAACAATGTACGCCACCCTCTCCTCGATAAACTCCTTATCTTGGGTGGCCATGGGATGCACACCTGAGTACGGGATCACTCAAAATTTTGTCTTCTATCAGACAAATGAAGCACTCAGTTGTAAGTCTGACGTGTATGGAACGAATCCTTTGGTCGAGAAGCAACAAGCTACCTATAACTGTCTGGAAAGATACAAGGCCTGACGAGACGAGGGTCGGAGGCAACGGAATGGGCAGCAATGCGAGACTCACTACAGGATCAAGTAACTTACAGTTACAGTTAGAAGCGTTGGAAGTTGGCGCCGAGATGTATTCGATTTAGTCGAACCACGACAACGGGGCAAGCAATGCTATTCTGATGCTCCTACTAAATTTCGGGAATCCTAGAAGCTGTTGTCGTAGCTTAAAATGCGATGTACGAAAGCCCAACTATTGGAGTGTTTCTTTGGTTGACTCGTAAAGGACAGGTTTTCCGTTCCTACAACTACGATCCCAAAGCTAGGTTTTCTTCTGTTGGAAGAATCGTACAATCGCCTATCACTGAAAAGAATAAACGCCGAGTCATAAGGTGATCATGAACAACTAGCGTGCTCCTATCATGTTGGTCAACCCAATCGCTACAAGTACGGAACGAACAGAGAGTATCGTATACCATGGTTACATAAATGAGATGACATGGGGACGTAGGGTGCTCGGCGAGTCGTAAAACGTCGGATGGCGCATCGAATACATATGGCAACGCCAGGCGTTGAGGCAATCCCTCGGGTGGGAAGTTTTGGTTCTAACGAAAAACTTGACTCGCAAGAGTACTGTATCCGTTGACTAACTGAGTCGTTTACGTATTTAAGGGATTGCGCGCGTTGAGAAATTTTCACATGTCCAGTATGGTATGTGAGAGGGGCGCAATCAGGAACGAAATCGAGCAAGCCTGGCGGAGTCTTTTTACCGCCGGATGCCGCCCCTCTCTCAGCGATCATCTCATAGTAACTGTTTAGCATCTCAACAGACAAAAAAAAAGTTGTCTGCAGTCGTTCTGTCAACAGTCCTGTGAAGCAAGGACATGGACTTTTGACTTTTGAATTCTTGCATTCCATCTCAATCCAAAGACAATCTTCTTTCCCAACAGACATGATGGTTTCTCCTACAGAGTCGGGCATCAAAGTCGACGTAACTGTCCTGGACATTACAGGAATCATGGCAGAATCGGATATCCGTGATGCGACAGCGACGGTGTCATTCACTGGTACCGTCTCTAGTATGCAAGTAAGCTCCTTGAATATGTGCAGTCGGACAGGGAATCTGGTAATTGAATCGAAGATGTTGGAGACCGTGGAACCTGAGGAACATACTACATCAAGGACTGATGCTTCCCCTATCGAACGCGATGGGACGATTGAAGTCATATCTAGACGGAATCTGTACGCTGAATTCAACGATCCTATGGTGGGAGTGGGAGGTGGAAGACGATCGATGACATCCTGTGGTCATTCAACATCTTCAAAGTCGTCATCGCAACGACCTCACCTACAGCTCATCCTATCATCGCCACAACCAGTTCCACAAAACAAGGTTTTGGTAACGTCACGTGGCGGTGACGACAAGGTCCATTCTACGATGGAGAATGTGGAGCTCCACATCACCCTAAAAAATCGTGACTATTCTATTTGTACAGAAGGTACAGCATGTGTAACCTTTGATGAAGATAAACAACAGATGGGGACCAAGACGATGGACCTTGCCATACGGTGTTGTCAAGACAAGGATACAAGAGAAGATGATGATCCATCCCCATTGACATTTTCAGAAGATGCATCGATTCGGATAAATATCAATGTGACACCAGCAGATCATCCATCTCCATCACCAGCTGAGATTACCTTCGCAGAACATTGTGATCAAGAAGAGATTGATGACTTTGTATCGAAATTAAATCATGATCCTGAGATTACCGCCGAGGCTCGAAGTAAGGTGAACAAGTTAAAGTTCCCTCAACAACAACAAGATGAAAACAAGGGTCCACGAAGGATGTTTTGTAATGCCGGCCTTGACTTTGGTGAAACTCTTCGGGGTGTTGTCGATGCTTTGACCAGGTGTGATAAACGAACGACAAAAGGTTGGGGGAAAAATCATGGCATTATTCCCATCCTTCGAACGAATTCGACGATGGATTCTACGATTGAAACTCGCGACTCATTGATGATATAGCTCTCCAGTCATTATAGACCTCTTCATGGAGGGTGCTGATACCACCGCGCGTTGACTTATTCTATAATTATGCAGTTCAGCTGCCTTTCAGCACGGCGAAACCATTACATTCAGCCTGGAGTCCTATCATCACACTAAAAATGACAACATTTTGATTTGCTAAGGAATAGACATATGCTATGTTATCCATACCGCACCTGGTAGAGTCCACTTTTGGTGATGTTTCGAACACCCTTGTAGGGTCGATAGGATTCTCCTGCTAGGCTTAAGCCACTGACTGTGAGTCCACTCACGGATGTCAAGGGTATCTTCCAATGAAGTGAAAGGTTGGGAGATGTAATTGTTTCTTCCTTCGATGAAGAGTCGGATGATGAAGAGTTATGTAATTTCAGAATACATGTGAGTTGTGCTCGGGCGGCTAGATTCGTGACGTCATCGGTCAACTTCCCAAGAGCCCATTTCGCAATCTTCCCCGCCTCATCGAATGCGACAGACCCGACACCTGCCTCAAAGGTTGCTGTCTTGACTTGTCGAGAGAAGGGAATCGTACATGCGACATCTTCCATGACTGTTTTCATATCCTTCCGTGATTGAGAATGGATCAAACTCGATAATGACTTCGCCCGTAACTGTACCACCAATCGGGCCGATCCCTGTTCGACGTTACATGACCATTGAGAATGACATTCCAAAGGTGGTGAAAAATTACTCAGGATTCTATGAGAATCAATAGAATACTTCATCAATTCAAAGTTCCCATCCGGGGGGACGAAGGAGACTACCTGATCTCGTTCAAAACGTTGATACCGGACACATGGATGGAAGGAACAATCATCGATTAATGATGGGTCCTTAAAGGTCAATAGGAGGTCGGGAATACCACTGAGATGTGACTGGCATTGTATACTTCCCGATACATCACTTGAAATTAAATGTCCCGTCACAGCATCGACAATTGCATGGACTTCTTCGACAATATCCATATAGATTTCATTCTGTGTATAGGAGACTCCTGCAGCACGCCAGGGCATGTTAGATATAGTCCCACTAGGGAGTGCGTCTGAAACATTCGTCCCACCATTAAAAACAGATTGTAATTTCGCCATGACGGATGGTGGTCGGATCATTGCCATAAGAGCATTCGGTTCGGTCGTCAATGGCCACCCATTATCGACCATTTCCTCCAAGAGTTGATAGACAGTAGAAAAATTATCCTTTATTGCTGATTCATCTGCAGGACTACCAAAGTAATCCACAAAGATATCTGCTATCCGATGTAGGAATTCTAAAATCATCAAGGGAGAAACTTCCGCCAATAGGACGGCTAGGTAGGAAAGTCCATCTCTCAAAATACTGACAAGGTAAACAGTCCCATGTTGTGATTCTGGTACTTCCATAACTGGTAAAATTGAATCATGAAGTGGTAGAAGTAATTCTTGTTCCTCCGAGGTCATAAGGGAGGTAGTCGTCGATAAACCACCATGATGATTCACACTGACAGAGGCTCGATCCCAAAAGTAATCACAAACACTTCGTGATGTAACACCCCGGAAGTGTCGTTCAATCAGGACTTCTCCAGTGGGACTAAGGATGAATAATGATTGAATCATACCAAGAGTTCGTTCAACACATGCAAGAAAGCGCTTCTTTCAATGGGTACCACACCAATAAAAATGGGAACAAAACATTCCAAAGTTGCATGGAGGCAAGTGTGGTCGGCACCGGTGGAAGTGCAGCAAGCTCATTGTCCATTTTCCTCCCAACAGATGGTCGAAGGGGGGGAGGACCCAAGGGGGGGAAGTGCCTCCGAGGTATGGCGAAGGGTGCCAACGTACACACCCATAGTACCTTCGGTGGTTTGGTGCTCGCACATCAATAACAGTGTGTGCGTCGCCCGTAGCGACTGCTGCCTCATCCGCATCGTCGTCGTCTTCTCTTTTATTTTTGTACGAACAAAAGTCATCGAGGCGAAGGGGGGGAGGGAAAAGCTCCTTCTCGTCTGTCTTCCAGTCAGATCGATACGCACCCTTTTCTGCTTGACACTTGCTGGGATAGTTGATGACAGTGAATCATTCATCTCCTCAAACTGTTTGCTTACGGACCTGTCACCATCTTCCTCTCTTTTTATGGATTTCCCTGTCCCATTTTGTTGGGAGTTCAACAATGATCGCATCTCTCGAACGACAAACAAGGCAACTACTGATGACGATTCTCAATAGGAATGGGTTTTTTTCCTATTTTGTCTTGTTGATGATGTCAGTCGTTGTCATTCATGTGGCCTCAATGACGTCTCCTCATCAGTCACCCATTCGTCTGTCTAGTCGTTCATCTACTTCTTCCACTTTATCTTCCATGGTAGATGCTAGGGATACACTGCCTGTAAGGATGACTATCATCGATCCGTCGGTATCTTCGCTTTCTGATTCTTCTCCTTCATCGGCGTCGTTCGGTTCCGATCGGCGGAGAACCCTTCTTCGGGGGATGTTAGGTCCGATGATCACCAGTACGGTGGTCTGGAAAACTAATCCACCATCGGCAATAGCCCTACAGGAACGGAATGAGATCCTATGTGGGACTGGATTCTTTACGAATATTGCATTGTACAAATGTACAGACATTGGAGATATTAGTGATGAGGGAAAATCACGTCCATTGACGACGAATGAACAGGGTTCGATGCAAGGACTCATGGATAAGATGGGTATGGATGATTCGATCTTTGAGGAAGATAACAAGAAGAAGAAGAAGACGGAGGACAAAGTCAATATCGAAGGCAAGAAAAAGAAACAAAAAGAAGAGAGCTAAGGGCTGAAAAGAGAGTCTATTTCTTCGGCTGTTGATAGAATCAATCACCTCACAATTATTTCCCTCACATTGCTATATAGGCTCTTGGTTGGACGTGGTACAAGGCAAATGACTATTTCGTAGAGAGGTTCACAGGATTCCTCCCGCCATGTGGATCTTCAGAATCACAGCATCCCCGACGTGGATGTGCCAAATCCCTGAAGTTCGAGTGCGGATCATCATGAAAAGAGAAGATGTCACCACCCATCAAATGAAGTAGTCACCAAAAAAAAAGCACAATCATAGTCCAAGGATTCATATACAAACCGTTGCGTAGGGTCACTACGCATTGCGATAGAACTTTCGATGGAAGGAATACATGAAGGAGAGTTGGAGCAATCAATGAACTAAAAAATGGGCGTTTCGATGGCAAATATGAATATGCCAACAAGTACGCAGCGCAGATTCCAACCCCAACCCTAGCAAGACGTTGTTGCATCCTTCTTTTCCATATTGCCAACCTAGGAAATATCACTCTACTAGAGGCTTGACGACGATAAACGGAACATCTTGTGATCGTATGGCTCATCCGGTCTGCTTCTATAGGCCTGTTTCCAACCTGTGTCGGATCAACAGAAATACAGCTGTGGAATCGAATGTCCTGCTGGGATCACTCAAGTAATCCAAAGGCAGCCTGCCATTGTTGTCTTCTATTGCAGGATCTGCACCGTGATGAAGCCAAAAATCGATCATCCCCCCATGGCGGAGCCAGCTGCTTGCTTTTTGGGCCCAAAGGTGCAAGACAGTTTGTTCGTTGTTGTCTTGCGTGTTGGGCATTGCCCCCAACTCTTTGAGCCTAGTAGACACTGCCATATACGTGTACTTATCATCTTCATCGAACTTCTGCACGAGCTTGTGCAAGACTGTATGCCCGTTCCTGTTTCGGGCGCTGATGTCCGCCCCAAGTTCAACGAGGTGCGTGATCGTTGTAATAATCGCTTCTTTGTTGTTATCAAGCCTCTCGACGATACAGTGTAACGCCCAATTTCCGCCCTTGTCTTCTGCGTTAATGTCCGCTCCAAGGTCAACGAGCTTGGAGACCACAGCCCTCGTTACTTGTTCAGTTTTGCTATCGAACCTGTCGAATATGCGGTGTAATGCTGTTTTTCCGTCCTTGTCTCGAGCTTTGACGTCAGCCCCAAGCTCGACAAGCTTGGTAACCACTGCCAAAGTGGCTTCTTCGTTCTCTTTGTCGAGCTTCTCGACTACACAGCAGTGAAGCGCTGTTTCCCCGTTGTAGGTACGAGCGTTAATGTCCGCTCCATATGCAACAAGCATGCTGACTACCGCCAGTGATGCTTCCTGATGATAGTTGGCCAGGTTTCGGACAACATCGGGTAAGGCCGAAAATCCATATTCGTCTTCCGCCATTGGATCCGCTCCTAGGTCCAAAAGCTTGGCAATCAAATGTAGAGCTGCTGCTTCATTGTCCTTGTTGAGCATCCCAATTACGATGGGCAAGACCGTGTAACAATCGTGTTTGGCGTTAGGGTCCGCCCCATGCTCCAGGAGCATGTTGATTACTGCCAGTGTGGCTTGGTCGTCCTGACTTAGCCTATCGAGAAGATGGTGCATCGCCGTTGTACCGTCGTTGTCTCGTACTCTGGGGTTCGATCCGTATCCCAAAAGCGTTTTGACCACTGCCAATGTTGACTGCGTATTCTCGCGATTGAGCTGACGGAGTAGTACGTGCAAGGCTGTGCAACCATCTTCGTCTTGAGAATTCGGATCTGCTCCATAATCTAAGAGTTTGTTGACCATGCAAAGCGACATTGGAGCATCATCCTTGAGCCCGATGGCTAGATAGTGCAGGCTCGTCCAGCCAAATTCGTTTTTTGCATTCGGGTCCTCGCCAAGTTCCAAGAGAAGGCCGAAGACTTCCAAAGTAGCCCCATGAGCAGCTTCCCTATCAACGCTATGGATGACACAATGAAGAGCTGTTTGTTGCACCTGGGGCTGAGGGCCAATATATATCCTCATCACGTTTTCTAGGAAGATTCTCGTATTCGAAAAGCTTGGTGAGCATTAACAGCATCACCTCCTGATCGATCAGATTGTGCCTCTTCGTCAGGTGGACGATGACCGTCACCTCGAAATTGTCCTGCGCTGTTGGGTTCGCACCATACTCCAAGAGTAAGGTAGCCACTTCCAGTGCCGCTTCCTTATTGTTTTTGTCAACCATGTACACTAGATAGTGTAGGGGTGTCTGTCCCCACTTGTCTGTTACGTTCGGATCGACGCCAAGCTTCAGAAGCAATGTGACCATCTCGAGGGTTTGTCCCTATTCTCCGACTCAAGTCTCTGCACGGCCAAGTGTAAGACTGTTGGTCTCCTTTCGCAAAGGTTCTTCTTGCATGCAAATGTTTGCCACCAATCAGTTGACAACAAGTCTGCAAGTCGTTGCATGTCTCTCTGATTCATTTTCAATCAGTTTGTTAATCTCGTTCCGGCGCGAGTTCGTAGTAGTGATAGTGATTGTCCGGCTGAAAACGAGCTTTGGGAGTTGAAGAATCCGTTCCTGATAGGGAAGGTGAAAGCAGTCGTGTAAATACTTGGGGAATGAAGACAAGAAGTGCGTTCCAGCGCCAAGAATTTCTTCCTATGTTTCTTTGGGCACCATCCCATTGGAAAACCCTCCCCCCACAGCACGAGCACATACCTGTAGAAACCCAGCAAAAGTTCGAATGAAGAAGATCGCCACCACAGTAGGGTAGGTGCGATGAAGGTAGAAAATGAAAAAGAAACAAGAAGAAATACCACTGTATTGATCTATCCTGTAGTAAGGCATCTACAAAGATCCCCGGGGATGGTTTTCAGCCAAAAGGACATGACATCGTCCCGGATGATTGTACTTAATGTTACAGTTACATACAGTTATTTGTAATAGATACTTATACACAGACTTGAACATATTCATATGACGATATGTATACGGCCACTTCAATGTATTGAGGTATATATCGTACCTATTATCCATGTGATCGACGAGAGTTCGCGCCAAAAGTTTGGGCATTGGTCCTTGGGAACACCGAATCCCCGCCCTCAGATTCGTTGTCTGTCAAAACTCTCTCTGACAGACCACTTACCGGTACTAATTTACAGTTAGTTTCACATCATAGAACCCTCCCCGCCCCCCTCTCCCACACACAGACACACACACTCACTCACACGCACGTCATTATCATCATCTCTCTTGTCTCGTCCCTCTCGCGAAATGACTAACAACAAAGAAGACGACGACGAATCGGAGAATCCGCACTCAGATGTGTACAGTTATAGTTTACATGCTGTAAACTGCAAGGAATGTGGTAAACCTCGACAGGATCGGACTGCTACGAAGAAGGCCATTCAACATATATTGGAAGATCCTCGTCCTGTACGGACGAATGTCTTTGGGAATGGACCACTACTCGTATCGGATATACCTGTATCGGCCAAGAAACCAAACACTCCGATCATTCTAGGTATCGATGAAGCTGGTCGAGGTTCCGTCTTGGGACCCATGGTCTATGGGTTAGCCTATTGGAGTGTCGATGCGATCGATCGGATTCCAAAGTCCTTCAATGATTCAAAACAATTGACAGAACAACAACGTGAAATGATTTGGAATGACATTATTCTAGAACATGAAGATATCGGATTCGCCTTCAAGGCACTCCTCCCGAATGAAATTTCAAGGAATATGTTACGAAAAACGCCATACAATTTGAATGAACAATCCCATGATACGGCGATGATGCTCATCCATAAGTTACGACCCTACCATACCATTCAAGCGTGTTACATTGATACTGTGGGGAATCCTACCGCGTACAAACGAAAGTTGGAACGAGAATTTCCAGGAATTGAATTTACCGTCGAAAGCAAGGCTGATGCTAAATACGCTCCCTGTTCGGCAGCCAGTGTGGGTAAGTGAAATGGAAGGATATGTCTATTGTATCGATTGCTGGAAATTTTGTTTGTAGTTGGAGGCTCAAAATACTGTTCTTTTTCGTTCGGTACACACTGGGACTCCGGATTCACAGTTGCAAAAGTCATGAGAGATCGTATCAGTAGTGGATGGAAGTTCAGCGAACCTGGCCTCCAAGATGTTTGTGGCAAACAAGACTTTGGTAGTGGATACCCCAGTGATCCGAAATGCAAGGCTTGGTTGAAGGACACCTTGAAGGATAAGGTCTTTGGATATTCTGATTTTGTCCGATTCTCATGGGCACCCATCAAATCGAAGTTACGGGGAGAGGATGATTATGGAGATAGCACGACGACGATGGTCAAGGCAGCCCCCGTAGTCTTCGCTGCGGATCTAGATGAGGAAGAAATGGAACAACGTCAATCCCAAAAGGGTATGTCGACGTTCTTAATCGGAGTTTCCTCCTCCTCCTCCTCGAAAGCAAAACAGAATTGCAAGAAGCGCAAACGATCCACTTTCTACAGGAATCGGAAGCTTCAGGTCGTATCTTCCATCTAGTTTCATCATCGTAGTGATCGTTTTGGACTCTATAGGACACTAGAAGACGACGTCAAAAAATAGCCTAACCGTGAAGCAGGGGTGCCGTCGCACGGATACGATACTCGTGGGTAAGGAAGAGGGTGCCACAGAAGTCGTCTTCACATGAAGGAGGTAAAATTGAACCACAGCTATTCGTAGGCTTGGATTCCTAGCATCTAACTTTTGGAAGCGTCGACTAGTATCTCTCGGAGGGGGAATAATGACACAGCAGGATCTCGTTTCCTTTCGGGTCACTTTTCTTGCAGGATGCCTTTTTTCCGGTCAATTGTGTCAAACGGGGACATTTGGTTTCACGGTCAGCGAGTCCGGAATTTCCAGATTCTCCCGCCACGTGAGGGTCCAACGAAAATCACATGGGACTCCAGATGGCTTCGGTAGGCCCCTTTGTTGAGAAAGATGTACATTTATTACTTGTCCATCCGAAACTTAAGGTGGATGCCACATCATCAAAAAATGGAAACTCCGCGGGCTTTCTTGAAAGGTCGTGTCTTCATTTCACTATGATACGAGATGTGATGGCAGCTTGCACCGCGGAAATCGCTGGTTCTGTCAGCCGCAGGTATCATAAATTCTGCAAAGAAACTCATCAAAGGCATCCAAGCAATCTAATCTCAACCATGATTTCCAGGATGACGATTCGAACTCCTGCCAATGCTTGTATTACGGCTATGAAGCGAGCCAATTTCCGTGCGCTTTCCACGCATGGTACCGAGGCTGTTGATAAGCTCAAGTCGGCAGTTGAGGACTACCGTGTTCACAAGTAAGTCCGCACTCAGATGGAAAGGGAGAAGTTTTGCGTGCGTTTTCTTCGACAGAGCCCCTCTAATGGTATATCTTCTCTCTCTATTCCAACATTAGCTATGCACAATGCTTACCGTCACGGTTCAGGAAAGAATTCGTCGCTGCGATGTGTGAACGAAATGACCGAATTGAGTTGGACAAATTAGAGAAGGTACTTGCCAACATCAGAGTGACCGATCGTGTGACGAGGTCTGACCTGGAAATCATCTTTATGGAAATGGGTGGCTCTCCTGATGCAATTTCCAAGGAAAACTTGATGAAGATGATTTGAGAAATCACTCACGGGGGCATGCAAACGCAATTTTTTAGTTTCTCCCTTTTGATGAGAAGCTTCATATAGATTTTAAATAGACAAGTTTTTTGCCAAAGAGGGTATGCAAGCCTGACAGTAGTAATGGGTTTCGGCTTTCATTTTGGACGTTCAGCGCCCGATCTTCACAGACGCCTCGAGCTACGAGGTAGTAATCTCGTAAGGGATAGTTTATTGGTGTTTGAAACATAGAGCCGCGACAAAGAGCACTTGCAAGGAAATAAGCATTTTACCTTTGAATACCATGTCAGAGGAGGACACTATCACGGCATTTCACGGAGTAGTCGTGGGATGCCTTCTTCGACGTGTCGACCAGGGGTACCGCGCATTTAGTGGATGACATAGTGCAGGATCAACGTTCCTTGCCTACCACAATCGGACGGGAAGGTGGTTGTACATGAGTGTTTTGCCGCCGTCATCTCGTTAGGGCACCCCCACGATGTCTGCAACGGTTGGCCCCCTAGAACATAGAACAAGATACCACAAAGCGTAGGTCATCAACCTTTTACAGAAGCCGAAAGCTTCAGGTTGTAACTTTCATCAGCATCGTAGCGAATTTTACGACGCTAGACGACAACATCCCCAGATTTCCTAGCTGAGAGGCCGATGGTGTAACACTACCGTGGAAACTTCATGCCATGGAAGGGATAGTTTTGTGATCATTCAAGTCAAACCCTCATCACAGAACTCATCTCGGCCACGTGATTGACCATGCGGCCCAACGATTTTCTATGGGACTCCAGATGGTGCTAGAATGGACCCCTTTGTGCACATTTAGTTGTCTGGGCACTCGATATTTTCGATTGTGTGGCGGGGTGGTTCTGTGGCCAATCATGTCAAAGTTGCTTCGCGTTCGGCGAGGCAGGATTCACGAACATCGGCCACGTGATTGAGTATTGGGCCCAACGTAAATCATATGGGACTCATGTAGGTGTCGGGGGGCCCCTTTGTTTCCGTCCCCTTGACCCTATGATCCAAATACATTTGAAATCAGTCTTGCGTCGCTTGGGTTTAAGGTGTACGATAAAATTACGGAAAACTTCATGAGCTAGCTTTCTTGACAAGTCTTGACTTGACGGCTTCTGCATGCACTGTATGAGTCACTCTCGATTTTCGATGTCAGAAAACGCACGATAGCTTCATAAATTCTCCCTTTGAAAGTGACACAACAAACGCACCGAAGCAAACTTATCCCAACTTATTTCAACCATGATTTCCAGAATGATGATTCGTACTCCAGCTGTAACTAGCGTTACGGTCATGAAGCGAGCAAATGTCCGTGCGCTTTCCACGCATGGCGCAGAGGCTGTTGATAAGCTCAAGTCGGCGGTTGAGGACTACCGAGTTCATAAGTAAGTTCATCCTCGCATGGAGAGGAAGTAGACTTGGGTCCTCTCTTCTTGGATAGACCTCCTCTAACGACAAAACCTTCTCTCTTCCAACAATAGCTATTCACAATGCCTACCTTCACGATTCAAGAAAGAATTCTTTGCAGCAATGTGTGAACGAAATGACCGAATAGAGCTGGATAGTGTTCAGAAGGTACTTGCCAACATCAGAATGGCCGATCGTGTGACAAGATCTGATCTGGAAATCATCTTCATGGAAATGGGTGGCTCAACTGATACTATTTCCAAGGAAAACTTGATGAGGATGATTTAATGGAAATCGTTTTCGCCCAATTTTCGGTTCTTTTCTCCTCGGATTCCTTATAGATTTATAGAGATAACATTGTTCAGATAGTGAACAGGTGTACACTAACGTGAGATAGTCGTGAGGATTCGCCGCTCGAATCTCATTGAAGTCCCGAGCAACGATGAGACAGTCGAGTAAGGAAAATTATTGCCGCAGGCGGGTTACATTAGCATACATTACGAAGACACTACGCCGATAATTCATCGAAAGATTTTGCGCTGTCGCCGTCGGATGTGTCTATCGACGTGTCGACCAGGGATACAACGAATGTAGGGAGGGCAAATTGCAGGACCGACGGTACTGCCACACCGAAGCTGGATGGGGTTGTGGTTGTACTTTGCTCCTTTGTTCCAGTCAGCTCGGCAGGCATCCGTTTCACAGAGTTCACTTTCGGGTAGAGAGGTGGTACATTTTGACTGCTCTCATCCAATCGTGGCTTGTCACAATTCTTCGTGGGAATTTCTCGGTTTAGAGTCGGGGGGGACACGCTCCTTTCCGGAGGGCTGCATCTCGGCGAACACGAAAACATGTTAGTAAGATTATTCACCAACGACGTGGCGTGGCTGGTATTGGTCCTCGAAGAAAGAAATGACTTGTCATCATCGCGGATCTGCTTGCTTGATAGTCCGTCTTCAACTTCTTGTCTCTTTTCACTGAAGGTTGGCATGATATCGGGAATTCTGATCAAGTCGGTAGCGGAAAGATTAGCAAGACCAAGGGGCAAAGCGAATGATAAAGAACAATCGGTTGACGTCGTCCCTTGTTTCGTCGTGGAATTTTCCGATCGAGGCGACGTCGGCGGAAGGTCGGCCTCGCCAAGAGAAGACTCTTGTTCGAGCGACACACTGGACGACCAGGACAACGCCTCAACGCCGTTTGTGGCCTTCATGAGCTGCTTGTCGATGAAGTCTTCCACGATACGCAAAATCAATCGGTTAACATCTTCGATGTGCTCTGATACCGTGTGTGAATCTGGTAAGACCGTCGACCGAGATCGGCGTCTATATCCTCCATACTGTTGTAGTCTTTCCTCCATCATTTCCAATAAGCTTGTCATATATTCACGTTGAGTGGGATCTGATTCATCCCCATCCAAAAAGATTCGGAACTTTTCCAGAATGGTTATCATCGGTCCCAGTTCGAAAAGACCGCGCTGTGTCAGCTCGTCAAGATCCTTTGTTTCTCCGTCAGTCTCAAATGTACTGTTATCAAAAGTATACCTCCTTTTGGTTGACACGAAGCCCCTTTCCGACGCCTCGTCGTCACTGACGGTGCGCCGAGTTGTTGCATCGTCAAAGCCTGTGGCCATCGTCAAATCGTCCGGCCTAGGGTGGAATATATCATCCATCATATTGAAGCATCCAAAGTCACAGAGGGACTCCAGCAGTGAAGCAACGCCGGAGTCTTCGTCACCAAGATGATTTTCTCCGAGACTAGTTATCACACTGCCCCTCGTTGCGTGATCGTCGAAGCCTTCATCTTCCGTCGCCGTCCTTCCTCGTCGATGGAAAATGAGTCTCTTCCATAATCCAGCCGAGGCCTTGTCTGATCTGTTCGATCCACCACTAGATTCATTTCTCAATGCCTCCAGCACTGGCTGGTCTTCAGTCGTAGCTGCCGATGAGGTCCTGGGATTCTTCGGAAAGCTGGAGGTTTTCGGTGGCTTCGATCTCGTACCCTCATTCTGTGCGCCCTTATGATTGGAGAACTTCGCTGTCGTGCTCGATTGGCCAGCCGTATCGGCAGAAACCAAAACTCCGCTATCATCCAATGCTTGTTTCTGTAGGCTTTCAAACTGTGCCAGCGCCCGAGCTTCTGCGCTACTATGTCGCTCCTTCTTTTCTACAGCCCATTCTAGGGCACGAGTTTCGCGTTCCCACCTAGGAATTGCGACTTCCCCTTTCACGCTGGGGTTTGTCTTCCATAAGGGGACAAATTCTTTGGGTTGACTTGGTTGACTTGGCTGACTTGGTCGCCTAGGCGGTGTATTCTTAGGCGGTGTATTCTTGGAAATGGGCATGACGGCACCTTTTGATCTCGACCCGGCCTTGGGTGTCGCTACAGTCGAAAGATCACCGGATCTCTTTCTGAATCCCCGAACGGGGGTACGGTTACCGTGAGATACGAGAGGTGGGGGTTCAGTTGGAGGAGCCCTTTCTGTCGCAGCAGGTTTTCTCACTTTATCCCTTGACGACGACGAGATATACGGACGTTCAGGAGCCGCAGTCCGCAACCCTAACCGTGCAGTATCTTTCGATTTGTTGTTGGAAGCATGTTCTGGAGAGGCTTTTGGAGCCGCGCCTATTGCTCGCCGTCGTAATGCCTCCAACGCCTTCAATACATTCTCATCATCAATCTTGTCGATGTATGAGACTGGGTAGACCGTCTCCCCCGGTTTGGATAACTTCACCATGACCTAAACCATGAGCCGATGGCTCAAAACTTGTGGAGATTGGGATGTTTTCTGGTACATCCACATCATTTCGAAAAATTTACCTAGTTGCCGAAAATCGGAGACGACAAGGTGTCCACTACGACACCCTATTTATAGGAACGAAGCCGAATCCATGGATTTTTGGTTGTTCGTTGAAAAGCTAATAATCTTTTTCATATATGTAGACTTGCCGATAATTTATCGGGGAAATGGGCTGCCGATGAAAATTGAGTTCCCGCCATACTGGATGTCGTTGGTATGTATGTATGATCCTATCTGATGGTGGCATGATATGTACACCTTTAAATTCATACATACATACTATTATTACCTATCAGTACGTTCACAACCATCGGAGCATCACACAGTAAACACCAAAACACCCAATTCTCATGGGATTCACCAGAGATCCACATCTCCCATAGGCAGTACGGTATACCAGCTTCACAGACACTTACTGTCAACGCCAATTGTCGTGCAGTTTCACTACTTGTATTGTTTGCCCAGAGATCGCTAGGAACATGACTGGACCGATGTACAAGACCTTGCTTTTGGATATGGATGGCGTCCTTGCGGAAGTATCGAAATCCTATCGTGCCTCCATTGTTGCCACGTGCCACCTCTACGGAGCTACAGGCGTCGACTATGACTTGATCGGTGACTGGAAGGCCCGAGGCGGTTGCAACAATGATTGGAAGCTTTCTCTCGATTTGATCAACGAAGACCCGAATGGCCAAAAGGATGTTACGTTGGATCAAGTCATCGAAACGTTTGAGGGATTCTATCAGGGAAAAGATGGCACACCCGGACTTTGCGACCTAGAATCACTTATTCCGACAAAGGAAACAATGGAAGAACTTCACAAGAGAGCTGACAAGGTGGGAATTGTTACAGGCAGACCGCGAGCTGATTGCGACAAGTTTTTGAAGCTTCACAAGTTGGATCATTTGATTGATGCATCGGTCTGTATGGAAGATGGCCCCCCAAAGCCCGATCCATTCCCGGTGCAAGAAGCGTGTAGATTGTTAGGTGTAGAACCTTCGCGGTCGGTTGTGTTAGTGGGCGATACACCGGATGATATTCGAGCGGCAATAGCTGCAGGTTGCAGCGGTGTCGGAGTTCCAACTCCTGAAGGCGCTGAACAGCAATTAAGTAATGGGATGACATTTGACTCAACAAAGCTATGCATCGCGATGAGAGAGTGTGGTGCAGATTACATTCTTCCTCCCGGTTTTGCGGAACTGGTCGATAAATTCCCTTCCGACTAGAAGAATATACGGTTCTATGTTTCGGGGGAAGTACTAGTAGTTGTAGAGACGTTGAGGGAGTTCCCTCGTCGTCGTCAAGTAGTAAGAGCATCTCGAGAGTACAATCGGGCCTTCCGAGATGCAAAAAAGTTGGTTCTCATTCATCCAAATAATAATAATAATAATTTCTACTACCGTTCTTCGGCCATCCCCGAGAGAGGATGAGGTTCATTGTCAGAAGATTTATGCATGATCCACCACTGTGGTTTTCGTCCCTCTTCTGAAATTCGAGCGCATGTCAGAAAGTCAGTCCAAAGGAAGGGCGGGTGACATATTTTCAGAATGACCATTGCGATTTGTGAAGAAGAGAACTCAATACTCAACAAAGTATCAATCTTGTCAAGGAGTGGACTGTCCTTGAGATGGGCATACGGTTGGTGCAGTGGTTCCTTTTCATATCGACTCGATACCTTTTCGAAAAATTCTTGTGGATTGTACATCACAATTTGATCCGATGGATTAGTGTAGGTCAGCCGACATGAGGCATGGAAGTACTCGGACATGAGGTCACCGTCACAAGCTCTGTTTGCACGGCAGTAGCCATCCCATGTGATGGAAGTCACTTCTTCAAACGACTTTGGCCGGATTGGTTCCTCAATTCGTGGTCCCAATGCAAGAGAAATGCATCTCCATACGACGGTGAGATCGCTTGTGGGAGCGTCCTGCTCCTTCAAGAAGACGAAGAATCCAGTATATTCCCCATCACCGATATTCACATGAACATGTGAACAGCTGTTCTTCCCCACCGAGGACAACCTCACAGACTGAACGCTTAGAAGATGATAGTTGAATATGTAGTCGGGCCATAAGATATCATTCACAGCACCTTCAACATAGGTACCATCCTCTAGCAGAACTACAGCTCTGCACTGCGGATGGCAATGTGCAGAGGACGTCGTTCTACCTGAAATCGCGGTCCAAGCGGATCCTGCCGCCAGCCTAACTTCGTGTTCTTCAACTAGAGCATCCATGCCGTTGGATGCAATTGGTTACAATAGCACCAGCGATATCAGTCCGACCTTCCTGTCGGAGTCCTATCAAGTAGCACAAAGTCTGTGACCAAAGTGTACCAGTATCCTTGAGTTCCCCGGATCACAGCACTGACATCATGGGATAGAATCTTCGCGTTACAGTTCTCGGGTATAACATACCCTTCCGGGACCGTATGTATCTTTACCATGCGGTATCCTCCACCCACCTCACACCCCTGTCACGCCGTGAACAACCGACGGTGAACAGACGACAAAAATGAGACGTCCCCTCTATACTGTACTCCCGCCCTCGTCGTTGGATCGCTTATATCATCTACGAGGTCGAATATGAACATTACAGCCGGGCGAAATTTCTGCGATGTGCATCGCAGCACCGTCACACACAGGACTCTACCAACCTTTTCCCTGTTTCGTCGGCTAACCAAGACGATACATCATGGTCGGTCAATCAAGAGGGAGCCAAACAAAGCCAGAGTAACCATGAATGGCACCCCAAAGGGCCGATCCCGCACGGTCGATCGCTATGCTCCTAGTAGCAGGTCAGGCCGTGATATAGCCCTTCGAATGACTCCACAAAATAGATTACCCCTTGCTCCGCTAAGGATCGAAGGATCGCCATCTGTCAGATGTTTCACTGGGTCTCGGCAGCCACAACAAGTGTTCTTTTCAAACTCGAACATCTCTAATGGTCCCAGTTATGACGATGCAACGGTCTGTGACAGATTCGAACTCATGAACGTGACGGTTGTCATCTACAGAGTAACGGGAATTGTGTGTGAACAGGTGTCGCCTCCGAAACGACGATCCAAGTTTGGTAATCGAGACAAAGGTGAAGCCTCAAAAGTGGGTGGATCTACAATGGGCGACTTGAATTCAGCGATGGCTACTGACACAGACGAATCGTGTAGCACGAGTGATCATACGTGGCCAACGACTACTGCTGTGGTATCCTATCGCAAGAAGACATACAGCAGTCAAACATCTCTAGAAACATTCCTTCCGAGTATCCCCATAAGTACGCCGTCAAGATACTCTGGAATGGAGTATCGCTTTCTAGCCTCATGGCCTTCGGAACAACCGGTCATTGACGAGTCGGCCATCGCGAGATCTTCGGTGGTTGTGGCGAGATGCATGAAACAAGAAACCTACGTTCCAGGAGTGACCATGGGTTCAAATTATGTACATGAAGCAATCGAACTCAAGGTTCACTTGAGCAGAGGCACAGAAATACTGAGGCTGGGAACCGCGACTGTCGTCGTAAACGGGGAAGAGGAAGGGGAACGTATGATTGTAATTCCAGTGCAACCAACTGAGTCAATGACGAAGTATGGCAAGAAGCGCCCTAAGGCAAAACTAAAGAAGTACGGATATTTCTCGAAAGATAAATCAAGAAGATACTATCTGGATGAGAATGCGGCGATAAAGGTGGGAGTGAGAATTTTCCCGCAGGCTTCGGTAGAAGAAAAGGAACGAAACGAGAACCGAGCTCGAAATTCTCTCAAGAGTGGCGAGCTCAAAAAGATGATGCAACAATGGCGTGACTTGGATATTAGCACAACAGAATTCGGTACAGCGTGTTATGAGTCCTGCAACCGCCGTCAGCAAACCTCTGTTCCAAAGCCCCAAAATATTTTCCAAAATTGGTTCTCCTGTGGAGTTCTCTGTGCCGCGGATACGAGCACCCCCGCTGTGGCGCCGACGGATGACGTCCCTACAGAGATTCATGCTCCTGATTATGGGGAATTAGGAGTCCACACAGTCGTCAGCTCAGTTTCTGAATCCACTGATGGTTCTGGGGAAGATACCGAAGAAAGTGACGACAGTGATGATGACGACGACGAGGACGACACCGACGATGACTCTACCACAGAATGGGTGAGTAGTAGCTTTCCGACGCTCGAAGAGTTTCGTCGATATACGTAGCGATGGTATCTCCTTACCTGCAGACGCTCCTGGTGAGGTGCGTGTGTGAGATGCTGCCATCATACAGCAGACTAGAATTATTCAGAGGAAGAACGACTCTTCTAGATATCTTACTACATAGATGACCTCCATTCTAGTTTCTTCTTTATGATATAATATAGTACGTACATATCATACCGATCCCTGTCGTCGGGACGAAAGGCTTTCTCTTGCCGTATGTATCTAGTATCTAAGTTGTTGAAATCATGTGACTGTGACCGCGAATGGCAAGAGTACTGCAATGAAAGAGATGTTACAGTTACTGTTACAGCGCGGCGGTTATCACATGTGATACAGGCATATGTATACATACGATACATAGGTACTCATTTATCGCCAATCAAAATAGCTATGACAGTGAGATGAAGAATTCCACAGGGCCGCTGGTCCAAAGTGTCTCAGTGTCGAAGTCAACCAAATGCATTCCCATAAAGTTGACGTTACAGATACTTCCTTTATCTTGGGTTACCGGACCTACCCCATTGACCCCCCCCCCGATGA
>Ga0194115_10002597_pt1 | contig 21373 bp, 17 predicted proteins | sample TA2MahsurfametaG_3_FD_148656 | JGI IMG/M metagenome (GOLD analysis project Ga0194115, IMG submission 148656) | Freshwater microbial communities from Lake Tanganyika, Tanzania - TA2015002 Mahale S4 surface | ecosystem: Environmental > Aquatic > Freshwater > Lake | place: Tanzania: Lake... | reverse complement strand
CCAAAGATCCAACCATACCTCTTAGTCTTGTTTCTCAACGGCGTAACGATTCAAATCCTTGTTTGCGTGGAATCTGATCTTCATAAAACTTTTGTGGCCGGGTAGTCTTGGTTTTCATGTGACCCCATGTTGCTGTGTTGAGAAATAAATCAAACTAAACCGTCTGTTAACCCAATGATCCAACCATACCTCACAGTCTTGGTTCACGACGGCGTAACGATTCAAATCCTTGTTTCTCTGGAATCTACGACCAACCTGCACTCTCTATAACATAACGTCGTTACACTACTAACTATAGCCCAAACATACTGCCCATTCCAGCGGAGTATGCCATGGGCTTTACATCAGGATGAGGAACACACGTAAATTGAGTGTATTTGGGAACCAAGCTCTTGTCGAAATGAATGAACGCCCCCTTGTTCCCCATCGTATCGCAGTAGTTTGGGGCGCTAAAGATCGTAATCGTTTTGCCACCATGCTCCACCAAGTATCCCTCTTCCTTCACTTCATGGGATCGGACAAGAAGCGATAGGTTATTGAGCTGCAAGAATTTTGCAGTAATATCCGGCCCGAACGAGAATCCGATACCTCGTTTCGAGGGTGCCTTTCCAGCGAAGGGTTGCGGGTCAGACCAGAGAAGGTCACTCATTAATCCTGTCTCAGGAGGTTCGCAACCTCTTTTGATCTTTCGAATGTCGTCCAAAGTCACTCCCTCGGTAACTGGAAGACCGCCGTGCGTCACAAAGACCTTATCCTCAATGACGGCAGCCAGTGGCAGGTACGAGAAGACTTCCAAGAAAATGTCAAAGATCTTGTCATCATACTTGGCCTTCACTTCGCCTTCAAAGCCATATACCTTATTCATGTTCTTGGTTTCATGGTTTCCCCGTGTTAGGTAGATGCACGTAGGGTCTGACAATTTGAAAAGCAGATACGTCAATATGACTTCAACAGAAAAGCTACCGCGATCGACAAAGTCACCATTGAACAAGTAGGGGTTACTGTGCGATGGAAGGCCATTCATTTCAAAGATATTCAGAACGTCATAAAACTGTCCGTGAGTGTCTCCACAAACGGTTACACGAGGTTCGGCATCTGGGGAATTCTCCGGGGGTTGGTCTGGGAGCGAGATTTCAGTCAAGGTCGGATGATCCTCGAAATATTTCAAGCATGAAAGCAGAAGGCGTGCCACGTATCGCTTGTGAATCAACTTCTGGTTCTTAAAGCGCTCCATGGAAGCCTAAGGAAAAAAGGAAACAAAGGTAAGGCGATCGACGACGTGCAGGAGAAAAATCAACTTGATGTCCAAAAGATAACCTACCAAAACAAAGGCACGTGGAAGATTTCCAGGCTCGAACATGGATGCCTCTAAATCCATGTCGCTGGTAAGGCCGTCGGGTATCGGGTGAGGTCCGTCATAACTTTCCGGCGACAGATGAATCGAATTTGGATCATACGATGCCGACATGGGTGCAGTCTTTTCCGATTCAATCGCCTTGAGGAAGGCAGCCTCCTTGATAGCCTTCTCACATGCTTGAAACTTAGCCCGGGCATCACGATCCTTCGGCCTTAATTGGCATACCTTTCGGAAATCCTTCCTAGCATCCTTGTAATGCGACAATGCGAATTGAGCAGATCCTCTACGATAATACGCCTTCGCGTATGTAGGATCGGATTCCATCGCAATCGTTGCATCTGACATTGCCAGACCATAGTTCTCCACCTTGATGTAGGCCTGAGCACGATTGGATAGAATGATCGCATTCGTCGGGGCGTACTCCAAGGCATCCGAATAGAATCCAATGGCATCGAGGTAGTGTCCCTTTAGCAATTGTTCATTCCCTAGCTCCTTGAGCTCCAGGGCTTTCGCCTCTGCACCTGGTTCACCCGATTTATCAACAATTTCTTCTACGGCAGGATAGAATTCATCGACGGAGGCTGTACTGTCGTCGACAGATGTGTCTTCAAACGAAGGCACGTGATCAGCGGTCGATGAGTCGTCGTGTGACATGGGAAATGCAGGTCTCTGAGATCTCGTAGGTTTGTGGCGTAAGTTTGGGGGACAGTTCCTTAAAACGTAGTCTCGATGCCCACTCCTCGTTAACGATGGATTATGTGTGGCCGGGAAAGAGATGGTGATGATGTTATCCAACACTCAAAAGAGCTAACGTTAGAAATCCTAATTCTTCGGAAAAGAGGACCATTCTGTGCATAAAAAGACCACGGAGCTCATTCTGGTTGACTAAAATGACCACATTTTGTGGACGAGAAACTGTGTATGGTACGATACCAGCATGTGGACACATATTATAGCTTCCAGAAAAATTGAGGCGGTCAACAGACAGGCGCATACGCTACGGTAACTGCATTCGCATGGAAACCGATTGCAGAGGAAACCAAGATACACCTAAACCTAAACCACGATCCAACAGCTATAGATTAGAGCTCTCTAACTTACAAATACATCGCACTACGATCGTCTTCTCCAATATCGAAATATCGGATGATTTGATAAAAGTGTACCCTTCATTCCCTCGTACTCGGGTGCTACAGCCAGCTTGAGCGTTTTGAGCTCTCCGAGAGTACCAAATGTATTCCGTAACGAACACAACTCTTGACCGTCCTTGTAGTTACCATCTGATTGAGTTTGTATTATTTCATTCGCCTTCAGGAATTCCTCAACAAGACTAAACGTCGATACTCTTGAAATGTCATGTTTGTTTGAATCATCCGGCAGTAAATCACTCCAAACATACCCCGTTACTCCATCAATGCATTCCGCCAGATCTGTACCATCCTTCTCTTTCCCTTTCGATGGCCACCAGCACCATGCCTTTGATGAGTGAAATCGAACATCTTGACCTCGGACAGTCGAACTTGTCTCTACGACACCCGATTCATCCATATAGATCGCATTGCCCATGATAGCTGGGTGGTTGTGACGATATTGTGTAACAATATTAGGGTTTCCGGAGTCTTCACAATGTGGCTCTTTTGGAGGACTTGATACCTCCTGATGCGAGCATGTCCTAATTCTCTTGTTCTTACGAACACTGGGTTGCATCCGGCAACAGACGGCTCGACGGCAGATACATTCGGTGAATTTTCGACCCACTGATAGACTCTTCAAGTAGAGTGGATCACTCATCAAACTTGATAGTAACGAGCCTTGAAGTCCTAAATAATTCCATCTTGCCAATTTATCGGAGCATGTATGGATGGATCCCTTGTGATGCATAGTGACGATGGTAGTCCCAGGCGGAGTCCAATCATCTGTTTGAAGCGCTGGGACAACCGTTCCCTGTATTGACTGTCCTGAATTGATGTTGTTATTATTATCATCATTCATTGGTCCCATCTCACTATCTTTCTTAATGAGAAGTGAAAATTGACCAAGGTGGATGGAAGAATCAGGAATAGGTACATGTGCTGTACATGGCCATTGGTCTGGACTAAGATCATCTTGGAATGTTTCTTTTGACATTTTAGCAAACTTTTTCAATACAGCATTCCCGCAAGGTGCCGAACTGGAATAGAAATGTAAAGTAATCCCCGGTCGCAACCGGTATGTCACAATCCCGCCGCAATTGTTTGGTTCCCGTTCCAACAGAGACAGGTGAGTGTGTTCATGTGTAGTTGATGATGAAGATGAGGTACTACTCCGAAGATCGTCAATAATCTCTAGAGTGAGTTGCCTACGAAAGGCACGTCGAGCCAAGACTTCGGCATGACAGTCGCGGACACGTCGTCCGTATTCGGATGAGGATGCTTCACTACGAAGGATCGTCTCACTCAAGAATTTGGTCCCGACTCCCAACCCGACTACCATCAACCTTCCTTCACCATCACCACCAGCTGCTGGTGATGGATGATGAGCGATGACTGTTGCGAGACATGTCTGTGGAGGTCTATCCTTTTCTGGTATGACCTTTCGATAGGTATCAATAGAAACTTGTGCTAAACGATCGGCGAACCGGCAAGTAGATGTTCTTCGTTTCTCAGCATGTCGGATATTCTTTTTCTTGGTTTCATCAATGGGCTCAATGCCGTTCATCGTTTCCATCATGAACGAGCTCTAATGGACTATGTCGACACATTTCAAGAAGAAACTCTTCCTTTCTGCATCATCGGTTACCTTCCTTGAAGACGGCAAAGCAGAGCGGGTATATGGCACTTCATGCAAGATGCAAAGGGATCGTTGATTTTTGCAGAATCAACATTTTTGAGTCCAATGATTCGGTAAGTTTTTCTCGAAAGTCGACTGTTTCGACTTCATCTTACTTGTTTACTATTTTCAGCGCAAGATGAGAGACGAAACACTCGTCGTTTCACACAGCTCCCCCGTGCCCTCGATTGATCAAGTCCCCCAGGTAGCCTTACCAAGCTCAGCACCGCATCGTACACTGGAAAGTTACGCACACATAGACGCAACCATGGCACCAGCTAACTCTGTACAAGTATTCGGAAAGTGAGTAGATTATTAGAGTACAAAGGAAGAAATGGAGGGGTCGCTTCTGAGAGAGGAAAGCCTGGAATCGAGATAGGGTGTCGGCTTATAGTGAATCGATACGTGTTGATGGGCTCCATCCACACTTTGTAGGAAACCACATTGGGTGGATTCTTTCGAAGGTTGCTGGAATGGACTTGTGAAATTATATTTGCTGATGTTGATCTTTTTGAATGGAATCTGACTTTTGAGTTTGTGTCCTTTTTTGCAAACTTTAGGAAGAAGACGGCGACTGCTGTTGCCTTTGCTAAGCAAGGTCGGGGGCTTATCAAGGTCAATGGACAACCCATCGAACTTGTCCAACCTGAAATCCTTCGTCTGAAGGTATTCGAACCTGTTTTGATTGTCGGTCAAGAAAAATTCTCCAATTTGGATATCCGTATCCGAGTAAAGGGGGGTGGTACGACAGCACAAATCTATGCCGTCCGTGCCGCCATTGCTAAGTCGATTGTTGCCTACCATGCCAAATACGTCGATGAGGAATCGAAGAATCAATTGAGACAAACTCTCATGCAATATGACCGAAGTCTCCTCGTCAGTGATCCTCGTCGTTGTGAACCGAAGAAGTATGGTGGTCGTAGTGCCCGTGCTCGATTCCAAAAATCATACCGTTAGTTTTACCTCGCCTGGAAATAGGAAAACAAAAACTCTTTTCTCTCTCTCTCTCTCTCTGCATTCATCACATGCAAAATGTATTTCCCTACCGATGGGTTTTCGTTTCGTTTGATTAGGTTCACCTAGAGTCCCGTGAGCTATGATGATTTGTAGAAAGCCTATCGAAGAGAGGTAAATCGTCTTAATCGGCCAATCGAGTCTTAGTTATTAGCAGGTGTGGAATTCCTGCAGGTTGCGTTTTCTTCACTCAGACGGCATTTTCAAATATGCGATAGAGAAGGGATCTCAAGGGTAAGATGGTTCATGTAGTTAGCATTCGCAGCGAAGAACTTGCAGAACGGTTCATGCGGTAGAATGAATACTAGAGAGTCTGCATGACATCAATGGGCCGGTCGATCTCTGTCGATAGCGGGCGGGGGCAGTCTCACCAAATGGGGTCTATCCATCAAGAGTTTGCGTGATTAATTGTCTCCACTAACATTTTACTTCTAGAATACAAGATCTGAATGGGAGCTAACGGTTGAGTCCACTACAAGGCCCAGAAGCAACGAGTAGGACAACAACCATGGACGTACTATCGTCACGAAACAGGTTGCGAGAGATTCGACACTGGTGGCGTGTTCAAAAGATGTTGGAAAGTTGAGTGGCGTCAAACATCACTTTAACATGTCTTAAACGATGATGCTATATTAGGTTTTGTGATAGCAGTTAAGAGAGATACAAAGGCATATAGCTTAGAAGTCTGCGTCAAAGTCCAGCTGACCACTTTTCGGTCCTTGCTGTTCCAGAGACGCCATGACTCCACTTTTTTGATACTCCGCCACCCTCTTCTCGAAAAAGTTCGTTTTCCCTTCTAGACTGATCATGTCCATCCCTGAGCAACCAACAACAAGAGGAGAGCATTGTGAGAAAAATGTACAGATATGACCAAGAATGTCAATCCCCACGGTCAAAACTCACAGTCAAACGGATTCTTGCTGCCGAAAAGTGGTCGGTAACCAAGATCCCTTAGGAGACGGTCGGCCACAAACTCTATGTATTGTGACATCAATGATTTGTTCATACCGATCAGGCTCACGGGTAGGGCGTCGCAGACGAAGCCTTTCTCGACGTCTACCGCCTCCGCTATTAACCGGTGTATCTTCTCCTCAGGAAGTCTTCTTTCTAGTTTCGAGTAAAGATGGCACGCGAAGGAACAATGCAGGCCTTCGTCGCGACTTATCAACTCATTTGAGAAAGTAAGACCAGGCATCAGCCCTCTTTTCTTTAGCCAAAAGATGGCACAAAATGCACCCGAGAAGAAGATTCCTTCCACAGCTGCAAAGGCTACGAGGCGCTCAGCAAAGGAGGCTTCAGAACCTATATAACGAGTTGCCCACTTCGCTTTCTTCTCGACACTCGGGACACTTGTATGTGCAGAGAACAACACTTCTCGGTCTTTCGGTTTGGCGATGTACGTATCAATCAATAGGCAATATGTCTCCTGGTGAATACTTTCCATCGCCATCTGGAAACCATAAAAGCATCGAGCCTCGGGTACTGTTACCTCTCGGCAAAATCGCTCAGCCAAATTTTCGACAACTATCCCATCAGCACCAGCGAAAAACGCAAGTACCATTGAGATAAAGTGCCGCTCGTTCTCAGTTAGGTTTTCGTGCCAATCTATAAGGTCTGCAGATAGATCGATTTCGTCCGCCGTCCAGAATGAAGCAACGTGCTGTTTGTACATGTTCCATAAGTCTCGATGCTCAATTGGGAACAAGGAGAAACGAGAGTTGTCTTCATCTTCGCGGCATATTGGCTCAATAAAACCATCTGTGTCTGCGAGCGAACCTCTCGTCCATCTAAATTCCTCCTTTGGTAATTTTTCTTTATGAATTGCGGGTCCCCCACCTCGCAAGGGTAGGGGAAATGGTATACTACTATCGTTTGTTGAGTTGAAGCCCTGGTCGCCGCCACGGAGCGAGAGAACCCTAGAAATAGCCCAACGATCCCATGTTTGCAATCCCGGCAACTCAACTACCCGTTGGTTCAGTCCAAATGGTGAAAAAGAACGATGAAATGACACAGAGAAACATAATTCGGAGGAGGATACCAGAAGAAGAAGTAACCGAAGCCACAAAGATCGGCTTCTGGGTATAGTCATTACGGGGTGTCACCTGTTGTTCGTGGTAGACTAAAGTACCGAATCCTGTAGACTTGACTCTCGTCAGCTACTTCGATTCTTTTTCAAGGGACTGCGTCGTTCAGATCCGCTTGATGACTTGACGTGCTTTTTTTGAGGGGGGTGCCGATGTTTTGGTTTTGTCAGAAAAATCTAATGGTCTTGATGGGTCAAGGCATCTCCAGTCTGCGCACCGCTCACCCCCTCGCTGATTCCTTGGGTTCTGATCACGTGTTAATTTTCTGCCGATCTTCTCGCCGATGTCTCCAGAATTCCCGCCATTTTTTGAACAACATCATTGGACAAGAAGTTCAGGTTATGTGTCTCAGAGGAATACTTCGGTATGTGAACTAAAAATTCAGATCTCCTGGCACGTCCGATATGATGTAGGTGGTTAGCATACTTGCCTTTCACGCAGGATACCGGGGTTCGAGTCCCCGTATCGGAATTTTTGCGGCACTTGGATCCCACAACCTTTTGGCTACTAGTTACCACAATCGTTTTGCTATAAGTCACAACCGTTTTGCTACTAGTTACCACAATCGTTTTGCTATAAGTTTCAATGCCAGTCCCACACATTTTGAACCTGACGACGGTTGCTATGGGTTGATGCATAGCGCAGACTTTGGTCATCGTGCCTTTGTCCCACAGTACGCGGTGATAGTCTGTAGCATGCAGCAACCCAACGAATTTCTGTACTAGTTTTATCATCACTGTTCGATTATGCAGTTGCATAGCAGGGGCTCTATTACGTAACATTAATGGACTTGATCTACTTGTTCACTAACGAAGCACCGAAGTTCACTCTCTGTGCCAGACTGGGTCCCCCAACACCTCCATCTGCTCGCAGTCCATGATCTGCGGCTTCAATTTCAGGTGTCAGCACTATGGGACTCGTTATACCAGAAGACGACGATGACGTGGAGGAAGCAGCTGGTAACAACGATTGTACCTTATGAATTTCCATGGCACCCCATCGTGATTTTCCAGCAAGTCCTGCGGCTGTAATCCTGGCGTTCCGTTTGTCGTAGTAGGTTGTTGACAGTGATGAACTTGCTGCTGATGCGGGAGCAGAGGCGGTCTGTTTGTTCACAAGTTGAGCACCAAAGTTAACGCGTTCGGCCAAGCTGGGTCCGCCAACTCCTCCATCCGCTCTCAAACCATGATCGGCAGCTTCGACTTCGGGGGGTACCTCAACAACCACAATCGGAGTGCTCACAGATCCTGATGATGACGACGACGATGTAGAAGGAGGAAGTGAGGCCGAAGCCTGTGAAGCCTTTGCCACTTCAGGCTCTCCCCAGCGTGACTTCCCAGCCTGACCAGCAGCGGCGACCATCGCATTGCGCTTGTCAAAGTTGGCATTGGATGAAGACGATGACGACGGCACCGATACAGCGGGAGGTGCGGTCACTCCATTGACAGGCACTACGGGTACCACTGTGGCTCCGGCCTTCATATTCTCCATGTCTCCCCAGCGAGATTTTCCTACAGCTGCTGCAGCCGCCACCTTGGCATTCCGTTGCTCAAAGGCAGGACTGGCCTCTACTACTGGAGTCGACGATGCTACTGGAGCGGTACTTGTAGAACCCGACAGGAGCCTTAACTTTTCTTCGTATTGTTGTTTGATCTTCAGTTCGGCAGCGGCGACAGCCTTGATCTTTTGCTGTTGAGAATCCACAATATATTTTGCCATGAATTGTTGATAAGACACTAACTTCTGCGTCAACTGTTCCTTAGTCATTTCCGATACGTCCATGCCGGCCGGAGCGGGGGTAGCAACAGCCAAGGCGCCTGGTGCACTCTTCAGCGCCTTTAATTCGTTTCTGAGATTCTGGGGATGTACATCGCATAGGACCAAAAAGAAAGAGCGAGCTAACAAGTTAGGATACAAAGAAGGTGATATCGTTCGAGTAGAGTGGTACTCATGGACTCATGTTTCGTCCGAATACATCGAAGGTATCTTTTCTTCTAGACAGCACTATGTCCATGGGTAAGCTATATAGAGACGTACCTGGATTTCTACATTCTTTTTTTCTTCCGCTAGCTTGACAGCTCGAAGCTTTTCTTCATGAGCTTTAGCCATGTAGTCTGTCAGTTGTTGAGGATTGACGGCATGTAGTCTCTGTGCACCTCGGCTACCATGGGTATTGGTTGGAAAGTACGCAGCCGAGGACGAGGAAAAACCTTGAAAGGCTGCTGATGATCCCACAATCAACGCAGCCGACACAACAGTCGATACAAACTTCATTTGGATTTGTGCGACAAAGGAACGATTAATCAGGTTATCTCGCAATACTGATGCACCCGACAATGATGTTCGAATGATCGGATCGGCTCTGGTGAGAGAAGAAGTTTCGTCGTCTCACAAGAAGGGTTTGCGGTGGTTATCCCTTCAAGCAGCCTGTCTGTCCCCCCGTGAAGCGAAGAGTCTTTCGGAGGCATGGCGCACTTGAAGTCTGCCCCCCCCCCTCTTGCTCCGAAATTTCTGATAGGTCCAAAATCTATATAGTGAAATTGGACCAATGAAGGGGCAAAAAAATTTTGCGCTGCACCTACACTTAACGACCTCGTGCAACTCCTTTGAGAGTCCAGAAAACGTGAAGTTTATGCCCGTTCCTTGGTTACATCTGCATCCCTTGTCATTTCTAACGCTCCATTGTCTTGGTCGTCGTACCCGTTAGTTTGCATTACAAAACAACTTTCCGGATCGGTTAACTCTCGCGATCTACCGACCAGATAGCGTACTGACATTCCTTTCACAGATCTTTCGGTTCTTCGTCCCTCCTGTTCTTGTTTGATTTTGTTTCCTTCGGGTTTAGGAATGAGTAGCGATGAAGAACCCCAGAACGATGACCCAACGACAGCGCTACGGCAAGTGAATGCCAAAACGATTGCCAATGTTTTGACATCTGAGGGACCGATCGTAACCGGTGTCATGCTCAAGGCTGCTGATGTGTCCGAAGTTACCCTTGATTCTAAGAGCCACCACAACGAGACCAATGGTTGTTCGTCATCATCGAACAACAAGGAAGAGGGTCCTGTCGGAGCATCCGAGGAAGTGTCGAAATCCAGGCTGCTATTGAAAGAGTATATGGAAGAGATCAAAATCGATACGACACCGTCCAAATGTATGGTATCCAAGGTTTTGGGAGGTCCCTTTACCTCTTTAGGTCAATACGATTCTCAGGGGATTGTACTCATGATCCAACGCCTACCCGTAGACTTGGACCCGGACGAATTGACCGATTTAAAGCTTTCACAGTTACGAGACCTATGCCACGAAAGAGATATCTCCTTGGATGATAGGAATATGGTTGAAAAGTCGGACCTAATCCATGCCTTGAATACGTGGTCGACAAGGAAGGAACCACGAGTCAATCCTCATACATTACAACCACCATTGCACAACACCAAGGTACGGGGAGATATTCTGATACTTAAGGTTGCTCATATGAAGGAAGAATTCGAGTCATGGGATGAGGATACACCCCCCAAAAAACAGGAAATGGACGAGTTATCAAACAAAGAGTTCTTCTTAAATTATTCCCTACAAGAATACCTCAATTTCGCATCGCGATCGGATATCCCCGAGCACACTGTTGGGGAATCCGACGAGGAAACGAAGGATAAAGAAGAAGTCGATGATTCAGATGAATCGAACGACGAGGGAGTCGAGTCGGGGGATGAGTCTCCTTGGGTAGGAGATGATGATGTATACCGTCTGGGGGAAGACGATGAGGTCGACGATGAAGACAAATTTGCCATGTTTAATATGGTCATGAATGAATACCTTCGTCAGTATAGGAGGGACAATGATGGGAAAGGACCAGATACCTTGGGACTCTTGGAAATCCGTGCGGCAATCGCGGAGGAGTTGGGTGTGAGAGTCTCGGAATTCGATCCGGAGCAAGCAGACTGGAGTAGACTTGCAGACGGAACTCCTGCTAGGGCGAAGAAGAGAAAAATTGGCTTCCATCAGGAAGACACAGTGCTAGAATATGAACCTCATCCCAATGAACACAACCGTGATGACGACCAAGACGAAGATGATCCAGAGCCTCAACGGAAGCGCCTCAAGACAGGGCCTCCTTCTCGGGAGCCACCGGAAGAGGAGGAAGAAGAAGAAGAGGAAGTGGAAGACTCCAAACTGGCGGCGAGGGCGTCCAGTGGAAGTTCAACATCTAGCGACTCTGACGGAAGTTGATGAAAATGTGTATGGGTTGACACGGACGAGCGACGGCGAACGGTCCTAGCTAGTACTTGCTTTCTTTCTCGGTTAAAGAATAGATTTTGCAATCACAAGAAAAAAACTCGAGCTGCAAAGGTTTCTTCGTCGAACAAGACCAGTGTTCATTTGAAACACAATGGACCGACATTGACAATAACAAGGCAAACACAAAAAACAAGGGAACTTGCAGCCGTCCTCTCCGTTTCTCCCTTAATCCTGTCGCCGACCGAAGCAGCTAGCTTTGCTTGAGTAACAACCAACGCGACACCATCTCACATCACAGGATACGTTTTAGTGCTCGAGAAGAATCCCAAAAATTACAAACACAAACAGGCAAAATAATCGCCCTAAGCACCATCACTGCATAGAGTCACCATCCCGCTTGAGATCCATGAAAAGATGGGGCTGGAATAAGGATCTCTGTTGTATCGCAAGAAGGGTGCCCCGTATGTCACCAATGTCTGAATATCGCGGATGGTCAGCACTCGATAGATCGGAGGAGGGGAGGGGGGGCTCTAGGTGTTTAGACGGGGTTCACAACAAAATGAGTTAAAATCTTATTGTGGGTTATCCATTTTTTGGGTGGGTTTCTCCCGAAAATCTGAGTTGATAGACTCTCCAACTCTATTGCTAGGTATAGACAAGTACGAAATACCTCCTCCTTCTGTATCCATAGCCTAGTCTCTGTCAAGTTAGAGTGCACCGATAGTAGCCACGACGAGGGAAATAAAGGTCGCAATGACAGCAATCTCTTTCATATCTTGTTCAATCATATCACCGATAGAACCGGCCAACATTGCTTGAGAAATAAACAATGATATGACCTCACACCATAGGATGACCTTTTGTTGGATAGGATCCAAAAATCTCAAGGAGATACCCATAATTATCGTCACAAGCATCATATTACATAAAGACATACTGGAAATCGAGGGATAGATCTTACTCGAATAGGGATCACCCTTATACCCCGTATCGGCACCACCCAAAACCATATCAACGACTTGATAGAGGGTACTGAGAAATTGGAATCCCAATGCAAGGGACGTAATAGATACCTTATTCCTTCGATCAAAGCTAGTCGTTGTCAGTTTCATCGGAAGGGGGATAGGAAGTCGTGGTTGGAGACGTTCTTGTTCGGCAGTCGCAAAGGCAATCCAAATCAATAGGAATACAAAGACGATGAGTTCAACATTCGCAAGATGGACATTTAAAGAATCAATCCATGTAATGCCTTCTGCCAAATATACAATAATAATCCCAGCGACGACATAACCTAACATGGCCTCTAATCTCGGTGTCCCCTTCGCAACGTAGGCAATCCCCGACAGAAGGAGTGCGATATGGAAATTCGAAAACGAAAGCCATGATGCTATCCAAGCTTCATCAGTTGAACAGGATGATTTATCCCAAAACAAACATCGGAAATCACCACCAAGTGGAGATAAAAAGTATGCATTTGTAAACATATGAGCCAAATACAACAAGGACGCCCACAACGTGGCTGAGATTGGTTCATTCGCTTTCACTACCACTGGCTTGCTCATGGTAGAATATAATGAAAGATTTTAACGTTAAAGGAGGGGTACACTGCTGTTCGAAACGGAGGGTTACGAAGTAATTGGAAGAGAGAGAGTTTTTGTTTGTCGTCGAAATTCTTCCTTATGAATCGCAATGCCATCACAAGTGTCAAGCATTGTCGCCAGTCAGCAGGAGCATCTGGCGGAAAAAGATCTGTCTACGGTGTATTGATGTGGCATGTGGCACTCCTTGTTCCCACGGATCACAACGGGGAGAAGAAATTAGCTCACTGTCACCCCTAAGGAATGACGAACCGTCCAAGCCGGCGTGTAACGTTACGATAATTTCTTTGAGTCGTCGCGCCCCCCCCCCGCGGATTGGGGGGCGATCGACCCCCTCGGTCCGTCCTCGTTTCCTTCCAAGAACAGACGTTTGTATTGTTGCAAACCAAGCAGCATCAAGTGAAGATAATTGTCCCTGACAGTAGAGCATGTACAGTACAAAGTCCTTGTCTCTAGAGTACCTTTGACATTTTTCCGTCTCTTCCCCTTGTCTATATACGATCATGTTCACAACAAATGAAGAAGATTTGAGAGAGGCAGCCAAATTGCAAAAACGACTACAAGATACTGCGGATGACGAATCATCATCATCAATAGCCGGTGGGACGACGACGACGACGACGAGGAACAAGATTTCAAATGTTTCGATTGATCCTGGTACACACAAATATGTTTTGATTAGTGCATTACTTCCAGGTGATGGTAATGGTAGTAATATGGAACGTCAACATTATGTCGTAAGTCGTAAGGGTGCAGAATATCATCGGAATGTTGCTGAACCATTCGTATTGACATTAGAACGGAATGGATATTCGAATATACGGATTTGTGGTGGTGGAAGAATTGCACGGAAAGATGATTTAAAAACCATTTCGATATATGGATATTCCTATGGTTTTGGATTAGCCGATCATGCACTGAGCAAGTCTGTGATAGAACAAGATGAACGATTTCAGAATTACGATATAAGTTGGAGTAATGACGGATACTAAAAACATCCTCCCTAAAGATGGAGCAGAAGAGAGAAAGGGCGACGACAGCCTGTGGACCTGGTTCCCCGATTTTCTATCTTAATGCTTAAAGGCATGTTTATCGCCTTTTGTTCTATCTATAATGAGAAAGTATCCATACCGCAATAGCTTGTTTGCGTCAACCACCCCCCCAATATGGGAACTACTGACTTTTACCGTCCGGCGTTCCCTTGACGTGCATTCGCTTAAAGTCAATACACCGAGCTGAAACCGGGGTTAAGGCGTTGGTCGCAGCGGTCTTGGTTTGTTTCGGAGTTTCCATAGCCATCGTAGCAGTGTTAGCCTCCCCACCTAATCTCATTTCTGCAGCCAAGTTGCGATTGGGGCCCTTAAGAATCGAACCGATTCGACTACGCTTGATCTTTTGCTCGACGATTGGTGATACGACCATTTCTAACAGTTCACGTTTGGGAGAGTCGTCGTTTTCATTTTCATCTGCCTGGACGCCAGGCGAAGACTCTGTGCTGCTCGTACCATTCCCTGATCGCATCGGTCCATGATCCATCCTGTGTTCGGTTTCCGATTGCTTTCTCTTCGGGGACTGAAACTGCTTCAATAAATTCTTCTGCGGCGTCTCGTAGTCTTCTTCATTCGTAGTGAACGTCGCTCGGGTGTCTGGTGGAGTTGATACCATCGCTTCTTCAATCGAGTGTGGAGGGGTTTCCGAGGAAAGAGTCTCTTGAGTCTCGTTCGAAACGACGAAGGCCGCCATGAGAAGAGCACTGACAGCTGTACGTTCGTCAGTATTCGGAGCTTCTGAGACCGATCGTTGCTTCTGGGCTGTACTCACTTGAATTTCATCCGGTTGGGAGTCATTCCAAGATGGTTCTGAAGAGGTGAGCGACGGAAGGGATGCTTCTCCATCTTGGGGTGGTGTTCGTGAGGAGACCGTTTTGTTGGGTACTGGCGAAGAGTGCTTCAAAAATGCCTGCATTTTACAAAGGACGGACAACGTAAGCAAGAATGTATAGGAATATTGGTACACTCGTAGTTGATCCCACCTCAACACATACCAGATTATGCGCTGCGTCCATCATGTAGGGTTCCCTCTTTCGAAGAGGTTCCTCTGCGGAATGTGCCGCAATAGCCGCAAAGAGTGTCGGTGCCAATGGTCCTGCTTCGATGGCAATCGCTTCTCCAGGCTCGCCGCCAGGAGGTCCTCCCCGTCCCGTGTTCTTACAATCGACGCAACGACAGTTCTCTGTACACCGGATACCAGCCGCATAACATTCACAGTATTTTTTCATACAAGACGATTTGCGACACTTGCACCCTAACTTGTGCGAAAGTTCCACAGCCGTCTTATCAGGTGTCGACTTTTTGAATTTCGTATCAAAGGCCTGCGGGTTACGAGATAAGATGCTTCGAATCGCGGCCTGTCGTTCCTTTTCGAAATCTTCAGTATTTTGACAGACCGTACACCGACAATTCGCTCCACAGTAAATCTTCACGGCAAAACACTGACAATACAGCTTGAGACATTTGGTCTTTTTACATGTGCATCCCATTGTGGTGACTTCTTCCCTGTGTGAAGATTCAATCTGACTTGGGCTCGTAGCCCCTTCCCTGTTCAAATCTGTTAGGGGCGAATCGACATGTTCTGTCGACTTTCCAAATGGCTGCGAACGCGGAGATGTGCCCTTTAACTGCGATAATGCATCCCTTCGAAGGGTATTATCCGAAAATCGATACGGCCCGCTTGTGGAAGTAGCCCCGCTATCAGGTGGAGGCGGTCCTAGGGGAGGAGGGGGGGGAGGGATGTAGGGGGGATGAGGATATGGAGCACCAGTAGCTGGATCATAATAGTGGCTATGATATTCGGCCCATGCTCGATGATGATGTGCGTGATCTTCTCGAGAAGGAGGTGGTGGAGGATATGGTGGGTAGTGATGATGCGCTGGGGTGCCGGGAACAAGACCAGTTCCTGAGATATGGAAGTGATGTGTCATCGAAGGGGGTGGGTCTCGAACCGGATTACTTTGTGAGGAAAGTGAACGCGGGGATGAACTAACTGGTTTTCCTGATTGTGAGTTGTTGTTGTTCTTCCTCTTCCCAATCACAGACGATGGCGGCACCATGATTCCAGTACCCCCCGAAGTCGGACCACTAGCTGTTGTAGGGAAACCTGTCTTTCCTGAATGTGAAGTCTTTCCTCCATAGTGAGAAGGTATCGTACTTGGTTGAGGTAACTTTGATCGTTCAAATTGAGCTGATGTGTATGGGCCTGTCGTTGGTAGTGATCGTGGATGGACTCCATGTTCGCTATTCGATGAGGTAGTACCGGTACTGGAGGAAGCTGCTATTCGTGCATGATCGTAGTGGGGTGGATAGGGAGGAAAATACATCGCATGTGGATGATGTGATGGATACGGAACGGGTATGACTGGGGAAGACTTGTTGTTGTTATTGTTGTTGCGTCCCGAAGTATCCGAACCAGTACGTATCGTCGTCGTCTTCTCGTCGCGACTCGTACCACCCCCACCACCACGAGACGAAGAAGATCCTGTCGATCCTCCTCCTCCTTCTGGTGGTTTCACCGATTTCGTCTCATCTACCGCCATTTGTCGGCTTGAATCGCCACGCAGTGGCAAAAGAGAGAGTGAATGGGATACTATCCCACTTCACTTACTAGGCCACTCACAGAGGTAGGTGGAATTCAAACCAGGGAAAGAACCGATGGGACTTCAAAACAGGTTAATTTCAACCGTAAAACAACAACACCATGTTTACAGTTAGGGGGAACTTCGAAAGTCGATAAGAGCTCTGGGGCTGGGAGGAGGAGATGCGAGCGCCTCAATCCAGGTGGGCTATTTTTTTCTTATGATTTTTAGGCGAGTCGGCATATAGACACGTCATCATAGCTGCATCCAGATCCCGTGTAAAATATACGCTCTTGTATATTCTGGTATGGCCAGGCTTCATTCGACATGTCGCTGGCATTTTGAAATTGAAATTTGACTTTACGACTACATTGACTCAAATTCGGAATCGAACGGTCAAATCGCAGTCACTGTCAGTTTCACATCCCATCACGCGTCTCGTAAAAACTTGATCCATTTCAAATCTTTCGGTGTTGTGGGGCAAATCCCACCTTTTTCTCTGACGGTGAAGGACGATATCCATACTGTATCAATTTTACAACAAATATGGTTTCTCGCATCATCCATTTGGACCTTCCCGTTGCAGATTACGTAGCGGGCTTCGATACGACAATCGACGTCGATCATGATGGGAATACGACGTTTGCGATGAGTTCGAGTCTTGCGGCGTTGGCAATGGGACGGAGTTTTCGTACCTCCATCTCGACACATGCGATCGCTCATGAACATTCTGTATGTGGTTGGGATATCGAATCCCGTGATTGGACATGGAAGACGTCTCTCGCACCACATCGTGTCTGTCAAGTCGCTAGTAATTCAACGGGGAATCTAATCGCTGCGACGTTAGACAATGGGACGTTGTCCATCCTACGGGGTACGGATGGGACAGTCCTCGCCACGAGACGAGTCGCTCCAGAGGGGACACGATTGGCAGCATCGGTCGAATTCGTTCCTCGTCATTACGACGTGACTACATCCTCTCAACCACTAGCCGACACACTCATCATATTGCCTCCAGAAGATGGACCGCCCATTTTGGTCTCCAACATGCATGGGGAACGCCTTAATAACGTCGAAAATACAGGGATAGTCGCAGAAGCCGCAAGAAGTATGGGGTTACATGCTCTATTACTGCCTGATTGTGATGACATTCGTGCCATGCGAGGTGTTTCGATTTCCGACAACGTGATCCGTCTTGCGGTCGTTGATGGGGATGGAAGACTAGCTGTATTTGACTACCTTTTGAAAGCAAAGACACCACTTTTGGTTCATCGTGATGTCAAGTTGAGCCATGGCCCTGAAGAGAAAAACTGGGAGATCGACCTGGAAGTTGGACTTCGGGTACAGGGGGTACCCATCGCACAGTGCGGTGTAGCCTCGTTTTTGCTCTTCAGTCTATACATGGGTCGTCACACCAAGCTCTGCTGGTTCAATCTGCACGATCTGAAAGTCGTATGTGATTTCGATATCCCGTCCCCTCTCACCAACTCCGTCAGCACGAAACGAGCGCGGATTTTGGCTATGGAACCGGTTCAAAGCTGTTCCCCACGAGAGGCCCTTGCTATCGTTCTTGGAGTCAAGTTGCCCAACGAAACGTCACATCAGATGGAGACAAGGATCGTTCAGGCTGTGGTCAAAGAAGTCATGGATGAAGTCGTTGTCGAACAGCTCCACTCTATCTATACCGTACCTGTGCCTCCATCGGTACAATCCATGTCCATCGCGCGGACAGCAGGAGACGTACCGTATTCATTTCTCTGCAAAAGCTGGTCCGGTGACAGGCACGATTGCCATCTCTTTACGACGCCGCATTCAGCAGGCGTATCGGTGGGTTCGATTCGACTTTTATGTGCGCAAGGTGACTTTCAAGAAGCCCAAGATTTATTGATTCATAGTCCAGATGCGTGCTTGGTTCAAGATCCGTTTGCTGGGTTTCACTCTTCTGAGATTACAGTGAAACGACTCATGCGCCTTCTTGATATGGGAAGTTTATCCAGTCCTGAATCTGTGGCACTGTCACAGAAATGCGTGAAGCAGCTTCTCGAGGGCGCTATAACGGGGAATTCACTGGCGAAAACTGCTTTCGTTGGAGTTGTCGATCGCATCATACAATGGCCTGATGACAAGGCTTTTCAAAATCCTCCCCATCTGCAAGAAGTCACTGTCGTCCTTGAGGGTATGATGGGTGCCATGTCAAAGGCGGCTCTTGTTTTCGAACACGGCTCCTCCTCGAAGTCGTTTTTCAATAAAATTCAGGTATTGAAGGAGCGATTGCTAGTGATCAAATACCTCCAGGAAATGTCACGGTTAGCCGGTGAGTCACCCTCGGGAACTCGAATGAGTAAGATCTTTAAGGATGTACAGACGTTCAAGGATCTGTTTGCGACCCTGGTTCAAAATGCTTGTTTTGATGATGCAGAAAAACTATCACGGTCCCACTTTCGCGCCAGACTATCGACCGAGTCCATGGCATCATCCATCCTTTCGATTTCATCCGTCGTGAATCCGAAACAATACTACAATCTCCTCGTTGACGTCATCTTTCCCAGCCTAAGTATCGGTCATGAAATGTTACCGGGCATTTTGGCCTGGTCTTGCAGTATGGCCGATGCGTTTGATGAATATGAACGGGACCATGAAAATACTCTTGATGACGCCATCTTCTTATTGGAATGTATGGAGCGAGCCACTAAAGATTTGCGGTTGCGGCTTCATTCATCCTTTGCAACATATACTCCTTTTGTCGAAACTGCGCCAAAGCGTCGCAAGCATAGCCGGACACACATGACAACAAGTGTTGCTTCCATGGACATTAGTCTTGCTAGTATCGAATCCGAGCTTGGGAGTTCTAGTGGAGCGATGGAATCCCAACTCAACCCTCGACCTCAGGAATCGGAAGTACAGCGTCCCAATCCCACCATTCTTGAAATGAGTCGATTGAAAGGTGGAGCACGGAAAACTCGTTTGGATGGGTCTCTGAACGCCGACAACGCCGTTGATGAACATGAAGATATCGTAGAGTTGAAGTTAGCGTCGGCGCGCTGTTTAAAATACGCTCGAACGTTAGGGATGGACAGCCGCGAGGTGACACTGGGAAACTTTGCGACCTGTGGTGGTGCGCAAAACATTGCAAAGGGGCTCGTCCAAAAGTTTTCCAAGAAGAGCATCTCTCATGCCCAACGCCTGTACAATCTTCGTGATATTGTCCGACCATTTTGTGCAAGTACTATGGCAGACTTTGATGAGGCACTGTTTTCGTATGTACGCGATCTATGCGGTGGAAAAGTCGCTACTAGCAGCAAAATCGAAGAGGCGGCGTCGATTGCCCGATGCTGTACTTCGAACGGAGCCAAGTGTCAAATAACTTTGGTCACGCTTCGCGCTGCCCTCTTCTGTCGATTTTCGCCCAAGTGGCTTTCTGAGTTATCGCAGGAAGCCATAGACTGGGCAGTGGGGGACTCCTCCTTGAGGTCTGAACTTGAAGAAGCCTCTCGACTCTTGCTCATCGACGGGATCGTCGGTCGATACTGTGGCGAAGGTGCTAAGGAGCTCTTTCATGTGGACAATCCTCGACACGCTATGCGACTTTTGCAGTTTGTGGCTCGGCACTTTCATCAAGACGTTGCCTTGAACGATTCGATGGACTTGTGCGACGCATTTGCGCATTTGTCCCGGGAAGACGCTTGCAGTCATCTGCTGGAAAATGCGATCCTTCACGGAGGTGACGACACTGCCTCTAGACGTCTTGCGACTCTATATGCACAAAACGTGATGCTGGCAAAGGCTACATATTCAAGAGTCATTCAATTTTGCATTGACTTGATTGAAGAGGCGGCGACCGATGGATGCGTCGATGCCTCGACGAACGAGAGATTTGTTCAGTTGGTGCAGTGCGGTCAAGGCCTTACGACTGTTGCTCTTTCTAACGTCCACACTCGTGCCGATACCGAAAGTAGTGGATTCTCGGGTGTGTATTATGATGAACAAGCTTTGGAGAATCTTCTCCTCGATTTCAAACGAATATCCAGCCTCCAGAAGGCTCATTCGGTTTGCTTGACCATTTCATCCCTTCGGCAACCCAAGAGTCTCGTTCAGACTATTGTCACCTTGCTGAAGCCAGTCACTGACGCATACCTTGCTGGCGACAGTGCCTCATGCGGTATCGTTGTGACGAGAATCAAGCGGGCATGCTCTATCTTGTCTGGATGTTCCCATCTGAGAAGTTCCGATCTCTGGTACGCAGCTGTCGGTTCATCGGCATGTCGTCTGGCCATGAAATGCAAGAACACCGAGTGTTTGAAATTCATGTCAGATCTTGGGCTCTTTGAAGTGTCTCAGAATGCTCTCGCTACTCGGACGTGTTTGGCTGTATCACTATCTTTCTGTCTCAAGGCATCGAAACTAGCTTGTGTCCCAGACATGGAGAGGCCTGGCATGAAACACGTCACTATGGCGCTGTCTCTTCTACGGGACCACGCTGTACGCAAGTGCCCCCTGGGACTCGTGGACAGATCAGTCTCACTCACGGAATTGTGCGAAGCTGTTAGTCAGATCTTTCATCGATCCGACGAAGGCATCGGTGAAGAACTTGATGTTTTCCAGAGGAGCCTAAATGGCATGAAACCAAAAAGGGGAACCGAAC
>Ga0194115_10002596_pt1 | contig 21376 bp, 17 predicted proteins | sample TA2MahsurfametaG_3_FD_148656 | JGI IMG/M metagenome (GOLD analysis project Ga0194115, IMG submission 148656) | Freshwater microbial communities from Lake Tanganyika, Tanzania - TA2015002 Mahale S4 surface | ecosystem: Environmental > Aquatic > Freshwater > Lake | place: Tanzania: Lake... | reverse complement strand
GGAATTTGTAAATAGGTATGTATGTTGCGTTACATACATACCTGCGAGAAGCAGTGGGAATCGAACGGAGAACGCTGCTTTTGCAATAGTTGTTTGGACAAAAGAGAAACACGGGAATTCCGTCGGTGTCGAACTCTTTTGAAACCGGAGAACGCGATTCTTGCCCGCAGAAAGACCGTCGAACAAATTACGAATCCCATTGAATGATAATCCAACGGTCTCTTGTAGTTCTGATGTGTATATAGAGAAAGTATGATGTATGTAATTTCGTGAGGTTCTCCGTACTAATCGCAAGAAATTTCCTGCTTACTGGTAAAAGCTTGCCCAGGCAATTTCATCGAGTCGTGTCCTTCAAGTGAATGGAAAAGAAATCTGACAAGTGACTCATGATCGTGGTTCTTCTTTGTTCATGCGCATTAAAGATGGATCGGAATGGCGCTTTCCTGTGCACAATTTTCCACATTTATAATTCTTTACCGGGAAGGGAGAGACAACGAAGGTGCGATGACCTTCGAGGAGAACCTATCTTCCTTGGTCATTGATGGCGCACAAGATTCGATTCCCATCGATTCTTTGCGTCGCATCTATCTCCTTCCACTCTTTCTACTACTCTACTATAAACATCCCCCCGAAAAAGGACGATAACACCAAGAAGAAAATGCCTCCACTCCAACGTTCTTCAGGAAGTTCTGAACCTGTACGAATGCTAGCCTCGAAGACTGTCACCTTTCGACCAACCGTGAGGGTCGCATGGACGATTGGTTTACAGGATTACAGTGAAGAAGAAAAACAGGCAAGTTTTTACAGTTCTTCAGAACATGCGGAAATTGTACAACGTACACGAAGTGAAGTGAAGTTAATCGTTGCGGGTGGTTTACCAACAACACCCAATGATTTTGAAATTCATGGATTACAGGGATTCTTCCCCCCAGCTGCGGCTAGGAAACATATTCGTCGTGCATTGGCATGGGATGAGGTATTGTTAGAACAAAGTCGTCAATACAAGGATGGTATTCATGATGCTGATGTCATTGCAGACCTATACAGAATAGCGACCCATGATTCCATCGTCGAAGCTCGTGATTATGCTCTATCGTCTCATGCCGTTGATGAGGATGATGATACCACAGCTGCGACTAACACTACTCCTTCGGGGGCCAGAACATCATCATATCGACTGTACTATGCCAGTCATCATGAACATCGTCTTCGTTCACCCCGTACACCAATACCCAAACGTCGAAAGCAACATCGACAGACGACTTCTCAAGCCGCATGACACAAGAACAAAATAGAGATTTTTGAGTGGGAAAATACAACTTTTCCCCAACAAAGAACACAATTCTCACGATTTATAGATATAAGGAATTTTAGAGACCTAGAGTTATACAGCAGTTTACTCCATATCGCCTAGAGTTTTATAGCAGTTTACATTTCATCTATGAAAGAAGTTCTTGCAACTTGCTTCCTCGTTCCTTTTGGGGGGGCCAAAGGAGATCTCCCTGTGATGGCACGGATATCCCAATTACAAAATGTAGTAACTTACAGTTACTTGCTTCATCGGAGTCGTGGCACGTGCATTGAAAGATTCGTCAAGCTGGGATGCATCTGGTGTGACGGCCTCATCTTTGTTGTTCCTCTAGAGACCAACTGCCGGAAGGTAGGTACATTCCTACAATTTATGTCCTGGTTCCTGGTAATATATGAATATACATATGTAGATAGAAAAACAATAAAATCGTGCTAGTCATCCAGTATCGTCCTTGTTGTCTACGTCATCCACGGGGAAGAACCGCGATAAATGTACCATCGGCTGACTCATTTTTCTCTTCACTCCCTTTGTTGTCGGCATTCTTTCTGACGGTGATGCACATGGGTTGGAAAAGCCATCATGTTAAAAAAGAGGCTTTCTTACATAACATCCTACTGATCGATCGTTTGGTAGTAGAATCTATTGATTCATCCAACTTAAACACCATCAACGAATCAACAATCAATAGACTAGTCAACGGCAAAGTAGGAGACTATCATGTGGGGATTGGAACGCCTTTCGACCATCCTTTTGGCAGCATCTTCTACGACTACCAATACACAGACGCCCTCTTCAAAGTCGGTCCAAGAACTCAGCGGTAATTTTCGAGAATTGTACAATATCCTCGGAGAACGAGCACCAATCTATCAACAGGCGTCTCCGACCATTCGTTTCAATTTCGTCACACCACCCCCCTCTGGCCGAACCTGGTCGGATGACGATGTCTTGTATGCGGACAAGGATCTCCTGACACCATCTGGAACAGAGACGACGACGACGACGAATCAACAATCGTCCATCTTTGAAGCTGTAGCAAACAAATACGGTGAAGAGAAACCCATCGCATTGTACCTACCTGGTCTGGATGGTTTTGGAATTTCTGCAGCTACGTGGCAATTTGATGATCTCTCACGGACCTTTGAATTATGGCGAATGTCTATTAAAATTGAAGATCGAACATCCTTTGGAAACCTAGTAACAGCTGTGACTCAGTTTATCGAGGAAGTATATTCCAGCAGCTACGACGCCACGATTCCTGAGACTACCAAACGACCCATCTACCTGATTGGAGAGAGTTTTGGTGGCCTTTTGGCACCCTTGGTTGCTTTGAAGCTACAGAAAAAGTCTGAACGAGAAGGCAAGGTAAATCCCTTGAATGGGATGGTACTCGTGAATCCTGCTACATCCTTTGATCAGAGTAATTGGGATTCTCTAGCACCTCTGTTGACTACCTTTGGTGACTTAACTGACCGTGCCCCGATGCCATTGGGATTACCAACTCCCTACTCGATCGCGGGGGGGCTTATTTTGTCCAATCTGATTCCAAGTTCGGAACAAAATCAAAAGATCCTTTCCACACTTCTCAGTTTGGAATCCTTGCGAAAGCCAGCTGGAGCGGTTGAGCTTGTCGATGGGATGCTTGGAAGTTTTCGACTTACCGCAGAGTTCCTACCAGCTGGTCTATTGAAGCATCGTATCTCTGATTGGATGATAGTCGCCTCCTCCTTGCTCAAGTCACGAATTGGTCAGCTTCAACTCTCGACGTTGGTTGTTGCTGGGACTGAAGATAAATTGATCCCGTCTGGAAATGAAATTCAGCGATTGACCAAGATCCTCCCTCGTTGTGAAAGACTAGAAGTTCGTGGAGCTGGACATTTTGTCCTCGATGAGAACGTGAATTTGACGGAAGCCATCATCTACTCGAAAGGTTTGGATCCACTCAACTTTCATAAGACCAAAACTCCCTACGACGCGATTTTGGATTGGAAAATCCCCTCGAAGGAGGTTGTCGACAGAGTGCGGGATGAAAGCGTCAACCGCTTGATTGATGCCTTCAGTCCGATCTTCATTAGTACCGACAAGCAAGGAAATCGTGCATTCGGCCTACAGAATATCCCCAAGGAGGATGGTCCCCTGCTATTCGTGTCGAACCACCAGCTACGTGAGTAGTCGACGTTGTGATGTCCTCTACTTGGTTATTCCATTGATGTTGCTAACCGTTCTTGCGATTTCATTAGTCGGATTGGATCTCAATCTGGTGATTAATGAATTTATTGAAAACGACCTAGCTGTCCGTGGCCTTGCGCATCCCATAGTTTTCCAAGCACCGAGCAACGGTCAACGATTGGATCTCGAGGGCCGGATACCTGGTTTGAAGAACCAGAGAGAGACGGGTCCCAGGGGAGGTCCCAGCACGCGCAACTTTGAGTTGTTTGGAGCAGTCAAGGTCACCCCTAAAAACTATTACAGATTGTTGCAAACCGGGCAAAATGTCCTACTGTTCCCGGGTGGTGTAAGGGAAGTCTTTCACGGTCGGGACGAAGCCTACCAGGTGCTATGGCCTGACAAGGTTGACTTCGTCAGAACCGCCGCCCGTTTCAATGCGACAATCATTCCTCTTAGTGCCGTTGGTATGGCAGACTCGCTGAACATTTTGCTTGATCGCGACGAAATATTGGCTCTTCCCGTTCTTGGGGAACGAGCCAGAAAATTCGCTCAGAACATGACTGCGGCTCGCTTTGATATGTCCAACGACGAGGAGATGTTCCTACCCCCGATCGTGGCCCCTGGACTGCCGTCCAGAAATTACTTTTTGTTTGGAAAGCCTATATCGACTACTCAGTTGGATCCGAAGGACAAAATGGCATGTGCGGAACTGTATTTGGAAATCAAGGAGGAGATGAAGCAAGGATTTGATGCTGTCCTATCGGCTAGGGAGAACGATCCTTACAAGGAGGCTCCTCTGCGGATATCCTATGAGCGATTGAATGGAAAGAAGGCTCCTACATTTCGGATGAACCAGATGCCGGACGAAGCGCCTAGCACTTACTCTCGATCACAGTAACTTACAGTTATCCTTTACTGTTGACACGCCAACGTACTACGTGCATGCAACATGCAAAAATGTAGGCCCCATTTCATGCCTACTCCTGGTAAATTCGTAAATGCCCCAAATATTTAAATTAGGGTAGAGTCATAAATTTCAATAAGTGAGGATTCAGAAAAGGGACAGAAAGAAATGTCCATACATTTCCCGATTTCCACTAACCCCAGATGATTGGGCCTGTCACACAAAAGAACATGTTCTGGAATTCGCGTACAATCGTTTCATATCACTCAAGAGCCTTGAGTAATTATCTGACTGAACCTATAGTAAATAAATAACTAAGATCTATTTATAAATCTTGCGGTTTTCGGTGATCGTGAAAACCCACTCCGGTGAGTGCGCAAATGGTTTCTCCGGCGTCAAGCCCCTCTCGGCAAAAATCTGGCTATTGCCCCTATTACGCAGCGGCCAACAGCGTTGCGTTTCTCTTGTGCATTTCCCTTGTGCATTTCCATCAGTTTTCCAATCGAAAGATAGAATCTCTTCATCATGTCTCTCGACTCTATCAGTGAACACTGCAGGCCAACTTTCAGAGTACCGACTGCTAGGACACCGCCCTTTGGGAGACCGAAGATGATAAGAAGAGTATCATCATGGAACCCAGAAACGAGGACAGATAAAATGCATACTAGCGAGGCCAAACGAAGGGTTTCATTTGCGACACAACATGATATGCGAAATGTGATTCGAAGAGACGACATGACGAAAGAAGATTTTTCGAGTATGTGGTACTGCAAGGATGATTTCAAGGCGATGAAAAAAGATTACATTCCGACACTGAAAAAGATGGCAAAGGAGATGCCGTTGGACCAAGACGAAGAACCAAGGGGACTAGAGCACAAGACGCCAAAAGGAAACAAAAAGCGGCATAAAAATAGGTTGGCGTCAGTTGATGCGGTGCTTCGGGAACAGGATCGCCAGTGGGAACGCAATCGGGGGAACCAGGGATTCATTTCCGAACTGTACATGCAAGCTAGTGCGCACTGCCAGATAGAGGCTTCACTAAAAGCTAAGGATGATGCGGAATACGTTAAAAGAATTTTGGAAGAGGAATCTTATCGCGATGTTATTCAAGAGTGTGGAGAGAGCACTTTGAGCTTGGATTGGTACGATGATCAACCCCATAAGGAAGTAGCCGATAGAGGAAGTGTAGCCGACAGCAGTTCCCCGGAAGCAACAACGGTCAGAATAAGCAGGAAAACGAGCTGCAGTGACGTTGAGTTGGAGCCGTCGTGCATCATACTGACGGTTTCCTGATACGATGACAAATCGGGGATCGACTTTGGGGTAGAACTATTTTTATCAGTATTTTTCCACTACATAATTATGAACACATTAGGCCTGTTCACTCGCGATTGAGTTGCACAGAATATGACAATAAATTCAACGGAATATCAATGCTTACTACGCTGCTCGATCAAAAGCAAGAAGTAGACTACGACAATGATCGCAGCTGGCTGGCACAGGATAGTTGTTTCTCTCTAGTGACACATTGTAGTTTACTTGGGGTTCAAACTAGCTATTCATATCAAGGCGGCTCCTTGGGATCGTTTCTGGCTGTTTCAGGTTGTACTACTGTACCCGACGGAGTATAGTTGCCGAACCTCACGGATCGGACAGTGACAGTGACGTGACGGCGAGATTCGAGGGCGTATGGCACAATGGCCACTTCATCGTAGACACTTTCTGCAGTTGTTTTGAAGGACGCTAACAGTAAGTAGCGTTGATTGGTCAAGGGTGAACGTCGTTTGAGACTTCCGATGTGACATCATATAGATATTGCATCCATTTTTTGCGGGCGACCGAAATGGAGCGAACCTTTCGTGACTTCTATTTTCTTTTTGATAACCTCGCGGATATCAAACACACGTGCCATTGATATTTTCTCTAAATCAACAAAACCGAACGACAAAGGTCCCGAAGCAGATTCCAAAATTCTCGGTTCACTGTCATGATATATCGTACTCGTGGAAAACGTTGAAGGATCTCTTGAACGGATGGCTCTCGTTGGTCATTGAAATAGATTTATGCCAGCCCCTATACGCAGCAAAGGTTCTCCTTCGCATGTGTATTCGTGAACAGTACTTTTTACGACCAGGCGGAACACACATACCGCCAGGCCAACAACAGTTTCCCGATCCGTGCTCTAATCCGAATTTGTTTGTCGGACAGGGAAAACAACTCGACAACAGCCTCCCACAAATCTGACCACTCGAACATTACGAAACTCCTTGTATTTCCCTTTTTCTGTTTGCCGAAGACATGCCTCCATTGCCGACTACCGACGAAACACGATGCCAGGACGAACCCTCTGGTAGGCGATCCTTACTGTTACCTTTCAAATCCCGGTTCAGTTTAACGCGAAGGCGCTCTTCTAAGCCGAAGGTGGGCGTTCATTTCAGCAGCAATGTTGACGTTAGAGAAGTCCCATCGCTGAAGGATATGCCAATTGAAGAGATAAGTGCTTCTTGGTACAATGCTGACGAGTTTCTCGTCATCAAGAAGACACTAGTAACGACTCTCAAGCTCATGGCAGCCAAGAAGCCATTACACGGGGACTTGTGCCAACGGGGATTAGAGCACCGAAGTACTGCAGGTGTCAATGCAAGGAAGGTCCTTCGAGTGAGGGCATTACGAGCGGTATGGAATGAACAGGTCTCGCAATGGAAGTCGGGTACGACAGACGCCGAGGCCATCCGTGTCGTGTATCAAAGAGAGACGGATACAGCCCAAACCCAGGCGCGACGGATGGGACAGATGGATGAGATAGAAGCCCGAAGTTATCAATTGAACGGGGGTACCGCTGCTAACCTTGACTTTCTTGGATCTTCTGATTGTTGTGGTTCCACACGAGGAGAACGCAGCGGACACGACCGAATCCGAGAACCGGTGAGGGCAGGAGTTGTTCCCATGGCTGCATAACTATCTAGATGGTTTATCTTCTCTCTCTCCGTAACCTTATGACGTAGTCGAATAGATGGTACTATTTATGTCATGCGTTCTTAATAGAGGGACGCTGGATATCTACAACATCCCATTGTCGGCAAAGCGGTTGGCCCACTAAGTGAACGAAAGAAGCACAACCCACGAGTGGTCATGATTCTCCCGTATGATGTATCATTTTCGTCATACAGGTTCTGCCGGTGGTGCGGGTACAGAATGTGAATCTTCTACCTCATACGAAGAAGCTTCGACGAGGTATTCCTTTAGAACCTCAAGTTCTAGATCATGAAGTGTCCCACAAACGATGAGAGAATGTAGGGGTTCCCCCATATCGATTTGGGTCAATTCCTCCAATGTCCCTGCTACAATCTTTTGTGTCTGTTGTCCCATCCGAGCAAGGCCCACACAAAGTGTCCTTGTTGGATTATAAATCTGTTCTCCATGAGTCTCCTCTGCCTCGATGAGTTGTTCTGCCGCGCATTGGACCGACATGAATCGGGGTGGAAGGAATTTCGTCTTCCCCTTCATCATCGCCTCGAAATCTGGTTCCTTTACCTTAATATCCAATAAACATAATGTATGCATCCCCCCCATCCGGTTGTATTTGATTTTTGGATAAAAGGATGTCGGTCGCCATTTATCATCAAAAAACGGAATCGATACCGTATGACCAAAATTATAGAGTTGTAATCCACATGATCCTGCTGCACCCATAATCGAGGCATTATGGACGACTTCGACATGGACACCAACCTCCTTAGCACGGATCATTAAATCTGTATGCGTCGTAGCACAGACTGGATCCCCAACGACTAAGAAGGCAACCTTTTCTGTCTTGGCGGGTAATATAATAAGATCTTCAGCATCATTCTCTACTAGACCCCGATCAGCAATGATAACTTCTTTCTCATAGAATGCTTCTAATCGTTCCTTACTGACACCACCCAGAATGGATGTATAATGTTCCAAAAAGACCTTATCGGAAGATTTGACCAACTCTAGACCCCGAACGGTGATATCCTTTTCATCACCTAATCCCAAACCGATAACGTACAGTACCATGATGGTGCGCGCGAGAGAGAGACTAACTTCGGGGGCAAAACTATTGCAACGATACTTTTGCTCTTCCAGGGTGAACGGTCGGTACAGGATTGTAAGATGTGATTCACACCTCCAACAATTTGTTTGGATAACAGTGTCAAGCTATTGACAAGGAGATCGAAGAAACCAGCCATTCGACACAAAAAATGAATGAAGCTACGAATGCTTGGTCGACGGGGTCCTTCGCGCGACTCCGCGCAGCCTTTCCCGCCACATTGGGAACTCATTCCCGCCACAACCCTTTATCAAAGGGTTTGGCATTCCCCCATAGTAGAATGAAAGAATGCCCTGCCTTCAAGAGCTTGGTTTTATCCCATCATCTACAGTTAGTTCGGTCCTAGGATACGAGTATGTATTCCTCCAATGTATAGCATTTGTCTTCTAGGCTCTGATACTCTATCATACTGCCATACTGTACGAATGAATAAAGGGGGAACCTTGGTGAATAAGGGGTCCCCTCCCTTGTCACCACTCATCCCCCTACAGTCTACAGTCACGTGGCATGCGTGGCGCGTGGCGCGGGAGCGTATACACGACATGCCAAGGACAGCGCCGGGCAGTCCCTTCTTTCTCTTTTGATCATCCGAGGATCATGATACTACTCTCCGCCCGACAAAAAAGCTTCTGCATATACACGACACCAAAAACAAGGTCAAAGGAAATGCTACTGCATCCGTGGGGGTAGGATATCATTCATCATTTACGTAATAGAACCCGAGTATCCCCCACAATGACTCGATGTTTTGGACCCAAAGTCGATCGGAGTACGAATGAGCCATCTTCAGGAAAACGCCACAAATCGCCATCTCCTCGAAGTATCGTCACCAAGGACAACACAAGTTCATCGAATAAAGATCAGTATCTTCCATCGATGACACAGTCCGATCGTTCCTCATCGATGATACGTGAACAACAAAGATCACGTAGTCTAGAACGGAATCCTCCTTATGGTGGTGGTGGTAGTCGACGAAGGACGGAACAACCAGAATCAGTAATCCGTCCTAGCGATGAATTGTATAGCATTGATTTACGAAAAAAGAAACAACCTCCCAATCCTAAGACGACGACAACGACAAAAGATATTTTTCGTCCCAAACATGAATATTCCGAACGGTCCGACCGTACTCATAGCCGCATCACCACCAACAACAACAACAAGACCAAAAATAGTTCTATTCCGGTAGGGAAGATCTCCAAGTCAGATGAAGACATCGTTTATGGGAAGGATGATTTCTTCGTTGGGTCGACGTCATCACCCACCGGGAGGGGTATGGGAGCAATGGGAGAAAATTCTCAAGGAAGGACAAGAACGACAAAGGAGGAAGAAAACAAATCGAAAATACAATCTCACCACCATCGTCATGTTAGTCCTACCAAACGAGGAATACCCGGAATTGAACCGGCGGGGAGTCAAGAATTTGTTTCATCGTTCTCCTCAAAGAAAAGAGATCCTTCGGCACGATATGCATCCAAAGGTCAACTTCGCATTGATGTCGATGCATTAGAGCGACAATCGAGTAGTGGGAATGGGAAGAAAGATCCAAGGAGGCAACGTGGACAAGGCGGGATTTCTGGAAAGGAGAACAACTATGATGAGGATGAAATAGATCACCTATCAGAAGTCCCAAGTGATGTTGATTCTGTCGTCAAGGATAGATATCTCCTTGCTTGTCAAATGTTAAAGGGTGCGGTGACTGAAAAGGATAAGGGTCTTCAACCATTAGAAAAGGAATTCATCCTATGTCTTTTAGGGGATATTGATGACAAGACGACAATTCATGACAATAGTATGATGTCCATGTCGGGTGATCGATTAGCAGCATCAAAGTTGAATGCAGACGCATTGGTACAACAACAGCATCAACAAGAACAAGGACAGCGACGTAAAGGACTATCGTGTGGGACGGAAGGACATAGTGTTGCCAGTCAAACACCATACCAAGGTCAAGATATTCTCACAAAACATCCACATACAGCAACAACAAGAATTAGGACAAATTCACCCGTATTACCAAGTCTGTTTTCTGTCCCCTGTACACCCCAACATGCTGCTGCTGCCATTGTCGGCAACCTAAAGAAGAATCGTAACGTGAACAATAACAATACCGCCAACACCAACACCACCAACAACAGCAACCTCAACCTTCTCCAACGAATTCCACGTTGTGGTGATGAGAATACAGTTTCAGATTCGATGGAGGAATCGGATTCGGAGGATTCAGGGATCCAGCAGAATAAGGATGGTGGTGGTGGTGGTAGAGGTCGGGGTACTAGTAAAGTGAGACGTTTCAATGGGTGGGATTATTATAAACCAAGTGATTGTCCCTTTCGGATCTTTGGTCATTTTAATCCTCAACAACCACGTGTCCTCACACCGACGATTATGGAGAATCTTCGTGGATTTGTCCCATTAGGTGCATCGGATTCTAATTTTTGGTTGAAATATAGTCTCGTCAGGGATGGACCATCCCTATCAATCCTATTGGATTCTATCCATAATTCGATATTAACGATTATTGGAATCGAAACGGATCATGGAGAAGTCTTTGGATCCTTCACGGCATCACCGTGGCGAAGAAGGACACGGTGGTTTGGATCGAATGATGCCTTTCTATGGCGATTAAAGAAATCAAGATTTACTTCGGACCGTTCCCCTCCAGCCAGTTATGAAAGTGAAATGGAGGTTTATCCATATACTGGTTCCGATCATTTAATACAATATTGTACCAACAAGACGATTGCGGTTGGTGGAGGAGAATGGGTAGGCCGGTCTTGTCCCTTTAGGGGTGAGCCACGGGGAATTGGATTTATGATTGATGGGGATCTACTTGGGGGGGAAACCAATTCCTGTGCGACATTTGCCAATCCACGGCTATGCAAGCATATTTCCACTAGCAACGAATTTACGATTGCTAACATCGAAGTCTGGACGTTAACACCCTGTCTCAACGTCCATGATGCTGCCAACTTGGAAATGGAGGGTATATTTTGGGCAACGACACAAGCCTCATTCTAACTTTGGTTGGTACGGTTGCTTAAAATTGTCGATTTTTACAATTAGTTTCTTAATATTGTCGATATTTACAGTTAGTTTCATTCTCTACCTGATAGAGAATCTAGATTTTTCGAATTACCAACTGCGTCGTACCTGTGTGTTCACAGACGTGGTGGTCCACTACGACTCTTGACAAAGAGCAGTTGCTTGAAGGTTCCGCCCACCCCGGCTCGTGGTTTGTCTGGAGTATTCTTCCCTTTTCCAGTCTTGGAGGAGGGATCTCTGACCCGTTGTAGGATTTTATCGGCACTTGCTTCATCCTCTCTTCCCCATTTCAGTGCCCGTTGAACATTCTGTTGTGTCTCGGCTTGAGAGATTCGTGCTATCGCAGCTTCATCATGTATTCCCTTTGCCTTCTGCCTCGCCTGCTCGGCTCGTATCGCCGAGTCCAAACTAACTCTTTCATTTGCTCTATCGTTGCGTCCTAGAGCAGTCATCGATTCAAGGCCTCGGAAAGAGTCATCGCCGTCTTTACAGCCTCGCTTTCCAACTTTGACAGACTTAATTGCAAGCTGCAGGGCACGAAATCGTATTGAACTCAGTTCTTTGCTGTCGTACCATATGTCCGTAGAATCTTCTACTGCATACTTGGGAAATTCCTGGATATTGATGTCTCCCCAATGTAATGACGGCAGATGCCGTGTGTCTTCTTTTGCTTCGCCCTTTGTCATTTTATTGTCTTTTAGGTTTCGTAAGGTGAGTCCGATTTCATTGCAGTGAAGCGCCTTCGCGTCCCATATCACTGGTGTCATACACGGAAACTACGGCTAACTGTTTCGCTAGGTCTTCTGTTGATCCGTATATCATCCATTCCTGGAGATATTTTATCCACGAAGTCCAACGCGAACCGAGCCCCGATTTCCTTGCCGCCATACGTTTCGTGTAATGCATTCCGCAGTGTCGAATCTTACCTAGGAGCTTGGAGTGCCGTTCACGCGTGGCCGGTGACCAGGAATTTGGGGGCATATGGTACACGACGAATCAGGATCTCTCGACTTCGCGGGATTGATTCGCTGACGTCCGTTCTTCCTTCCGTCCGAGCAACGAAGCATCCCCATCAGGAGGGCTTATGTCACAGTCACTTTGCTCGGAAACCGTGACGCCATAGACTCGTATCAGTCGATTGCCAAAATGGTGACGTTTGACCATAGACATGGAATCACTGTCACAGTCAACAACATGGCAATTCCTGTCACCGTCCGATGAACCGTTTCGAACCTCGATTGTAATAAGTGGGCAACAGGCCAACACGATATCTCTCCACATTCTGACAAAATGAATAAGCCACCTTCAACGATGATGGCCACCAGATTCCTTCTTCTTCAAGCACTACTGTGGCTAAGACTCTCCCCATGTCAAGCACAACAAACGTTCCAAAATCAACCCTGGCAACGACCGACGAGGACTTATCGGAGTCGATCGACGTCACAGCGATATTCCTATGGAAGTCCTCCTCGTGCCTCAAGTGATCTTTCTTCACATTTCCTTGATGATCCCAATTGGATGACAGACAATAAGAATCGACTGTGGAATGTTCGGCTACGGACACGACAACCCAACAAGTATTCATGGACGTCACGTCTTGTCGTCGCCAACGTTGTGATGTATGCAGTCCAGATGTTCAACCCCCGAGTGACTCAGTGGGGTGTGAAGCTTTCGGATAAGATCCTTCGTGGTGAAGAACTATACCGATTACTCTCTCCCGTCTTTCTTCATGGTTCGATTTATCATCTTTTCACCAATATGTATAGTTTGAACAATGTCGGTCCGACGACGGAACAACTCTTTGGAAGTGGTCGATTCATCCTCAGTTACCTAGTAGCGGGTGCTGCTGGGAATTATCTATCGGCAATCCAATCCCCCAATCCAGCCCTAGGTGCATCGGGGGCGGTATTTGGTGTCATGGCGAGTTTCTATGTCTTCCTCAATCGACACGATTGGTTGTTGGGAAATAGTGGCAAGGCATATTCGGACAGTATCACACAAACACTCTTGATTAATTTAGTCCTAGGTGCGATGAACCCTATGGTTGACAATTGGGGTCATTTGGGTGGAGCGATTGGGGGTGCTGCCATGGCATATTACTTTGGACCACGATTGTATATGGTCGAACTTCCAGATGGTGGTCGGACCATCGTCGATCGACCTGTATTACGGCTTCCCCGAGCAATCGAATCTATCCCCGAACGTTTCACAGACAGTATCGTCCGAGTCGGACGTCGTCTCAAAATATGGCGTGTCAAGGCGGATCTACCCGATAAACCGTGGCGGCCGAAGGATACCTATTCGAAGGTGAATTATCATCGACGATCGAACGTTCCGAATCGTTCCATCAAGCCAAAAATCAAAGAGTTGTAAACAATGCGTCCTAACGGATAGTTCAAGGTATACTTAAAGAGTTACGTCCATCTTTCTTATAGCTCAATCTTGTCTTCATCGGATGCTGTATCGGTCTCTTCCGATTCAGGAGGGGGTTTATCCACATTGATCTTATCAAACATAGCCTTCATGGGATCTTCCTTGATGGTGATAGCTTCAGGATACTTTAGTAGGAGTTTAATGAATAGACCTGCCAATTTTCCAGGTGTATCAGCCTTTTTGGCTAAATTCGGTACCTTATCAACATTATCAGGTGAATTTTTCTTATAGAATTTCCGAATCGATGCCTCACGTTTTTCTAATGCCTTATTTTTGGGTGTACAATCACATTGTCGTAATTGTGATTCATCAAATCGTTTACAACCACCTAATTTCAACATCATATTCGTCAATTCTAAATCCTTTGTACATTTTTCATCCCCGGCACAAGATTCTTTTGAACAGGTTTCAAAGGTCGTATCACATATCTTTTTAGAAGAACCACAAATCTGATAACATGCATGCCATTGATGACAACAACTCTCATAGGGTTTCTCCATAGACCCCCCTCCTGGCATTAACATTGAACCGCCACCCATTGAGGAACATCCCATCGATTCAAACTTAACTCTAGATTTCGGAACGGGAGTATATCCAGAACTGCATCTAAAGTCAGGACAATTTTGATTCATCATATTCTGAAAGTCAAAATTACCACCACCGCCACCAAAGCCACCACCACCACCACTGCCACCACCACTTCCACCAGCATCACCGTCTTCTTGGGCATGGACGACGACAGTCGTTGACATCCATGGCCAGGAGACCAAGACGAAAAGAAATGATTGTACCTTCATTGATGAGAGACTTGTGAAATCACCTATGTCTTAGTAAACAATGTAGTCTTCGCCAAGGAAATATGTTGTAGGGGGAGGCCCGTCAAACAAAATTTGAATCTTGGTAAAACGTATGGGGTTCCGAACGGTTTTGAGAGGCATCGATGGATACGGATCGCATACCGAGAAACATAGTCTTTTTTGACACAGACATAATGTCGGCGCAATAGGCGAAGACGCGATTCCTTCGAGTCGAATTAGGGGGCGCAGTCCCTATAAGGAAAAGGGGACAAGTGTGTCCCTCATTTTACTGTCCACCACTTTATAGCGGGAGTTCACTGTCAATGAAATCGTTATCAGACATATATCCTACGATATTCGGACTTCTATTCTTTCGTTCAATAGAAAATTCAACATCCATTACCATCAATGCAACCATCTACTCTGTTAGTAGTACCGAATTTAGCATCGAAGAGAGGATGGAAGGTGGCGGAACGAGTTTCGGAAGACACTTCACCATCCTTATTCCCCTGCCAACAATCCTCCATCGCCACCTCCTCTAGTACTAGTATCTCAACGTTGTTATTTCAAAGACAGGAATCATGTTCTGTTTGTCAAAAAAATCTATCTCGTTATTCATGTCCACGATGTCAAACACCCTATTGTTCAGTAGAATGTTATCGGAATCATCTATCATCGGGAGGAGGAGGAGGTAGTAAGAATCATGCAGGAGGAAACACTCTTTGTAGTGAAGAATTCTACAAAGATCGAATATCATCCATTCTGGAATTAGAAGCCAAGGAACAAAAGGACAAGACACATAAAATACTACAAGATCACTATCAAAAACTTCGACAGGGGGAAGAAGGACAGGAATTATCAGAGGAGGATGTACTTCTTTCCGAACAATTATACGACCTCCTTGAGTTGCTAGAAGGACAAGAAGAACAACAACAAGACAAAGATCGATTTTTCACTCATGAACAAATACTAAATCTTATACCAACCGCCTTACGAGCTGATTTTCAACGAGACTTGAATAATGGTACAATACAAAAGATGATTTTAAAGGAATGGTTCCCCTGGTGGAGACGGCAATTGTATGATGGTACTCAGAACAGCAGTAGTAGCACTATGACTACTCCTTCTGCTTTCGCCGATGATGATGAGGATGCCAACCAGGCGACACAATTAAAACGAAATCAACCGAAAGATTCATCATCGTTGACTACATTAGATGAACGTCTTATGAAGATCCCCTCCTTTGAAACGATTTCTCTTCGGAAGACACCATCGTCTCGTGTCCTTCTCTATCATTTGATTGATATTTTATACGCCTATTGTTGGACGATGCGACTATATCATGGACTTCCTAATGTCCTTGGTGGTAAGGACGGTAACCATGATTCCTCCTACTCTACATCATCGCCAAAAATGTCCGACAGGCAGATCGTACGAACAGGTGAAGAGGACGTGGTAGTTGAAGCTGTCGCGATATTGATGAATGCTTCTGCGATTCTAGGGAGGGATGTTCGATATACATCTCTCGAAGAAGTTCTCGTTGCTAGTACATCTGCATCGACAGCTGCCTTGCCCAATGGATGCAATACCGAATGGAATTTATTGGTAGAAGATTGTGCACAGATTGTGACTTCACATCGATTAGCTGGCCGAGCACTCTTGGAAGTGAACGACTTATTCAAAGCAGCGATTCGAAGCCTAAAACAAGATGATACTAAGGAACCTCTGTCGGTCGAAAACAACAAGGAGACGATTCTGAAATTACGACGGCTACGAAAAAAGATTGAGTTCTTCCTTTCATGGTCGCAATATGCCAAATCCGAATTTGGGAATTCTATAGGGGACGAAATGATGCTATGGATACAACAATGGAATATCGATGAGTCTTCTCGTCCAGATGAAGTATCATTTCTTGACTTGGAAGATTTACATATACAAGATAATGTCGTTCCCACCCAGCAAGAACGAACGACAAAATCTCCGTTAATCGTGGAAGTATCTTCTCCACATTGATACACAGGAACGATCCAGCTACAAGATATTTTTTTCTTTTGCATCCTATAATCATAGATATAGCTTCCCAACGTTATTGGATTGAAATCAATTGTTCGACGAGACCAAGTCTGTTGGGGTTATGGCGTTTAGACCATCGGGATGGTTGTTGTCGTTCGTAGGTGTCGAATCATCCGGCTCTTTGGGAGACTGTCAAAGTCGAATTTTCAATCTCATAAATTCTGCGACATGCCCCTCTTAATTGGTTGAGAGTGACGTCGAAAAACTTGACTCCCTTGCTGTGATACCGGTATCATACACAGTGTCAGACAACGCAAACTCTCTCTTCATTGGCTAAAACTATGACAACGAGACGTCACGGTACACATTTTTTTCGTAAAAACAATACAGCTCAGGAATAGGGCTCTTAGCTCATGAGAAGCCTGCCCCAGGCGGTGTGAGAGACCCGAACACTACAATTCGAAAGATCTTTCTGTTTCGTCCCCGACTATCCCATGTCGTTCACAGGTTCCATATAGTAGACTATCAAGACCTGCACAGGGCTACAGGTAGGTCAGTCAAGTTATCACCTGCCGAATCGTCGACATCATGTTGATCCACAGAGTCCGGATTGTCGTTCGTTGGGATCGCAGCAGCCTTTTTGGACGACCACACGTCTCAATCGGTATCAATGTCTCTTCCTCCATCAGGAAAACGTTCTGTCACGCCCACTCTCCGTCGTCACGGAAAAATCCCTTATGAACGCAGTCATGGATTGGAAGGACAAAAGTTCTCGCAAAGATTTCGATCGCCTCGCGTTCTTGCTGAAAGGGTATCTCAGACCACACCGTTACGATTCCGGAACGCCGGCCATTCACATCGTCGTACGTTGTCTCACGTCAGGCAATCTGAGACTGACCCTAGAGGCGATCACGTTACTCTTGAAGTTTGATGTGGATGTGAATGTGCGAGACAAACGTGGGCGGACTGTATTGCACTGTCTAGCCTCGAGTCTCCACCAGTGCAGTATGGAAGCGGCGCTAGCCGTTGCCACCAGACTCATTGAAGCTGGGGTGAACGTGAACGCTCGTGCCAGGTGCGGGTCAACAGCCTTGCACTTCCTACTATATGATCTCAATAATGAAAATGGTGATGATCTAATGCACGACGGCAAGGACAACCAAACAGCGAGGAGGCTAGCGGTGAGCACGAAAATCGTCGAAGCTGGTGCGAACTTGAACGCTCGTAACAAGCTGGGGATAGCAGCCTTTCACTGTCTAATGCATGGGCTCAGCAATGAATCTCAGGAAGCCACCCTTGGACTGGTTGATAAATTCTTGGTACATGGAGTTGACTCCGCCGCGTTAAACAAAGCCGGAGAGACCACGTTGCACATCGTTGCGTCTGGACTTCACAGGGACAACAGAGAAGTGTCGCTGGCGGTGGGCGCTAAGCTCGTAGAAGCTGGGGTGAACTTAAACTCTCGTAACAAGCTGGGAATAACAGCCTTGCACCGTCTTGTGCGTGGACTCAACGAGGATACCCTCGACGCTGCGAAGATAGACTTCGACAGGCTCGTGACAGACAGTGCAGACCCCAGCCCTTCACAACAGGAAGAACGGACCTCATGGCGCGTTCTAGTGCACAGTCTTGCCGGCAAGCTTTTCAGTATGTTCTTGGGACGACGGCCGGGTCCCACGGCGCGAAACCAAGAAGGAGTGGCCACATTGGACTTTCTAGTAGAGAACCTAAAGAATGATGCTGAAGAAGCAACTCTTGCACTGGTGAACAAGTTCTTGGCGCATGGGGCGGACCCCAGTGCACAAAACCATGCAGGAGCGACCGCGTTACACGTTGCTATGCTTCGACTCAGCAGTGACAAGCGAGAGGCAATGTTGGCGGTGGGAGACAAACTTGTGAAAGCTGGAGCCAACGCTGATCGTGTCCTTGGTACAACGACCTTACACTGTATACTGGATGGTCTGAACGATGATACCCAGGAAGCTACGTTGGTACTAGTCGAGATGCTCTTGGCGAATGGGGTGGATCCCAGCGCGCCAAATCAAGAAGGAGCAACTGCATTGCACACTCTGGCGTTTCGTCTCCACAAGGATACTCAGGAGTCAACGCTGAAACTGGTCGACAAGCTCCTGCAACATAATGCGGATCCCAACGCGCAAGACCAAGAGGGATGGACCCCCTTGCACCGTCTAGCGCATGGTCTAAACAAGGATACCGAGGAAGCCACGCTGGTGTTGGTCGACAAGCTCTTGGCATATAAGGCGGATCCCAAAGTCCCAAACTACATGCGATCGACCGCATTGCATTGTCTAGTGCGTGGCGTTGACAGCGATACTCAGGAGGCAGCATTGGCACTGGCGAAGAAGCTCTTGGTATGTGGGGCCGACCCCAGTGCCCAAAACCAAGCAGGAGCGACCATGTTGCATCTTCTTGTGTTCAGACTTAACCGGGACAATCTCGACGCGACGATGATGGTAGTCTCCGCGCTTGTAGAAGCTGGGATGAACTTGAATGCTTGTGACAAGCATGGGATGACAGCATTACATCATCTAATGCGCGATCTGAATAGGAATACTCAGGAAGCAGCACTTGCGCTGGTCGACAAACTGTTGCTACATGAGGCAGATCCCAAAGCAAAAAACCACATGGGGGCGACCGCACTGCATTTACTAGTGGCTAGTCTCCACAAGGATACTCAGCAGGTCACGCTGGCATTGGTTGACAAATTCTTGGCACATGGGGCCGAGCCCGGCGAGAAAAACCATGCAGGAGCGACAGTGTTGCATCTTCTTGTGTTCGGACTTAAGCAGGACAACCTAGAGGCGACGGTAGAGATCATCAACAAGCTCGCAAAAGCTGGGATGAAATTGGACGCTCGTGACAAGCAAGGGGCAACAGCCTTGCACCATCTAATGCGCGATCTTAACAGGGATACTCAGGTAGCAGTGCTGGCACTGGTCGACAACCTCTTGTCACATGGAGCAAGTCCCAGTGTGCAAGATAACGCAGGAGCAACCGCATTGCATCGACTAGTGTCAGATCTCCACGAGGAGACTCAGCAGGTAACGCTGGCACTGGTCGACGCGCTCTTGACACATAGGGCCGATCCCAGTGTACAAGACGAAACAGGAGCGACAGTGTTGCATCTGCTCGTTTTTGGTCTCAATCGAGACAACCTAGACGCGACCCTGGCGGTCGCCACCAAGCTCGTGAAAGCAAAGATGAACTTGAACGGTTGCGACAACCAGGGGTTCACAGTCTTGCATCATCTTGTGCACGATGTCGACAGGAATACTCAGGTGGCAGTGCTGGAACTGGTGGACACCCTCTTGGCCCATGGAGCGGATCCCAGTGTTCAAGATCACGGAGGAGCAACCGCATTACACACACTAGTAGATGAGCTCAACAATGATATTCAGGAAGTAGTACAGAAACTGGTCAGTAAACTGTTGGCCACGGGCTTAGACCCAGACATCCGATCCAAAGAAGATTTCACAGTATTGCATGTTCTGGCGATGGATTCAAATGCCACCGGTACGATCTACCTACGGGAGATGATGACCACCTTGCTTGATCACGGAGCAGATCCTACGCTTAGAGACAAATATGGAAGACTACCTCTTGATTGTTTGGATCCCGATCGATTCGATCACAGTATTCTGTTCCTCTTGATTCGTTCTATGGCGAATAGAGGCTACTTCAAGCCGTGGACAGGATAGACCACGGTGAACCATGGTGCACCACCGCCTGAGTCCGAAACCTTCTTCGTTCTTTCTTCTCTCTAGTACCTAGTTGTGCAATATCAGAAAGCAAGACGGGAGTAGGGAGAAAACCGATATGCATACAGTTATATAGTTATTTATACGAAACGATACCAGTAACATGTTTAGTATCATGACACACTGTCGCAGCACTTCCAAATTTATGGATTTTCCCTGTCGTCAACATGTCTAAGCTAAAACGATCAAACAAAACCATACATTCCTGATCGTATTTACAATCCATCACGGAAGTTCTCCCACAGGATCGGGGTTCTGTCCAGATAACTCTGAATGAAAGGTGTCCAGATGAAGGAAGGATCAGGATTCGGGCTCTACATGGTCCCTTGCCGGGGCAATGCGGATTGAAAGCCAGCATTGTCCTTAAACCACTTTCGATTCGCCTCACGGATACGATCTTTGTTCGCATCTGGATTGACCAATTCCATACTGGTACTTTGCGAAAATACGACACTACTAGCCAATCCATCCTTATTCTTCGCCTGTTGGGCAAGTTGTGTGGCTCGTTTACGAGATGCTTGAGTATTCGCCTGACGCATCTTTCGTTTTTCCGTCGTCTTTCGGATATTCCCCCCACTATCGGCCGTATCTAATAGTCCCATTGTAATCCCCATGGCATCATCACCATACTCTCCATGGGCACTAGAGAATGCTCGGGTATTGGCCTGCTTCATGAGCGATGTTTCCTCAAATCGTTCCTTCCATCGTCGCATCCGTTTACCTCCACGACGTTTCTTCACATCCAAGTCAGGTCTATAAAATACAATCAAAGGAAGAAACTGATGTGAGACATCCCTCTTTTGACTACACGCGAACAGTCCAGCAAAGAATTTAATTCCAACCACATCCTCC
>Ga0194115_10002594_pt1 | contig 21382 bp, 20 predicted proteins | sample TA2MahsurfametaG_3_FD_148656 | JGI IMG/M metagenome (GOLD analysis project Ga0194115, IMG submission 148656) | Freshwater microbial communities from Lake Tanganyika, Tanzania - TA2015002 Mahale S4 surface | ecosystem: Environmental > Aquatic > Freshwater > Lake | place: Tanzania: Lake... | reverse complement strand
TTGGTACGAACACAGATATAAGGTTTTACCGTCGGGGTATATAGTTTTTTGTTTCCAAAAGGTAATTGTCAGCGATTTTTCGTTTGTTGATTCATCTTCTGTAGCACTCCAGATCATACCAAAACCTTCGAGACGAGAGACGGCACTCGTTGGGTTATGGGCTCTCTTGATTCGTCCGACATTTGCCGTTTCTTGATCGTGAGAGCGCGAGGTTTTTGGTTCGTGTTCTCCCTGTCGCATGACAGTCTCACCAATCGAAGTACGTTCTTTCCACTGTCATGTAGTATAGAGTCAATAAACTGCGCTCACTACCGAGGGAACTTTCGTGATGGATCCGCCTTTCCATAAATGGAAACTCCACCCGGAAAGCGCTCGACGCACCACACAAGCGCCATTTGTCGCTTCAATCATCTGTCGTCCCACAACCACTTGGGGTGATTCACGTACTATCTGGTTCCACCGAAATCACCTCTATCGTCTCCTTTTCATTGAGCTTACAGCAGCTTCGATTTGATTTCAAGCGGCAGAGGCACGACACCATGTCCGTTAACCGAGAGAATAGCAATGATTTCATAGGCGAAGGACAGGCGTCCGATCCTCTTCTAGCTTTTGACTCCGACGTCGATGATCTAGATGCTGATGATGCTTTGTTGAGTAGCATCTCTTGTTGGCTAGGTGAGACTTCCCCTACTAAGGGCTCACCAGGTGGTCTCTGCATGACTGGGCCGTCGTCCAACGCTGCCACCGTTATCCCTGATGGGAGCGTTAACTCGGCTCCTCGTCGCCGAAGAAGGCGTTGTCGTCGAAATTGTGCCGTGGCGGGCTGTGGTAATCGTGTGGTACAGGGGGGTGTATGCGTAACACACGGAGCGAAACGCAAGCCTTGTATGGAGGAAGGATGTGATAAGGCCGTGAAGAAGGCTGGATTCTGTAGCGCACACGGTCCAGCCCGGAAGAAATGTGAATTCCCTGGATGTTGCAGAGTTGCAGTCCAGGGTGGGGTCTGCATCGGTCACGGTGCTAAGCAAAGTATCTGCTCTATCGAAACATGCCGCCGTAAGTTTGCACAAGATGGTCTATGCAAGTCTCATGCTGAGCTCGGTGTTTCCTCCAAGGCTATTCCTCCAGCGATCCCACCTCTTGCGCTGGTGGAAGGACAACCAACTCTCATGACAGTTTCGGGACTGACGACAACCACCAATTCTTCCACTGTGGCGTCGACACGTCCAGTTATCGATTTTGGAAAGAATGCAATGTGCTTTGAATGTCCGACTCCAGAAGTTGCGGCGGCGGTGGCACAAGCCCCCCCCGCCCCCTCCCAAGCCTTTCAACAACTAATGTATGAACGTGGTCTCTCTATCTTTGAAGAAATGGGTGAAGTTTGGCAGCCCCTGCTACCAACACAAGGACAATCCTTGCCTTCTTCTTTTTCTTCGGCGAAACGTCCACGCCTAAACAGCAACGACAGCCCATCTGGATCGAATGATCTTGAACGATTCTATTCCACATTGGGTAATTTTGGTATGTTCCCCACATTGGACAAAATCGATCTATAAGTCATTTGACTGTCGAGCTGCAAATCCAGAGAACACGATGGTAGTGTGTCGTGATTGGCGTTCTCTTGCCTTTGGACGATCGATTTGTTTTTTTTTGCATCAAGTTTATGGCCTTTACATGTTTGTATGTTCCCCTGGAGCATTGCATCCCTTTGAGTTTCCTCATGAATTCGAGTATGAAAAGCAGAGACTCTAATTTTTATTCTTAAATCTGAGTCTGTATTTTTCATATAGCTAGCATTTCTCCGCGGGTCGTGTCATTGTGAAGTCTGAGCCGAGCAACGAAGGCATCCATGGTGGACTTCTTCTATCACCCTTCAACCATTTCTGGTTCTTGGCAATGATGAGACTTGCCAGGACATACCGAAAGGACGATACGCTACCATTCGCAGATTCTTGCTCCATTAGATCCCGCCAAGGTTCAAGATGCAAAAGTTGACCGAACAGGGGTAGAGTATGAGGAATCGTCTTCACTAGCCTCTTCCGACTCAATTTTTTTGAAGCAGCGGCTGGCAAAAGATCGCGAGAATTCCTTAATCGGTTCACCAAACTCGTTGCTGGTCTTCGGGCCGACCTATAAGCTAGATGATGGTGGGCACACAGGGACTGATAGGATCGAATCATCATCATCGTCGTCGTCGTCGTCATCATTTTCTGGCAAATCTAGCTCGCCTTCTTTATTCGAATGTCCTACCAATGTACCCAATACTTCTTCGTCATCGGTGAACGGTGGAAGATCACCGACTTGCTTTTGGTATGCTTGTTCCGTGATGAAGCCTTCAGTCTTGGAAGGAAATTTCATTTCCGCGTTTCCTATCACTCCTCCTGCTTCTGAAGCTGAATCTTCTTGGAATCTGGGCTTCACTTCTTCAGACCCGACGGGAGAAACAGCACCTAACAACGCTTGTACGAAATTTCTTGAGAGCAGACGAAGCTGAGCGGTGTCTGCAAAGAACGGACGAGGGGAAGTTTCTTGACCTTGTGGATGATCCCGAACAGAAGGATTAGTATGATCCTCCTGCTGTGGATGTCTATGTAGCGATTCATCTCTATCGGCGTTTGCGGTGGCCTTGTTGATATTTGACTCCGACTTGCGTCGAATTTCATTTCCTTCCAATAGTGACGCCGAAGTCTTGTAATCTTGAAAGATCAAATGAACCCGTCTTCTGCTATGGTCCCTGTTGACTGCTGTTGCCGAATTACCAACGATAACCCTGTCAAATGGATCTACATCATTTCCCATCCGTGTACCGCGACTACTTCTGCGATATTTGAAGTCCTTTCCAGTCTTCCCTTCTCCCTGGGTGCCCCGGTGACGACGCTTGCGATTTGATTCAAAGGCTGTTACCGGTTCGTTGTGGCTCAATCTTGACTGCCTCCTCTCTCTCGGAAAAGAAGTTCTGGGTATACTTTCGTTAATGGATTGTGATCGAGACCTCTCTTCCTCTAGAGTCACTTGAGGGACTCTCGATAAAGATGATAAGGAATTACTGCTCGAGTTCCCCGATTTGCGTTTTCGACTATTTGTCGTAATCCATTCCGGAAGATTCGATGTGACTGGAGTCGATGCCTTTGAGGTACTGTTAGTTCTGCGATTCGCAGTACTCCGTCTGGCGTTCGTATCATGATTTGGTTCGAGGGGTGTCGCTGTCGTACATTGTCGGATAGCAAAAGACGCAGCAACGATTGGTTGACCAGAGGCAGGTTTCCGAATAGCTTGAAATCGCATCCAGGGTTCACGATCGGGTCGGCCGACACTAATGATATCATTCTCTCGAAGGATATTATCCTCGCGTTCTGGAGTTATCGTAATCAAATGTGGATTCTTCCCCACGATATGAAATCGTCCCTGTGTATCAATCTGGGTCATAATTTTAGATAAACTTCGAATATTCTGTGCGACAGGCCGACAATGTAAACGACAATAATTTTGACATGGACATGATTTCCACCACCATCCTGCTAAATTCGTCCGTCCTAGAACAATCGGTAATTGTTTCGTAGTTAACTTCCTAGCGACCGGGTGCATCGGAATGAGGAACAATTCATGGGGACCTTCATTCACTCCTGAAGCAGCGGACGGCCTTGAAGGCGGAGGGCGCCTCGTTTTCACACGCCGATCATCATTAGTCGGTAAAGTACCACTGTTGTTCAACCGTATATCTGACGAGGCAACGTTGAGTGTTTGATCGATGACGTATGCAGCGTCCCCCTGCGACTCGCTATTCATACTTTACGATTCGCTTTCCTTGCCGTTTTCGGAGTAGTGTAGATGTGGAAGCTTCCCAAAAAAGAGTCTTAGTGGGATCCCCCGTTGGGACTCTTCCAACTCTTCGCTATATACGGTACCACAATGGCGATACAATCGACGGAAGAAAACTTTTTGGTACGGTTGGGCAGTGAATGTGACTAGAACGAAGTTGTGCGGAGTGTTGATGTTTTCACAGGTAGAATGATGCAGGGAGTGTAACGTGGATGCAAAACTAATGGTCCCATGGACTAATTGTGTATGTACACGAGCCGGTCCACATTTCCTATGTAGGATACACAACATTTCCATGAAAATAGGGTGCACGTGGTGGGGGGAGACGACCCATGATGATCGCATCCGACATCTCCGTCCGATTTGATCCTCACAAACGCACGTATGAAAAAATGGGAACAGTCGTACAGATCGTCAACGGGGGAAAGCACGAGTACGACCGGTTTTTCAAAGCCCTTCGTGGGACTCGCCTAGTTTTTCGTGGTGTGACACACGTTCACGCTCGCATGTAGGCCTATGTATCGTCCGGAGACATGGCATTCCCCCAAAAGACACCCCCTTATTAAACTTCCCTCAAAGACCATGTTCCTGAAAGGCTGCCGATATAAATCACACTTTTTGTATTCCTTGCACGAGTAGTAGTTGCGAGTTGCGACTCCTGAATGGAATAGATTGGGGATGTCATTGTTTCCCAATAACTTCATTTACTTCAGCAGTCACTAACTACGTAAACCGAATCATGAACTTTGTTACTCAGCTGGAAGACCACTTGCGCGATTTAGGTGCTGAAGCGCGGAAGAAACATCCAGGTAAGGTTTATCCGAGGTTTTTCTTTTCGTCAATGGTGTAATTGATACATGCAAAAATCACATCCTGACACTTTCTTGTCATTTTCAAAACCAAATAAAGGAGTAAAAGAAGCTTCAGAACGAGCCATTCTGAAACTACGGACGTTACAAAATCAGTATGTTACTGCGGTCCGAAAGGCTGCCGCCGATGGAGAGAAACATCCAAGTACATCCATGTTTCGAAGCAGTGATTTACTCCATCCCTTTCTTTTGGCGGCGAACTATCCCAACGCATCACCGAAATTATTAGATACAAGTTTTAAGGCCATACGGATACTGATGGAGGCAGATGCGATTTGTCCCGGTGATGGGATGAATTTAGTCCGTGTATGGATGATCCAAGCTCAAGTCGTTGTCAGTTATTCTATTAAGGACAATAATCCACAAATCAATTCATCAAGGGCATCAGTCTCCTCATCGGGATCAGAGTCTGTAGACAATTCAACACAATCCACAGGGTCTTGGTTGGGTAGCTTCCTTTCGACTTCAACAACATCGAAAGAAACTGGGAAGGGAACAATGACAGTCGCCACTAAGGCGGCTGTATCGTCATCACATGGTCAAGCGGGGTCAGGACACTTGAATGCCAAGGACCTTGAAAAGGTCGCGTTAGATATATTAAGCTGCCTATTACAGTTATTGGAGCTTCGACTGGTCCCAGTGTCAACAGAACAGTGGTGTCAGTCCGTCGCCTTATGCTGCCTTTTATATCTACCATCCAAACAGACGATTCGTCAGGCCGCACAATCTACACTGCCACAAGTCTTAACATTACTGGTCGAGGATGAGATGACAAAGGATTTGGCGGTGGCGACGTGGGAAGACTTGCTAGCATGTACATTGGGATTACCTCATAATGGGTCTGGGAAACGGGGATCGTCGCCTCTCAAGGGAGCATTCGCACTCTGTCGGAACGGTGAAAAGGATGCGGCACCACCACCCTCATCCTCCTTGAGTCTAGATTTAATGACGACATTGTTGCGGGAAGCACCATTCGTATTCTCCAAGGTGGGACAGAAGACGTTGGGAGTGGTGGTACTGACGTTACAGAGAATGACGAATGATGAATCGTGTACAGCAGTCGAGTACGTACGGATCCTTCAATTTGTATTGGTAGTGTTACAAACTCAAGCAAAGGAATGGCCCATCGAATGTCTCGAATTGATGGCACGTCTAATAGCACCAATCCCCCAAGCGACGGAGGCTCTTCGATCCCAAGCGGACTTTGAAGACGGTTTTACATATACAGTTCATAACAAGACGTTACTTCCCTCAACAGCGACAATTGAATCATTACGAGGTGTATCGCCGACGATAGTCTGGAAGGCAGCTCTGGCGATGGATACTGTCAAAACCTTGGTACAGGATAGATTATTGATGTCGATTTGGATGGATTCGACAGTCCTTACCCAACTACTGGAGGCAGCAAGTGATTTTTGCACAATAGGAGCTAGTTGTGAAGAGCATATGAATCTGGTGGTCCTTGCATGTCGGAAAAAGGATCACTCATTAATTCACGCAGCGGAGACCTTAAACTCGTTGGATTTCTGGAAGAGGGGAAAGACGAAGGACGATAGCTATATTCTTGGAGAAGCGATTTGGACGGGTTTCAACACCATATTGAAGATCATTGAGCATCTCAATGAAGGCTCGCTGGAGCAAGGTTTTGCGCCTTCTTTGGCGGTACTGCAACACTATCTCAAACGCTTTCCGGCAAGTGACACCATTGTTCATCGAGCGCTTCAAGGGTACTTTCAACTGGCAAAGGTATCCTTAAGGTTTCCTTTGATACGGCGGGCTTTATTGACAAGTCTTTGTAAGCTATCGTTGCCGCAATGGGGTACCCAAGATCCAACGTGCTTTCTTCGGGATAACAACATCGCGGCCCTAATTTGCTTGCTGAACATAATCCACAGGTTTCACGACGACATAGGAACGGAGTGGTCCATCCTTATGCAGACGTTCCAGGAACTCTCGGTACTGCACATTGCATCCCCTTTCCTTTCGGACACCGCCTATGTTGGTGCACTGACTATATCTGCGGTGTTCTCGCGTTTCGCCGCATTCTCCACGTGTCTGTCCGATGAGGCCCTGACGTTTCTGGTCGCTGGTTTGAGTGAGGTTTCACAGTTCGAAAATACACCTAGTGGGATTCAGAGTCCGATGCTAGGTAACGACCTCCTATCCGTACCTAGCAAATCGATGGACGGTACATCCAAGGATGATAAGGAAACAATCGGAAAAACCATCATGAACATGGGCGTTCGAGCGATCTATGGAAGCTCATCTGATCCAGCTGCTCTCCAAGCGGAAGATGTACCACTTACGGAACGAACGAAGAATACGTTTTCGCACGACTACCAGTCTGAATTTTCGCGTCGAGTGGTTGGCTCGAAGCACCCCGTGAGAGTCAATCAAATTCCCTTCTCCTTTTCGCTACTCGTGGACTTGGCGATGACGAATTCGTTCCGAAGAGGGATCAGCGCAGCGACGATTTTTCGCAGTCTCTGCACGTTAGCATCTGAAGTACCATGTGCACGATGTTTTTCTATGGATGCTGTTGCGATGCTCATCATGTCCCACATGGAAGATGACTTTCCTACGTCGTACATTGGTCCGGGAAAACTTTTGTACTCGAATCCACGCCAGAACCAGTATCTTGCCGTAGAAGTCATTGAAAATGGTCAAGGTATCAAGGGAGTAGCTACCCAAAAAGTGCTTTTGGAGCCATTGTGCGAATGCGTTAGTACAATAAAGCAAGCCGAAGTGGCAGAAGCTGGAATTGAAGCTCTTCACGCGATTGTTGAGAGCTGTGGGCATGACTTGGACAATGAGGCATGGGCTATTGTGATCAATGCAGTTACTTCAATACCTTCGAAAGATAGGGCGTCATCGGAATGGTCCAATTCTTGTCTTCTTGGTTTCCGTTGCCTGAAACTCATCGTTGATGATTTTGCAGCACTAACAGACCCTTCGACAGCAGCTCGAAGCGCTTTGTTGGACTGTTGCTCCTCGTTTGGCTCGTCGCTTCACGATCTGAATACGTCCCTTACCGCGATCGGTCTGTTGTGGACAATCGCCGATCAAGACGCCGGCACAGTATCGATCGATGTAAGTCAGACCTTGATGAGTATCTGCTTCGATCCCTCGTCTCACGTTTTTTTTGCAGCATGCGCTATCCAAGCTTGTAGTTCTATGTTCCGACAACAGGGTAGAACTACGCAATTGTGCAGTTAACACTCTTTTTTCATGCGTTGCCGGACGTGGCCGCACATTCAGTAATGATCAGTGGAGAGCATGCCTCTGCGATATGGTGTTTGTAGTATTCGATGCCGTGGCAACCTCCATGGAAAACAGAAGCAATGGGAGCTCAGAAAACACCAATGTCATGAAGAAATCAAGATACAAGGTCTCAATCCACCACTCTCGAGACTCGGCAGGAAAACAATGGGTAGGTACCCAGGCGTTGGTATTGCGAGGACTTTCTCGCGTTTTGAGGAATTTCTTTGCAAAGTTATTGAAAACGACCGAGAGTAGCCTAGTGAATCTTGGATCGGAAAACGAAACACCATGGTTTGATGATGCCTGGAATAAGATTCTGGCCATAGCCTTCGATGCGGCCACGCAGTTTGGCGGACGAGACACGCTCGATCTGCGTACGGCAGGAACAGAGCTGGTTGTACTATGTGCGCAATTGTCGTGCAAGCAGGGCATACAGGCTGCGATCACTCCTGCTCGGGTGAGTACCAATATGGAGGTAGTGAACGGAGCGCTTCGTACTGTTCGTAGTCCCGAGAAAGAAGATGGAACAAGGGAGCTTGAGCCCCATTCTGACTCGGCCGTCACGGAGATGTGGAGACAGAATCTCTTTTTAGATGCCTTTGACGTTTTGGACTCATTCCGTGAGCAGCTGGAAAACAGTGATTCACAGTCAAGTCAACACGAATCGGTGCAACACACTCTAGAGCCCACGCAAGTACAGGTACTCTCCAAATTTGCAGATGACATGCGCAAGCTCTATGACTGTTGTAAGGATGACGAATTTCGTGAAGATCGATCGTTCGACGAGGTTGATAGCTTTGAAATTCTTCTTTTGAAACCAATGTCGAAATCAAACGACAATGATCCACTTGTTGCACGTTTTGTTCAAATTATGGCAACTGTCGCCATTACCTCTTCGAGCGGTCCAGATTCACGGTTCCTGTCGCAGTCACAGCGAGCGTCTATTGATATTCTCCGCATGATGGCTATGGACGGGTCACCCCAAGCGCTACTGGTCCTTACCGAGCTATGTGGTAGTGCATTCTTTGTTGAGTCAGCTGACGGTGGTAAGACACAGAAAGGCATCGACGTACTGGAGGTAGAAACTTCAGTCATCCTTCAAAAGGCATTCCAAAGTGAGAAGATATCGGATGAATCCCGCCTTCTTGTGTTGTATCGTTTGTTTGTTGGTCTTCTCGAATGGCTTGGAAATGACGATGACGACAATAAATCCAAACCTTCTTATGCACAAATGAATTCAGTGATATCCACCGGATTTCCAGCTATACAAAATATTCAACAAAAGACAACAAATGGTGGACCGAAAGCGAAGTTACTGGATGTCTTTTGGGAAACGGTGACACGAGCTACGAATCGAGTATTGACGCCGACTACTACCATGACCGACGCATCGACAAGCATTCTGTCAATCCCTCGTGCGGGAGAGTTGGTGACCATGGTGACAGCTATATCGACAGCCTGTCCCGATCGATTCTATGATAAACTATGTACCATATTGGCCGAAGGGACGTCTGCTTGCTTGAAGATTGCCAAGGATGACTCTTCCTCTTCTCCAAAGAAAGATACTTTGGACCTGTTCCGTGTATGTTTTGGAGCAGTCTGTGAAAAGAATCCTAATAATCCAACCCTGTTGGGAATCGCCGACGAAGTTCTTTCGGCGACTAGTCATACGATGATCGATTTCCAAAAGACGAAGCAAAATCCTACTGCTGCTGCTGCTGCTGGTGGTGGTGGAGATCCTTTAGAGGATGTCAACGTCCAGGCATGTTTAGCGATATGTGACGCCATGAAGAAGGTGGAGGGATCACCAAATTTCTTAGCTATTACAGTCTTCCCTCAATTATGTCGATTGGTAGGGACAGAATTAATCGAATTACGAAAGGCAGTCGGAGATGTCTTGGCCAAGGTCGATTTGAAAAAATTCGTTGCCGAATCGGAAGCGATGCGTCTTGCCGCGGAAGAACGTGCCGTCGCAGCAGAGGTTCGTGCGGAAAAGTTATTGGAACAAATTCAAAGGCTAGTGATTGAAAAAGAGGCACTCCAAAGACGAATAGCACTAATCTAGCAAAGAAGTTACGGGTAGAAGTCGAAATTACCGGATATCTATGAGGATTAAATAGTATGCGAAAGAATTACCGTGTAGTCGTTTGTCGCGGGGTAAAAATTGAGGATATCCTTTTTTCTTTACCCAGCAAGGGCAGGAAGGATAAAATGAAACATACCGAGTTTGGCCTGAAGCGGCTTTGAGCTCAGTGGGGTAGTTCCATCATCGCCCAAAACGACGAAGTTATATTCTCCTTGCATTCGTGCGACGACAGGAGTCTTCGGCAACATTGGCTTCACGCTTAATGGCGCAGTGCTAGTATATTCAAACGACTCACCTGGCTTGAGAATGGGTTGACGACCCGTTACACCCGGTCCTTGAACAACGTCTTTCTTCTCACTTCCTACAGTTTGAATTTCAAAACGACGAGAAACCAGTTGAATGGGCTGCTTCGATTCATTGGTGATGCGAATGTTATACGCAAAGCAATGTTTGTCAAGTGCAGCATCCGACCGTTCGGGGCGGTACGACGACGTCACAGCAACCTTCACATTCTGCGAGACCACCTCGGAGCTGTCATTGTACGGTGATGCCACATCTCCTGTCTTCATATCCTTGTCACCAGGAAGCGTTGAGGCAGGAGAAGCCGAAGAGGTTGATGATGCTGGCGAGGGAGTGGCCTTTGCAGCGACCTTGGGCTTGGGCTCATCGTCGTCATCATCGTCCTCGTCATCATCTTCATCGCCCGATTCTACGCGGAAGGGCTTAACACGTTGACCTTCAGGGAACACAAAGTGGAAGGTGGCCAATTCAGCAGTAGATTGGCCACTGGCTGAGATCTGTTGTTCGGTAGCGGTTTCTTGTCCCGCCCCAAGGGTTACATATCGGTACTCCCCCTTCATTCGAGCAGCGATAATGGTGGTTCCGATTGGGCGGACAGACAACGGTGCCGTCGAAGTGTATTCAAAAGTCTCACCAGGCTTGAGAACGGGAGTGCGCCCCGTGACACCTTCTCCTTGGACAACATCCTTCATCGATGATCCGACGGTTTGGATTTCAAATCGTCGGCCAAGCAACTGGATGGTATCAGTGGGTGAGTTGTTTGTAATACGAATAGTATATTGGAAGCAATGCTTTCTCATGGGCGGGTCGGATTGTTCATTGTTGTAGACCGATGAAACCTCGACAAGAAGGGGTCCGGTCGTAGCCGACGACGACGGCTGGACTTCAATCATGATTTCTCCTCGAGTCACGTCATCGTCACCAGGTAGGCGTGGTCGTCCACCGGCAGCTTCTGCCGCTGCAGCTTCCCGTGCACGTGCGGCACTAGAACCAGAGCTTCCAGCTGCCGTAAGAGCAGAATCGGGAGCGTCGTCCGACTTGCCCATTCGTTCACGACGGATCTGTTTGACCTCGTCACGAGCTTCCTTCAACGCCTTTTCCATGGCCTTCGTCCGCGATTCAGGTGTCTCGGGTAGCTTTCCCAGAATTTCCTTGGCCCGCTCTCTCTTCTTCTTGTTATCTTCTTCGATTTCACCCATCAATCGTCGCATGGTACGTTCTCTTCGTTCCTTCGCTTCCTTATCTTCACGAAGTCCTGGGAAACGCATATCTTCCTCATATTGCTGTTGAGCTTTTTCTTGATTCTTGCGTCGTTCTGCCATCATAGCACGACCTCGTGCCGCGCGATCTTGACGAACCTCACGATCCAACAGTGAAGCAGCACGAGTAGCCGATAGGCCAATTCCGTAAATTTCAGTGTGGACAGCATATCCCTTGGTCCCTGTTTCAATACCGTCAGGTGGTCCACCCATCTTCTTGGCAAGATCGGTTAGGTAATCAATTTTTTCTTGAGGATCACCAAGTTGGATAGCATCCCGAAGTCGTTCATTGATACCAAACCATGGATCACGATTATAACGTCTTTTGAGGTCATTGTTGGCCTCAACCCAACCGGCATGGTCCTTCCGCATCCGTAAATCGGGCAAGTCCGATTTGCGAATCTGACGCATGACGGCCAAATTTTCCTTCCGTTCTTCAGAGGTCATGGTTTGTTGTAATTGATCATCGGGGATCGTCTTGATCTCATCTTGAAAATATCGTGATGGACGAGGTTTGATAAGAGGATTGGGATCCCAGGGATCTAACTTGAGACCTGTGAAGGGTGATTTCGCTCCAGAATAACGACTAGTCACAAGTTCATCATCATCTAGGTCATCATCATCTTCATCATCCTCGTCTTCATCATCTTCATCTTCATCGTCGGCTGCAGCCATGGACAAATTAAATCCGAATCGATGAGATTGTTGTGCCGCCACGTGGCTGTTTGGCAGTGTCGGAGAAACGACAACGATCGAACGACCATGGAATGACAGTGGCGTGAAAGCCTCCGAAAAGATTGTTGCTGTCAAGGCTTGCGCCAAGAACAGGGTGACTGCTGCCGATTTTAGCATCCTAGAGAGAGGGAATGACTCGTATCAAATGACACGAGAGTAGCCAAACCTCGAAGGAAGAAAGCCTTGGAGCGCAGAAATCCGACGAAGGCAACAAACAAACAAACAAAAATCGGGAGCAATCGACAGCGTTCCCAACAACAGGAGGTTTCAACGAAAAGATCTACCGTGATGGTCTCTGAGGGGGTAAGAGGACGAACAGAGTCTGACATGATGCACCCAATGACCCCTGAGAATCTCCACCATCTGTTGCCTTGAAGAATTCGAAATTCTGCGATGCAAGCTGCTCACCACAACCTGCGACCAAATCAAATCTGTGACACACCCATTTTACCCCTAAGTTCCTCTCCGTATTCATGGTGGGTATTCCCGGGGTGTACTCTTCGCACTGGGGCTCCGATGAGAGACTAAGGGGTAAACCTTCCATACCGTAGACAGTGCGTCGATTCCAAACATCTGCTGACGTATTCGGATGAAACTGATCCGATGACTCAATCCTAAGGTATATGTATGTGTGTATCTATTCTGTATTTCGACGCATACCTTAGTACCTTATGGAATCTTGTCATTGCTGGAGACAACAAAAAAAGTTCGGCTGTATCCGACGACATTTTCCATGTTCGGATTCTCTTTATACGAGGGATTACGGATGACGGATGACACATCAAGATCAAGACTCTCCGGTTCTTCTATCCTCCCTTCCACGTCGTCGTTCTTGCAGGATTTCGCAGCAAAGATGCTATTTGAGATGTTGGTTCCCAGTATAGTGTACTACGTAGCCAATGGAGTTTGTTGCGAAAGGGAATGATCAGATGAAAGAGCCATCAGCCAACGTTTTGTCAAAATTCAAACGGCCTACTACTACAATGGCTCACACAAGCCACGCCATCCGATTATTGAAAAAAGGCGTCCACTCGTATACTATTTCTTTTTCGCATAGCTGGAGAAGATTGCAATCGGTAGCCATCATGAGTACAAGCTAACGTTTAAGGTGGTACAGTAGCACATCCTTGGTAGGAATCTCACAGCAGTACAACGAGGTACCCATGTTCTTTCACTCTTTTTCATCCCCTTTTCCCGGTGTAACGTCAAGACACCTCTTTGAAGCAATGGATATGATTCAACTTCAAAGGTTTGTATCTTCTTCTCGTAGAAGCATGACTTTACAACTACAAGACAGTGGTCGTGCAGGATATTGGACATTCCACATTTTCGGCAAGATCACAATATCCACCATGCTGTTGTTCTTCTCGATGGAATTTATATCCGAGGGGACAGGATTGATAGCCATAATCCTCTCCGTCAATACAGAGTACATACCCCGCACATCCGTTGGCAGCTATGGATCCATTTTCACTACCTAGTAGTGGCACAGTTGCAGGGCGTACCATGCCGAAGACGGATGTCGTCCGGGCTCGACGTGCTTTCCGGCGGAGAAGAAACCGGAGAGGAGCGACGGAGACCGGTGGAAGACCGAAAGTCCATCATGGGATCGCTGTTGGAGATCGTAGTAGTTCTGTTACATTTCTGTCCATTGACACAACGTTTCTCCGAACAGGCACAATATCCGTAGTCAGAGCAACAACTTCCATCGGTGCAAATGCCATTCCCGACATGACCATCACCACAATAGATACTTTTGGGACCCACTCCACGATCGCATGTCTGACCGTTGGCACAATGCTTCGTAGTACATCCACAGTAACCGAAATTGGCTGGAACAACAACCCCCACCCTTGCAGATACCATTTCCGACATGACCACGACCACAATAGTCGTCCGGTCCAACAACACCATGGCTGCTGCACGTTTGTCCATTCTTACAGTGACTGGCTGAGCAACCACAAAATCCATGCTTGGAACAACAACTTCCATCGGTACAGATCCCATTACCTAGTATATGACCCTCACTGCAGAAACTAGTACTCTTTGGAGAATGACCACCCGGACATGTTTGGCCATGGATACAATGCTTTGTAGTACAGGCACAATAGCCATATTTTGAGCAGCACTTTCCGTCCTCACAGATACCGTTGCCTACCTTACCCCCTCCACAGAACGAGGAAGTACTGTTCACCATACTAGGAGCAGATGGTGTGGACACGACAGTCGTTTTCTCAGGAACCGCTGGTCGAGCGTCAGAGTCAGATACTGGTTGCTCAGTGGGTGATACTGGTTGCTCGGTAGGTGCGAATGGCTGTTTGGTGGGTGATACTGGCTGCTCGGTAGGTGATACTGGTTGTTCGGTGGGTGCAATGGGTTGTTCGGTGGGCGATACTGGTTGCTCAGTGGGTGATACGGGTTGCTCAGTGGGCGATACCGGTTGCTCGGTAGGGTGCAAGAAATGGCTGTTTGGTGGGTGATACTGGTTGTTCTGTGGGTGATACGGGTTGCTCGGTAGGTGATACTGGTTGTTCGGTGGGCGATACTGGTTGTTTGGTAGGCAATGCTGGTTGCTCAGTGGGTGATACTGGTGGCTCAGTGGGCGATACCGGTTGCTCAGTGGGCGATACTGGTTGCTCCGTAGGTGCTACTGGTTGCTCGGTGGGTGATACCGGTTGCTCAGTAGGTGTAATCGGTTTTTTGGTGGATGCGACTGGTAGTTCAGTGGGTGTGACTGGTCGTTCAGTGGGTGCAATCGGTCGTTCAGTGGGTGTAATGGGTGGTTCAGTGGGTGGAACGGGTCGTTCAGTTGGCGCAAGTGGTCGTGCGGTGGGCGCAACTGGTCGTTCAGTGGGTGCAACTGGCCGTGGTGTGGGTGTAACTGGCCGTGGCGTGGGCGCAACTGGTCATTGAGTAGGTGCGACTGGCCGTGGCGTGGGTGAAACTGGTTGATCAGTTGGCGTAACTGGTCGTTCAGTAGGTGCAACTGGTTGTTCGGTGGGTGTAACTGGCTGTGGCGTGGGTGTAACTGGTCGTTTGGTGGGCGCAACTGGTCGTTGAGTAGGTGCGACTGGCTGTGGCGTGGATGAAATTGGTTGATCTGTGGGTGTAACTGGTCGTTCGGTGTTCTCAACTGGTCTCTTTGGGGGGGGGCCTCTCCCAGTCTGACTTTGCGGAGCGTCCGTTATTATGGCAACCTCAGCACAGTTGATAAAGATTTCAGGTTCGGATAACAGCGTAGGAAGATCGTAGACGCCACAAATCAGTGGCTTTCCGCTGTTTTTGCTGCATGAGAGAAAGTTTGGTAGTTTGTAAGTGTAAGCGACAAAGCACAACGTTTCCCCGGGCAATTCTAACTTTAGTTACACTTACTACATTGGACCCCAACTCGAAGGGAAGTTGTATTTGTCGTAGCCCACAGGGAAAGAACTATTTGCAGTTACGTAGTACATCCACTTGAGGACGTATCTGCCGCCAGTCGAAAGATAGTCAGGGAGGGCGACGTCGTATGAATAGTCGGTACCAAAGTTCAAAGGAGGGAGCATCGCCCGTTCGGGATAGCGTGGATCAAGAGGAGCATTGTACTTATTGTCCTTGACGATAGTCAGCTTATTCCTTTGGAAACAATCCTGACTGGGAGTACCAGTATTCCCCGCGGGGCAGATGGAAAACTCAAAATGGCCAAAGTGATATATGGAGAGCTTTACTTCCACCGTAATGATTTGACCAGCTTCATACGTAGCTTGCGTCCCCGAGGAATAGGAATCATAGTTCATCCCATTCAGGCCACTATTCTGCATTTGTCCACAAACACTATTGGATTGGAAGGTCGTCTCATAAATATTGTTGTTCAAGGCCTCTGCATCATAGCGACTTGTCAGTTCTCCACTCTCAAACGCGTGCAAGTTCCTAGACCTAAATACAAAACATGATGGACAGTAAATAAGAAAACAGATTCATCGATGGTAAGGAGGGAGAGATTTTAGACAATACGTACTTTGGAGTGATCAAGAAGATGCCATGGCCGTTCGTTTCTTGTGCAAGGATATGTAGAGCTTCATCATTCTTCTTCCACAATCATTGTTCCCGCAGTGATCCAGTGGAGATAAATTGCCTTGTCATTGGGAACAATGAGATCAAATTCGTTCCCCTGGATCCTGCTGTGGAGGTGGGCGTCTTTGGTGGGTGCGTAAAAACATCCTCGTCCTCGAGATCCTGGATCCATCCAAAAACACGTATTTTGTAGATTCGGTCATGACGAACATTCAGGATCATTCGGCGAAAGTTTTTGATATGGGAAATCGAGGCCGTCAAGCCTTTTCTGTTCTCTCAACAAAGTGCACAAATATTAATCTCATAATGGGTACCCTATACTGAAAGTGAAATGAGCTTTCAACGGATACATCGGACGAACCGAAGGCGCTGAAATCCTCTCTTCTGCAAAATGGGATCCCAAGTTTCAGTCCGTTTCGAACAACATGGACCTTCGATGGTTCAATGGGAGCCCTATACAAGGGTTAAATATTAGACCACCGAGTCGTTTAGGGAGCTTTGCTACCTCTATGCAGTACCGGCATCTTGGCGTACAGAACGCTTGGTGACGCTTCGGAACAAGCTTTATCGTGAAAGCGTTTCAGATCCCAGGGATTCCCAAAAAAGATATACTGAAAGGACAAATTTGAACGCTATGAATGTTTCGCTCACGGGTACTTTCCCTTTATACGATGGGACGAAAACGCAAGACTGGGACATGCGTCACTGTGAGGCTGCGGGAGGAATACCGGTGAGAAACCCGGTTTCCGGTAGTATTGAGGGGGCTGACGTTTCGCGCACCGGGATTCCGTGGGCTTCCGTGCGACTGCGGACGATGGACGGTCCTTTCCAGGAAATTTCACCCCGGGAAATTTCTCGACGTGTCCTACGACATGAAAATGATTTACTCCCTAGTATCGACAGGCGTGGAGTCAGATGGTCGAGAAAAGAAACGAGGGAACTCGGCGAGTTTCTGGCCGTTGAAACGCCCTTTCCGTCAATCCCACCTGTGAGGTTTTTCCGGGATGACGGCGACTCACGGCGAGTCTTGATCGTGGGACGATTAAACCGGTGATGTTTTCATTTCCGAGAAGAGTTCCTTGGAAGCGCATATTTCCTCCTCTCTGTTACAATAAAATAATGGTTGCAATCATACAAAAATCTTCACCGTTACTCGTCCGACGAGGTGACTACCAACTACCTTCTAATAATGATACATGCAAACGAGCTCGAAAACTCAGTCAACATGAAAAAGTACGGACAGTCCGGTTTCATGAAAACCACGAGTCGATTGAGGTTCCTGGTCGTGATGGGTTCTCCCCACTAGAGTTATCCCTCATGCATGTGAGTAAGGTTGAACATGAAAGAATTCAGATGGAAATTGTCGAAGTCATCCGGGACTTTCGAATTAGTAGTATTCAATATGTTTGGAGTGGGAAGGAACTGGAAAGACTTCGAGGCCTGGAACGGATAACTAATCATGATGACATAGACCGACCGTTCCGACTGAAACGTGCCGTTTCGGCAGTCATCAATCAGCACACGAATGGAGGGATCGATGAAACATGGTTATCGAATGTGTATCGACCATTGACGGCAAGAGCAGAATCTGTTGCCATTGAACGTGCAAGACTCGATCGAGAATCGGCGTTTTCCGATGCACCCCGGATAATCGTCATGACACGGTAATATTCGGTGGTGTCTTCCTTGACTGAGCTAAAATATTGTTGAAACGCTGTAACGTCCGTCGCTGAAGCTTATCCAAACGAGAAGGGCCTTGGAATGGCATCGTTGAGTCGATTTGCCCGAGGGGGGTCGTGCGAAATCCTCTAGCGGTGAGATTTTGTACATATGGCGAAATGGACTCATCTACCTCATTTGGCCTGTAGACTTCCGAGAGAGATCTCCGAAGAACTTCAGCGAGGACTACTCTTTCCCAGGTCTTCTCCCGCCGTGAGGCAAGACCATGTCTTAGCTTAGACCGAAATTTCGAGATGGCACCTTCGGTTTCCCTTAGTGACTGTTGTATTCTTTCTTCGTCGTTGGACAATTCAGCCTTTAGATTATTGAGTACCTCAACAAAGCCGGTTGAGTCTAGGGTCAGATGGAGGGTGCGGGATGACACCGATGGATTCACCGAAAGGAAACGCTTTCGTATCCGATGTGTCAATTCAACATCATTCGTTACAACAGCCAATGATGTCTCCGCATCTCCTTGGAGTAACTGGTCTACTTCGTTTACAAGAATATCATCTGCTCTTTGTGACAGGCCCGAAAACAATATCACGGACCGATCGTTCGTAGGAATCACAAAGGGGATAGTCCCATGATCCCAAACTAAAATGGACAAATCAAGATCTTGAAGTTTACAATATTGTTCTATTCGATGTTGAATTTCAATATGATCCCATCGAGTTGCACGTGAAATTCCTCTTAAATTATTCCCATCGACAAGAAGAATCTTCTTTTGTTTCGATGATGATGACGGACATTGGTGTAGAACCAATGAATCTAATTTCTTGGAGACCTTGTTGGTGGTGATGGAACCTATTCGAGAATCTATTGTTCCTACTACTGTTCCACCAAAGGTCAAACCATGACAAAAGAGAATTTTTCCACAAAGGATTACAAGAGGAACGAAGTATAGACGACGAAAGGACATTCGTTCACACTCTTATGGAGGTCTTTCGAAAGAGATCCGACATATGTGGGTCACTCACAATGCAGACGGAGAGGAAGTTCGGGATCGTGTCAAAAACACATGCCGATTTGTTGAGACGACTAACGGACAGGCGGATGACTCAATGGGCTCTGAGCCCGGCAGTGACTACGGTACAAGTCGTCTAGCTAGAATACTTCGCAGAGTATTACAAAGAAATCATGGAAACAGTTCTCATACCGTTCTACGATACTTCTACCGATTATATGTAAGTTGTTGGTATGACCACATGTTGGAAGAATTTTTCAACGAACTGATTACCATTTATGATATTATGACGAACTATGAAAGGAAATCGTCTTTTCCTTATCACTCACCGAAGCGATACCAACCTTGGTCCATTCTAGACCTGATACTGGTTTAGTCGTAGTAATTTTGGACGTTATACCCCATTCCTTGACTGCCGTAATCATTAGACCCCCATCACCACCAAGAGCGACGAATTTTCCACTATCATCAAAGGCGATAGAGACGATGGAATTCAAAACAGCAGAATCACCCTCATTGATAGTCGCGATCGTCTTTTGTTTTCGTAAATCCCAAAATTTGACAACACCTGATTTATGACCTGTTGCCAAATGATATCCATTGGCAGAAAATGTAATCGACGTAACCTCGTTATCCTCGTCACCTTCCTGGGAGACCCGAATAAGTTAATGAACGACGTCAGTCATTAGATAATGGTCAATGAATAGGAGGTCAACCAGACTGGTGATACCCTTCGGGTTTTTCACACGTACCTTGAGAGTACTGGCTAGAACCTTATTCTTAAAGTCCCACATATGAATAGCTCCCGTTTTCGTACCAGCCGCATATAAGAGTCCATCAGGATGTACCGCACCGCAGGTATATTCAACGTCGTCTCCTTCTGCTCGAAAGGTCGATACGAGTGAAAGTGTTCCCTCATTTACCACCAATCGTCCAATCACGACACTCCCATCTGATGTAACGAAACAAAGATGTTTCCCAGTCGGATGGATCTTTATATCGACAATGACGACGGAATCACCGACAGTCAAGGAAGCCAAGGTCGTCCCATCCTTTATAGAATATACCACAATTTTTCCCTTGGTAGTTCCGATGACGACAAGATCCTCCAAAATACTGATACAATTTGGAAGATTCCCACTTCCAACACTAAAGGTCTGTTTGACGACTTCTTCATCGATTGAATAGACGACGACCTGTGAGTCCTTCCCCGCAGTCACTAAATGATTCCCATCTTTTGCCATTGTCAAAATTCCACGACAGGATGATTTATGCCAATTTTTGGTACTTGGTTTTGTCGCACTATAGGATGCCAAGGCTTCGGTAGTCGGTGCTTGTAATGCTGCTGCCTTAAGAAGTGCTTTCCTATTCGGATGAAGATTTTCCCATGTCTGTAACATTGCATTACAATCTTCTTCTGGTACATCATTCGTCAATGGACCCTCAGGTTGTTCTACTTTTCTTCTCTTCGTTTCAGGTTCTTCTACTAGTCCTTCCGATGCTTCTGCTGGGGTACCATTTGTCGTAGTGGTCGTTGGGACAGTCCCGACACTGGCATTCCATTGTTCTAATTCCTGACGTGCTGTATCTCGTTCCATAGATAATCGTGCAACGACACGGATAGCAGCATCATTCTGATATAAGGCTTGACTTAATTCTCGACGAGTATCTTCCAGTGCCTTCCGAGTATCGAATAATTCTAATACTAATGCATCATATTCTGTTTGCATCATTTGTAGTAGATTGGGGAAAGATGTCACAGAAGGACGGGGAGGAGGAGGAACATCTGATGATGATGTAGTCGATAATTTCAATTCAATTAATTGATCTTCTGACAGTGGACGTTGACGGATTGTTTCAAATGGATCTAAACCACCATTTTCAGTCAATTTTAGTAAAATCAATCGTTTAATACCAATATGTCCCGATGGTGTAACGACGACTGTTTCCTTCGTCGTTGATGTTAAAAGTTCACCTGATAATTCACAAGTAAATGACATGGTTTTTGGATCCGAAGTTTTTTCTTGTTCAGGTATGTGTCTTTCCTCCCTGCTCTCTCTCCTCCGAGGACGTAGAGGTAGTGTTTGAATTTGTGTATAGAGTTGGCCGTATCCTTGACAAGGCGATGACTCTCTCAGGCAGATAAAGACTCCAGGACCTACTAGTAGACACTCGAGAACGAAATGATGTCACGAAAAGTAGGGATCGTCGATGGTGCGTTTTGGGAGGGGCTTGACCCGGGTATCTGTCGTTCCGATATGGTCGAGTCCTCTCGTAGTTTTCCTCTTCGGTGTAGTCTTTGGGTTGTGTTGGG
>Ga0194115_10002593_pt1 | contig 21392 bp, 21 predicted proteins | sample TA2MahsurfametaG_3_FD_148656 | JGI IMG/M metagenome (GOLD analysis project Ga0194115, IMG submission 148656) | Freshwater microbial communities from Lake Tanganyika, Tanzania - TA2015002 Mahale S4 surface | ecosystem: Environmental > Aquatic > Freshwater > Lake | place: Tanzania: Lake... | reverse complement strand
TCGGAATTTCCATACTGTGCCCACCGGTGTGAAAGGGACTTGTCTTTGGCTGAAGCGCTTGCAACCGTCGATCGGTGATCTGCAAAATTTCTGGTGGATTCAGCTGTAAGTGGTTCACGACTGCGTGAACTACCTGTCCTAGACTCAAACCAGATGCCTTCCACGACCCCTCACTTTCAATAGGTTCATACCCAATAATTTTCATCGTCCCGTCCTGGACCCATTTGTGACGTACCCGGGCCCCCGCCAACGTCAAGGCAGGACAAAAGGATGCAAAACTACTGGCCAAGGGAACCTGGACTCGAAGAATTAAGGCATCGCCCTGTGTTGTCTGAAAGACAGTATCGTATGTAGTATCATCTGTAAAGAGGGGGTTTGGTCAAACGGCCAAGAAGGAACGATCACAGAATCAGTCAAGAGTGCATCCGGGCCTTCATTGCAGTTAACGTTAGAAACGTACCATGGGCGGAAACCCTCCCGGTAAACTTGGAAAGCATGGCATGTTGCAAGTAAGACTCAAGGTGTTGTGCTCGCGTGAGTGTCAAAGGATGTCGAATGCTTCCCTCAACAACAGTAGCGGGTGCTCCATGCTGCGTTCCCCCGCACACTCGACTTCCAGGATCTTGATTGTTACTGTTAAACAAACTGTTATGAGACCACGAAAACATCTCGTCTGGACTTGAGTACTTGTGCGAAAAAATATAAAAGAACACCCCAAGTTTTGTCACCATAGTCTCAAGAAACACGATTTGATTCGAAAGACAACGAGAAGCCCGCTGCTAGCATATGCACTCAAGGGGTTGCTTCGCATCCCAAACGTGGTCTTATCATATGACGTGATACAGCAGAGAAACCCGAACCCGCAAATACGGGAATTCGGTCCCGCAGTCGAAGAGAGAATGTCAAATATAACTTTATATAGGACTGTTTTCCCGTAAATTTTTGTTGGCTGTTCCGTATTTCACCGTGAACAAACAGTGGAGTCTGGTAAGGGGGACAAAATAGGGCATATCAGACGAGTCACCAGTCACCACCGATCGCCTTTTCGGTGGGACGAATACAACCCATGTCCTGTTCCGGTATACCACGTTGTAGCTATCATGAGATTTTCCTAGAAAAATAATGGATAGAAGATTCAACAAAAGCTACTGTAGTAAGCAAAAACCGTTACATTTTTCTTCCTCTGTCGGCCAAATTTTCATAACCCTCTCGATGGCTTCCATGTCCATTTACTCTTTACAGTGTTGCCTCTGAAGCATTCTTCTTTGCCTCAGAACAAAAGACTTCCCCAGGATTGGATGAATCATACGTAGCAGATGGGTGGCTGGTAGAACGTTGGTACTGTGTAATCTATATGATATGCGTTATCCATAAGATTTTCTTTATAGATAACGTGAGGGTATCAGGTTTCCGGGCCACTTCCGGGGCGACCCAAAATATACGGCGAACTCGTAGTGAACGCAGAGCTTGTGTATGCGAAGCATCTACGATACCATACCGACGCTACCGGTGCAGGAGGATGTTAACTGGCCTCCTTTCTATGCAAATGATACGATAGCAATAGTCGCCTCGCCGCTGTGTAGTACAAAGCGAAAAGTGGCCAAAGTGGGGGCACGTCCTAGCCTTAATCTCTAGTCTTTCCGCCTTCGGATTCCCCATACACTTCATCCAAATTTTGAAATTTGATTTGGTAGCTCCTAGTGTTGTACTGCGGAAGTCGGACGAATGTCATCTGATCTAAGGCCTTAACGTATCGCGAATATTCGATGGTGTTGTGTGCGCCTACCCCTAAGGAATGATTTTCCCTGGAGGAACTTGGCCTAGTCGGACCTTTTCTCCTTCCTTCTTGTTGAGCTTTTCAAACCAACCCAGATTGTACGGTCGGCCCATTTTTCGTTCACTGGGTACTTCGTATTTCTCATCCATCTCTGGCTTTGGCTCAAATCGTAGATCCTTTTTCTTGTTGCCACCGCCCATGTTGAACAAGGAGCCAAGGTCAAACTAAAAGAAAGAAGTGAGATAAATCATCGATTTGAAATGACATTATCCAAATATGCACGGACCCAGCCCAATTTATGTACTTACTCCACCGTCAGATCCGCTTCCTTGATCGCTTTTTTTCTCGTCGCCAGAAAGCTTAAATAAATCTACACTGCCTGCGGACGGATACTGGTTGTCCAAGAATCGTACCAGTGATGACTTGGGATAGTCGAATGTATATGTTTGGAAGAATCCAGGGTCCCCAGGCTTGAAGCTAGCGCTGATCGCTGCATACGGATCCATTTCATCATTTGTACCAACCGCCATAGCCTTATACAAGTCTCCGACTTTCTTCGTCAGCTCATAATACGGATCGATCTGCATATTCTCGAGCTGCTGGTAGAAACGCTTCATTCTTTCACGCAAAGCTTCAGGGCTGATTCCCCTTGCAGGACAGAACTCATCAATCATATACTTCCGCAGCGCTGCACCTCCCTTCACCTTAAGCGCGTCTTCGAGGAAGACTATCTCGGGAGGGAAATCTGAATATAGCTCTTGTTGTTCGGTAAAAAGTTGGCACATTTTCTGAGCCATTGCACATACTTGCGTACACTCCTTCAGTGTGAAGAGGATGGGCGGATCTGGTAGATACCGCCTTGGATCTCCACGTGAGAGGACAGAGACAAAGTTCTCCCTCGTCTGGGGTGTGTTCTCATATGAGTTGGCATCGACGACCTTCTTTTCCCAATGTGCCACCATTCCCTTCAACACGACGTAGTTACCGATACGCTCATACAAGTCACCACGACAAAATTTAGCCAATTCTAGGTTTCCAAAGTTCGGACCGACCCGTCCCTCGGCGTCCTGGATAATCTGACGGAATGGCGCCGAGATGTGGTTTTCCAGTGTCAAAAAATTCTTCCAAAGCTTATTAATTTCGGCTGCTTCGCCTTCCTTGTTTTCTGAATATGCTTTCATTGTCAAGCGTCCTAGTGTGGATTTCATCTGCCCCCCCAACAAGTCACGATTAACTATGACAAAATCGATACCACTCTGGGCGACTGATGGATGGGGTGGTATACCAGTAGAACCATCTTCCAGCTTTGTAGAACATGCGTCTCGAAGTCGCTCGACCATGACTATAGCTGGAGTATTGGTTGGCATTCGATACTTCTCACGAATATCCGCCGAAACACTGGGAAACATCTGCCCTAATCGTTCCACAGCGCCACGATCGCTTAACTTCACCGCCTTCCTTGTAACTACATCCAAGACCGACTGACCCTGTCTGATAATTTCGATGCCTGTTTCATCGTCTACAATCATTGTCGAAAGTTCAGGACGAGCTTGCATTCTAGCTTGAGCATCACTCATTTGCGCTTGTCGTCTTGACTCGTCTTCATCCACGGGTGGACCTCCCTCTACTTTCCCTTTGGTCTCTTCTGGTAGGCCCTGCGCGTCACGTATGGCATCATAGAATGCTTTGGATCTTCCCTTGTTTTGTTTTTCTACATCCTGTCTAACTTTGACCTTACGAGTCTTTGCAAAGAGCGCTGTTGATGAGGCCATCATGGAACTTGTGGATGGCATATGGAAAGCGTCTGAACCGTGACATAATGTCAGCGCGAAGGCCGCATAGTAAATTTTCATGAGACTGCCTTGTTCTACAAATGTCAGAAGTGATACGAAACTTTTCTTCCGAAGCAAGGACAAAGAGTTGAAGCAAGGTTCAAGTGTTGAATTGTGGTAAAGAACCCACAAGTGGCCGCTTCATTCCGTAGATGTCGATGGCTGACGTTGTTGCGTCAACTTTCTTGAAGAGATTTCGCGGACGCCTGCCTTCCACCTGGCATGAGAGTACGGAGGTCCTATTAGTCGAACTTTTCATTTTCGTTTCATTCATGATTGGAACTCGTGACTGAAATCATCACCACGACGCACGACGACCACAAATCGATCGTAGCCAACATCAAGTGGCGATGGGACGCGTTGGTTGACTTCAACTGTGACAACCAAAATGAATTTTTCACCATGAGCTGAAGACTCTGTTCATGTTGTGGTACACAAGACCTTCGAGGGGGAGGGAGCCAACATGTAAATTGTGAATCACGGTACGTATTCTAGCACTGTTGTTTTTGCAGTCCTCTACATCTCTCTATGAGAAAAATCTGTTATTAGCTCTATCCGAAAGATTGATGTTGACAAAAAATCGCATGTATTACTTGAGAGAAATGTATCTTCTTCGTGGATATTGTATCTTTTTTTCACGGCCATTTGTTCCTGATATCGTTGTATTTCGAAATAACTACCCTAGATATAGGCGACAGGAGGAGGCACACCGAAGGATGGGGAGGGTTATAGAGAGATAGGAATCTCAAAATGGATTCGACAAAAATGTCTGATGATGATGGGGTGAGTGAAGACGCACTGAATGGCTTGTTGGAAAATGAAAAGTGTTCTCTCCTGATGACGAAAAACAGTTTCTTGTACTAAACTATCGGGAAATAACCCAAAAATGACCGATCAAAAAGTTATGGTTTGTATTCTCCGAAGGATGAGACACAACAACATCCTCCTAATCTTGTTCATTTTTGATCTCTTTTGACATCTATCATTCTTATCTAATGCTTGTTCCTTACGAATGGATAGTATCTTTATATTTCTGGCATGAATGTATCGCAACAAGAAGTCAAACGATTTCCTTGCCGACAACCAAGAAAAATACGAGCATTCTTCTTCTTCTCTTTTCCGCCCCACAGAGGTACGTTTTTTGTGGATGGTTGCTTCCTACTCGTTGAAGGCTACTTTACTGCCATGGAGGACAGTCCCCAAATTTTTTCCCGTGGACTATTTATGACCTCCGCCATAAGGAGCCAAGAAAATATCAGTCGAGTTACATAGGAATCGACCTTCTTATTCTCTATTGGATGGCCGTGTCGAAAACTCGTGACAAAAAATCATTACTCACACAAAAAGAAAAATGTTCTTATACTATCGTTTCCAGAAATGAAGCGGGGCGGTCTTTGATGTACAAGTGTGTACAATCTATAGCCCGAAAATTGAGAGCGGAAGGTTGATTGAATGCAGGTGGATTCACACTGTACTAGAGCTTGTACTCCTTGGGATATTTTTGGAGATGTTCATAGAGTTGACGCTGTTGCTCCTTCAACGATGGAGGTAGCTCATGATATACGTCCGTAAAGAGGGCCTCGAGGGGTTGTTTCGGTTTGCTTTCGGCATCTCGCATAGCCTCGATGACTGCCATCTTTTCTCGGCTTTCAATCGCAGCGAAATCATCGCTCGTGAGTTGTTCGTGGCGTAACATGAACTTCTGAAGACGATCGATAGGATCATGATTATCAGCGAAATGTTGGACTTCGTTCGAGCTTCGATAACGAAAGGAATCATCCGAAGTACTGTGATGACCTTGACGATACGTCATTGCCTCAATCAGGACGGGCGCCTTGTGTTCCAGGGCATATTTCCGAGCTGCACGGACAGCTTCATGGACAGCGAAGATGTCGTTGCCGTCCACACGAATGGCAGCAACGCCATACCCCGGAGCTCGAGAGACGATGCCGTCTCCTGCATATTGTTCATTGACTGGAGTGGAAATAGCAAATCCGTTATTGCGGCAAAAGAAGATTACAGGGGCATTGAGAGTAGCTGCAAAATTGAGACCAGAATGAAAGTCGGTAGTAGAAGCACATCCATCTCCGAAGAAACAGGCAGCGACCGCGTCTTTATTGGCTAGTTTGAGTCGATACGCTGCTCCAACGGCTTGAGGGATCTGTGTCCCAAGGGGGCTACTGATGGTTTGATAGTTCAATGCTCGACTACCGTAGTGGATGGGCATTTGCCGTCCCTTGCCGAGATCCTTGATATTACCGAAGCACTGATCGGTGAATTGATTCAACGAAAAGCCCCGCCACATGAGTATCCCTGCCTCACGGTACTGAGCGAGGACGGTATCTTGTAATTCCAATGCAGCGGCGGAACCGAAATGGATTGCTTCCTCGCCATGGCATGTCATATAGAAGGAGATTCTTCCTTGACGTTGCGAATTCTGTAATATCTTGTCCATTTCACGAAGACGAACCATATGCGTGTAGACGCGTAACAGGGTATCGTGAGATTCAATATCAGGGAATGGATGAACGGAAGGAGCCAGGAGCATCGACTGATCGATGACTGAACATTGGACAGGTGTTTCCCTTTTTAGCTTCTCACGAAGGTTGTCAAGGGGAAGGTTGACACCTGTTCGGAGTGGTGATGTCAGGCAAGACTTGGCTATTGCGGATGACGATTCAACCTTGTAACCATCCGTCTTTCCACTACGGAAGGAACCATCTTCATCCTGAAGAGATAGAACACAGGACAAAAGGGATGAGATTTAAATGCATGATCTTTCTAGTAGTCTACCCCACGACTGAATCCGGGCATTGGAGCAGCCGGGGGTGCGTATTGTACCTACCATGACTCGAAAAATAGGCCATGTCCCTCTTGGAGTGTCTTCGTCCGGTGTAACGATATGCATATGAGACGTGACGGGTATCGTTACTCCACCAGTATATGTTAGTTGAGATGGAGACACCTTGCTATCGTCTACGTCGTTAATGATCACCATGTGACCATGTCGTTCCTCGATGAAATGTCTTTGGGATGTCTGTCCAGCCAAAAGAAGTTTCTGTAGAGCAGCAGCAGCGGTTTGATTCTTGTTCTTCTCTACGAATGATTCATCGTTTTGATGATGTTCATCATGGCTTTCCTTGTCATTGAGAATGGGACTCAATGATGATTTCCAATGTCTACACGACCGACTATTCTTTATGGAACGTGCGCCATGGTCGACGACAAAGCGTCGTCCTCCGTTGCTGGCCAACATGGAACGGTACGGATGATTCCACATGATGGTTTTCTTTTATGATAAAGATTATGAAGAAAGAAAAGGTTTGATGATGTGTCAAAATGGTTGGATTGATTGACACCTGCCTACAAGAAAAACGAAATTCGGAATCAAGGTGTAGACACCGTGTTCCCATCAATACATACAGCCGAAAAAGAAAAAAAAACCATGGAGTGTTTCAATGCCGTGATTCTTCTTCCTTGGGTTCTGATCGTGTCTCGCGTGATTCGCGAAGGGGAGGGGGGGGAGCCTACTATTTTTGTTCTTCTCTAGAATTCTCGGCCGGCTGCCATAAAAGTGACATGTGACATGATTTATCCAATAAAAATGTACGTGACGTCCGTCCTTGTCATTTTCTGTGTTGATGATGATGGGGCAAAATGTCTCCACTGCGAAAAAGAAGAGAAGATGGGATCGGACTGAAGATACATACTATATATATGTATGTAATCAATTCTGCATGCGTATACATGTGTCATATATAAAGTATGACATCATATGTATGTCTCACGCTCTCTTTCTCCGTCTGGAACCAACCGCAAAAGCGGCGTTTGTTGTGTATGTAGAGCATGTTGTTGCTGTTCCAGCGTCGACTTGAGTTTTGCATTACATCATCATAGTTCGAATACGGTGAGTCCCCTTACCACTTCCTTGTCTCTGTACTGTATTTACCTTCTTCAGAAAACAAAAAATGGTCCTGTTCGAGGGCTTCACTTGTAGGCTTGGGATGATGGATCTATATAGGTGCAATCGATTGCACTCTTCTGAAAGAGACTACGGGCAAGAAAAATTTTGTATTTTGCAAACTGGGAATCTCTCTCATATCCTTTTTTCTTGAATGTTTTGTTGTATTTTCTTACCTTTTGACATATCTAGATTTCGTACTATTGAGGATATCTCTTTTTTTGGGGGGACGTCAAGTCGTGAACGAAAAAAAAGAAAGAAAAAATAAGGATGGTATTCAAGGGACAAGATGCGTGGCGTCATCATCGTCTCTTTCAGGGACTATGGAAGAGTCCATTTCCTGGATTTCGAAATGCTGTAGTCATCTATGGAGTTTATATGGGTGCTCAATATGCCTTCAAGGCTATTGGTGGTGGTTCGACATCGGCACATCATTAAAACAGTAAAGACTAAAGAAAAGAACAAGGCGAGAGAAGATGACGTTGTTGACGACGTACGACAACACGATAGTCCTAAACATCTGCTGCTACGGTGGCTGCTAACCTACTATTTAGCTATCGGGTTTGTTTTAAAAAATTGGGAGTAATCGCTCCTTTGTCATCCTATCTTACCAAATCATCGCGTGAATTTGGGGTTTTCCTTGTGGGTTCCAGGTGTGTCATCCACTCGGTTTGTCTCCCTTGTTTGTCTTTACTTCCAACGAATCGTAATCATCTGTCCGGACAGCTTGCAACTCTCTATCGTATTCAGCATGTCATCCAGGAGATCCTTAGGTGGAAAGCCAGCCATCAGTGCAAATTCCTTTCCGCCCTTGGCCTCGTCGTTCGATTGCTGTAGTGGGAAAAAAGACGAGAGATATATATGAGCCAACGAATTTGCTTGGTAATCCTCCATGTCACCATTCATCTTGGAAAACCAATACATACGTACCGCAATAAAGGCGTAAATCACCTTGACACTATGTGAAGGATCAAATGCTCGTGTGATCTTTTTGCCATCGGGCATACAAAGTCGAATCCGAGCTCCACCTGACGATGGTTCGCCACCCACTTCCATTGACAACAATTCCTCCAATAGGGATGGTGGTTTCGGTACCTCGGCCACCACCGCCTCCTCCACCTCTTCTTTCGTTTCTTCTTCCTTGGCGGCAGGTTTCAAATCACCATCCAATGACGAACCAACATATTCTACAGCATCATCATCATCCTCCATCATCGCATTATCCGCCGAAACTTGATTTCCCTGTTCCTCATTCGCAGTCAAATTATGCAAACTTGCCTCCATCGCTGCCTTTAATTGTTCATCTTCCGACATTTCATTCATCGATCGTTTCGCTGGTCGATTATTTCCTCCTCCTGCTGCCGCTGCTCCTCCTTGGCCTTGAGGTCGGGGAGCCTTGGGTGGTTTATCAAAGGAATGTTGGGAACAAAAATCCATGGCAATTTCGGCAAACGATGATGCGGTAAGTGGATTTTGTTGCGTCCAACCTTCCTTTTTCCACATAAGTCGACGTGTTCTTGGATCTATAATACCAATGTGCGGGTAATCATAAACCTTGTACCGTTCCGTATATACCCTCCCTTCAGTGCTCATATCAAACTAGGGAACCCCATCGTCGTCAGTAAAGGAGAAAGGACACAACCATCGACGTCACAAAGAACGTCACGAACAACAACGTACCGTCTGCCAAAGAACGAATCCTTCTCGTACAAGATTCTCAACGAGTTCATCTCTCCATACATCTCGATTTAAGGCGTGAGAGGCGAATTCGGAATCCTTTTGTATATTCACAAGAAGCCATCGTTTGCTATCCTTGGCCATAGTCCTTGCTCCCTCAAAGCCACCCTCCGAATACATGAGGTGATTAGGTGGTGCGAACATATCTGCAAGTCTGGCGATGTGATTCCTTTCTTCTACATTCACGGATTCATCATCATCGTCATCATCATATTCATAGTCATTTTCTTTCGATTCGTCCATATCATGGTCTCTATTCTCCTCATCGGAATCTGCCGCTGCCACTGCTGCCGAATTGATAGCATCCCGGACATTCATGGCAGCATGGGGTGAAAATGCTGTACTCAGCCATTGACTGTCCATTTGCATGTAGGGAGGCATCATCATTCCTCCATCACCTCCGAGTCCTAGTCCCATCCCGTCTTCAATGAGTCTCTCGGATCGAGCGGCATCGGGTGCTCGAACGTCATCAACGTAGCCTCCTCCTCCTCCTCCCCCGCCTCCCATCATATCACCAACCCCTCCCATACCGCCAGAAGCGTTTGGAGCTGAATGATCCATGAATAGACCAACGGCTCCTTCGAGGTCTCCAGCAGCCATTTCCAAGTAACTCGTCGCCTTCGATACATCCTCTGTACCTGTAAACATCAAAAATTGCGAAACAAGTTCATCATCGATCATTCTTTACGGGGTTATTGGAGAAATTAAAACAAATTTGGTGGTTCTCTGCACACCGCAAGACTGTAAGAAAGCAAAACTGTGTGAAACCAAGTCTCCAAAGGAAGGTGTTTTGGACGCAGATAGGAGATCAAGGCTATCACTGGGATGTTCTAGTAACTTGTACCGCGATCGAGGGATGTCATCCCCGTAGATCTCGTTTGGAAGGTTCCTGTCGTGCCCTCCAACGTGCGAAATTTTTGCAGTTTTCTGATTCCGTTGTCTGTGACTGTCGTGTTCTTTTCACCTCGAGAGTCATCGAAAATTGACTCCTTCGACCCCACCCAAATAGTTGAAGAACGCCTACTACGGTCCCATACATCCGGTTTGGAATTTCTCAGAAAGTAGGGCCTCTCTCTCTTGACGTTGTCATTTCATACTTCATATAGGTTAGATTCTATACAAATCCATCAACTCAACTCAGGAAACAGCAACTCGTCGACGAAGAAAAGGTATACCGGTTGTATCCATGATGGATGGCTCTGGGAACCTGCTACCGAAAGAGTTGTCCACCCGACTTGAGCCTCTCGTCAACACTTCATGACCCCCCATAACAGTCCGTTTCTAGGATTTATACCAAAATGTTCCGTGAGTTTGGCACTAAGGGGTCACAAAATACGTGTCTGCAACCAAACAATACGGTCCATATAGCGCGCGCTTTTTACGTTCCAAAGCACGGAGGAAGGCATCATGGAAACCCTCCATCGCGTCGAAGAGTACTTCGTCCTGAAGAACATTCATCGTACCCATACGAGGAAACGGATAATTTCCATTCATTGTCACGACGAATCATGGTCATACCCCAAGAACGTCAGCGTCTCCATATAGCATTTAGTTCACTCAATTCTGGAAAGATAGATGGAGACGGAGACGGAAGTCTAGGAACGAATAAGTCAAGACGATGTTCTCCAGAAGTCAATGAATTCACACCACAAACAAACGGAGCATTACCAATATTGACACTTCAGACATACCGAAAGGGACGGAATGATCCGGTTCATGGTCGTTATCGTTGTTGTTCTTATTGCTCCGTGACACATTGGGTTTTAGTCGTCAGTGTCGTCACCATCTTGGGGACGATGGAATTCTTGACAGTGGGTTCGATTCGATTCACTCGGGAACCGGTACGGACAGAACCAAACACCAGTTGGAAGTACAAGTCCGTACAAGGGATTGATGACTTGAAATCTTCAAGTATACAACCTAGATGTTTTGTAAGTCTTTTGCAACGTTTGATCACCTAGTGCGACGAGACAACTGGATACTTTTGTTGTCTTGATGCGATGGATTCTTATCATTCACTCTCATGACAAATTGCCCAAATTGCAACAAATTTTGTCCCCAAAAAACATCCACCAATATGCCATACAGAAAGGAGAGACCGATTGTGACTGCGTAGACCCACTTATACCTCAAGATGGAGGATCATCGATATGGATGGATACACACGTTTGGAATACAGGAAAGGCGAATGATGCGAGATATGTCGACGTCGTCTTCCTCGGTGATTCCATCACGGAGCGGTGGCATGAAACAGAATACGGTAAGCCTGAATCATCCGCTCTTGGGAGTACGTCGGTTTTTGAATCGTTGTTTTCGAAACGGAAGGGTACAAAATACGATGGATTGGCTCTGGGGATATCAGGAGACACGGTAGGTGCCCCAAAACCACAACTTCCTTAAGGGATTTGCCTTTCTTTTACTCGACTGACAGTCTGAACCTCGTCTAGTCACCTATGCTACTTTGGAGACTACAGAATGGAGAACTATCCCCACGTCTCAATCCATCAGTCTTTTGGGTACTTGTCGGAACGAACGACATCGGTAGAACGTGGTGCTCAGCAGAGTTCGTCGTTGTAGGCGTAATACGGAATGTGGAAGAAATATTACTTCAAAAACCCAAGGCAAAGGTCGTCATCAACGGTATTTTACCCTTTACATACAACCCCGATGGTTACGTCGCCAAAGGTGGGGGAAATTTTCCAAGCGTTTGGGAAGACATTCAAGCAATCAACTCTGAGCTCAAGGCATATGCTACCCATCGAGACCGGGTATCATTCTTCGAGACGAAGATCTTTTTCCAAGATCCCATGGTTCGTTTGTCTCAACTACAAATTGACCAAGAGCTGATGCCGGACTACGTACATCCGTCTCCACTTGGATATAGATTATGGGGTGAGGAAATCGTTCAAACTCTTGATGTGCTATTCAGCAAAGGAAACTAGGGGCTATAGCTGTCGTAATTTTTCTAGATTTTTGGTGCGCAGCAGCTGAAAAGGAACTACGGTAGGGGGGGCGCGGCGTTTTTTCTGATTGCAAATTTGCTAGTCGTATGGGTCCAAAAGTAGCATTTGTGACTTGTGATTTTGTGACTTGTGATCGCAATTCAGGCGAACTATTGGCGAATTTGCTGCCATTTTCAGATCCACACACGATTTACCCGGCACGATTGAGTCCTCCATGGATGGAGGGCTTCCCGCGCGGATCCCCATCGATCTTTTGGCGGGGACCTCGCCAACTGGTAGAAAGAACATGTCGGATAGATGGGACTGTTTCGCGAACAGTCCTGGTTGCCGCCGTCCTACTATTGGTGTGCCAGGAGGGTCCCTATCACACGCGCGTGATCCGACCAGCTCCCACCGAACATCTGCTCTCATGCCTGTTCACATGGCCGTTGTACTCACCGAAAGGAAATCGTGGCAGGAATGATTCTTCCTTCGTTCCCACACCCGGTTCTCGCGATCATAGTAGATTCCAACCCACAGTTCTGCCATAGTCAAGCTGCAGTTGTACGATTTCGTGTGACTGTTCCGCTGTGTCGAAATAGGCGAAGAGCCAAGACTGGAACTGTGTAGACCGATTCGGGAAGGAACGCAACGATGCTGCGATGGGGAAAAAATGGCTCCGGTTCGAGTGATTTAGTCGCATTAGTCATTGACACTTCTGCGAAGTGGACACGTTTCGGTTTTATTTTCGCCATCTCCTTTCAACTTCTTGATGCGCCATCCCCATGTGCCCATCCCCATGCGCCATTGCCGTCGGCACTTCTTGGTATAGCAACTAACTCATAGTCAAGGAAACACATTGTAAAAATTCTAGAGATGAGCTTACATGGACTATCCGGTAACCTTTTGATGGCGACAGGGGCCATTCATTGCACTGTCGGCTTGTTGATCCTTCGGGATCCGCTGGTTCGAACCTTGATGGAAGGTACGCTAGAAGTAACCGACATGAATGATCGCTACCAACGTGAATGTGCCTTCTGGTTTCAGTTCGGAGGAATTGCGATGGGATTGCTTGGAGGCCTATTGCGACATTATTGTGTCGAGACCAAGACCCTTCCACCGAAATGGTTCGGATGGAGCTTGACCACAGTGTCGGGTTTAGGTGTTCTGATCATGCCCGTATCCGGATTTTGGTTGGTTCTAGGTCAAGGAATTTACATAATTTGGTCAAATGAGAAGGATCGAACTATCAAGAACAGCAAATCGAACTAGGAATAAAGTATATGTTGAGTATAGGAGTTGAAAGTTGTTTTTTGACGTCCAAAAATTATATGCTAATTGTGGATTCTATATGAGTCTTTGTCATTCTATAGCTTTACCAGCTTCCGTTTCGAAGATGTTGTGCACGCATTGCGCACAACAACTCCTGGTCTGGCATGGGCATCGTAGCAGGTGCCACAGATACTGAAATGGGTGAATCAGAACCCATGTCTCGATGCGCCTTGTGAATAAAGACGTGATCATCCGGTCCAGAAACCTTTTCTTCCTCCATCGCATCGTAACTGTTGTGCAAGGCACACTCTTCACTGCGCTCGTACAGCTCCCATAGCCGGTGCGAGACTACAGAAAGGTCTTGACTGTGGTACAAACCCAAGTTACGAGCAGCATTCAGAATTTGAATGGAGTACTTATTTTGTTGACCGAACATGCCTTCGAGGGCGTTGATGATTGATACAACAGCAACTTCACTTGGACGGAACTGGATGAAGTAGTAGTCGCATAGTGCAAGTTCTGTAAAGAACGATGAGATGTCGTGTAGGTCATCAATATCAGCGCCCGAAAGGTTAATACTGTCATCCAAGACGATGCAGTCCAAGAACAGAGTCGACTGGGCAATCGGAGTCGGCGGATGGAGATTCCATCTAAGAGCTTCAAGTATGTGACCTTCCATTTCTGCAACATCACGCATTCGGAACTCTCCGCGCGACAAATCCGAAAGTATTCCCAGATCGCTCAGTTGGCATGGATGCAGCAATTTAACCCCTAAGTGTAGAGTCGTCGTCGCTGCAAGTTTAAATGTAGCCCGATCACATTGGCAGACTGCCAGGAATCGGTCCAATAAGGAAAGCGAGAATGAAACAACCTCACGATCGATGTGGAAGTAATCCACTACCCGAAAAGACCATTCGACGATCTGCTCCCGACAGTATCCATCAATTTTCGCATCTCCCAGATTATTCGATGCGAAACGTTCCTTTTTCATCAAATCATATATATTACATTTCCAACTCGTCATCGATAAGTAATCCTCACATCTATACCGCCCCGATCTCTCCTGCCATAACAGCATCCGCAAATTATCCTCCAGAACACCCCGTTGCTCTACGATCTTTGACTCTGACAAATTCTTCTTCAGATGGTGCGTCCGTGATCGTCGCGAACGCTTTCTAGGATTCATCGTTAGCTTCAGCATGGTTATTGTTCCTTAAAGGTAATTTACACTTGTACCCTTCCCCCCCGACAATGAGGGTAGCGCCACTTTCGCCTAAGGTGATGCTATCCCCAACATATGAAAACGAAAATCAAATTTGGTGACGGGCATCGAAGATGGGTGCTGACCCAACTCGGCCCTTGAAAGCCGACATCCAAATATTTAGGTCGAATCGAGGAATGTTCGTATACCTCTCCATATACTTTAGACTCATGAAATTTGATGCTGATCCCGTCAAAATACGACAGGGGGGACACTCAGAACCCAATCTTACGGGAATCACTGGCCGAAAACTGGTAGGCGCGCGTCTCCAAATTTTTTTAGTCCCCCTTTAGGCTTGAACGGCCTTTTTCGTGGGCGCCTTGGTTTTGTTGCAAGACCAGAGTCATTCGTTCGAACTTGTCGACAAAGCGCGGTGATTGGTGTCAGGCGGTTCGGAGTCTTGATAGCGCGAGTCGCATTTGAAATATACGACCAACATAGCGGAACGAACTGGCCTTGCTACGGTTTCCGGGCGCCCTAGGTCGACGATCCAATCGTAGCAGCACCTCAACGGAGAACGGTTACTCATAGCACTTCAAGTCAGTGGAGTACCACGATCATGATTTGGCAATATGGCCGCTAATGCCGCTGTCAACGGCGAAGATCGATACTCTGTTAAAAAATGGTCTGATCGGAGACCTAGGACTTTGGTTGGATTGTATGACTACCATATCTCAAGGCATAATCACAATCTAGCTCACGTGGAGGAAGACATGCAAGCCTTTCTCAAGTACTTCGTAGCAAATGCCAACGTACACTCTTAATTAGGAAACAAACTACTTGACACTTTCAGTGTAGACGTTGCTAGAAGGGGGTGCACGGTCAACCCTCTTTGACACCTGGTTGAATACTTCAACTCAAACTAGTTGTTGTCGCAGAACATTCGTGCATTTTGGAACATTTGAAGCCATGGGCCAACCTCGAGGTCTTTCCACTCATCGGGCATCCACGGCCACTGCCAGGACGTAAAGACTCTTTCTGGGTGAGGCATGATCGCCAGGTGACGACCATCTTCAGAACAAAGAGCAGCAATACCTTCAGGACTGCCGTTGGGGTTGAATGGGTATTCCTCTGTGGCTTCGTTTTGGTCGTTGACGTATCGAACCGCAATCAGGTTCTTCTCTTTGACCATATCATGAACCGATTGATCTGGGAAGAAGAATCGACCTTCGCCGTGCGCCACCCATACCCCCAAAGACGACCCTTCCATCCCCTTCAACATGATCGCCGGACTGGATTCAATCTTCACGCTGCTGAATCTGCTTTCGAACTTTCCACTAGCGTTGTGCAAGAGCCGAGGCTGTTCCTTTTCTGGTAGGCCATCAGTGGATGGAATCCATCCTAGAACCGCCATAAGCTGGCAACCATTGCAGACTCCAAGACTAAACGTATCAGGACGCTTACGGAAAGCCTCAAACTGTTGGAACACACTGTCGTTGAACTTGATAACGCCAGCCCATCCCTTGCCGCTATCAAGGACGTCAGCATACGAAAAACCGCCGACAAAAACAATACCTTTGAACATATCAATCGTCACCTTTCCAGTCAACAAGTCACTGACAGTGACATCCCATACTTCGAATCCCGCAGCAATAAAGGCAGATATCATTTCTCGATCACCATTACTTCCCTCCTGTCGTAAGACTGCAACTTTGTGCTTTGTTTCGCCATTCATAACTTCTTCTGCTGTGGAGCGTGGCTCGAACGTGAGCTTCCATTGAGGAGCCTGCCTTAGCTTGAGACCAGCTGCCTCTTGAGCAACACACTTTGGATTTCGCTGAAGCTTTTCAAGATGGAATGATGTCGCCTCCCAGGTATCTCTAAGTGCAGTCATCTTGTCGTCGATACAAGGTGTTTCTGAGCCAACCGAAATCTTAATTGAATCTCCAGGGGACACCCTTCCAACAGCCAAAGCTGGAATTCCAGCATCCAGATACGCCTTGGAAACGCTCTCAACGTCAGCATCTGCGACTTCAAGGACTATCCCCGCCTCTTCACTGAACAAAACTGCAGTCTCGTCAGAACCTGGAAGCGTGACGTCGATAGAGCAATTTCCTGCAAACGCCATCTCAAGAAGAGTGACGACGAGGCCGCCGTCTGAACGATCGTGTCCAGCCAGAATAGTTCGTTTGTCGATGAAATCTTGTGTGACCAGCATCGCTTTCTTGAGGACAGAGAAGTCGGCGATGTCGGGTGTGTCATTTCCAACCTGGTTGTAGACTTGAGCTAGCGCGGAACCTCCAAGCCGTGTGTTTCCGCCACTGAGATCAACATAGATCAAGGTTGACCCACTTGTTGGGCACTTCAAATCCGGAGTGACTGTCTTGGTGATGTCTGGGCAGGTTACGTAGCAGGTGAGCGTAAGCTCACCTGGTGCCTTTACGACTTCATCGCCACATCGAGCTGCCATGGAGAGAGAATCCTTTCCTCCATCGATTCCCACTCCAAGAGCGAGGAGCGAGTCTCGCAAGGCTACACAGGCATCCCACATCTTTGCCCCCTCGCCTGGCAGCTTGGCGGCATACATCCAGTTGCCACTAGCCTTAATGTCTTCGATTTTGGACATGTTCGCCCAAACAATATTGGTCATGGCTTCAGCCACCGTCATACGCGCCATGGCAGCTGAGTCTACCAGGCCCTTGATCGGCTGCTCCCCACACGCCACCGCAGTACCAGTAATGCCGAAATGGGAGTGGGCAGTGACACCAAGATTGGCGAGCGGAAGCTGAAGAGGACCGACGCAGGGTTGCTGAGCGCATAATCCGGTGACCGAGCGATCGACCTTATGGACCAAAAATCGCTTGGAACCGACTGAAAGGAGACGCAAAACACGATCGAGTGCTGATGTCACAGTTGTGTCCTCGGGGAAATGAAGAGGCTCCAACTTGGCCTCGAGGTGCACGTCGGCGAAAGTCTTTTGTGGCATTTTGCCCAAAACAAGCTCCAAGGGAAGATCCACGGGGGTGGACCCGTCTCTAGAATCATGAACGACAACCTTTCCGTCCCCGGTAACTTCTCCCATGATATTGACAGGACAGTTTTCGCGCTCTGCCATAGCCAAGAATAAATCAAGATCTTCTGACTTAATCAGTAGGCCGTTGTTCTCCTGGAATTCGGCTCCCCAGATTTCAAGAACAGACAACGTTTCATCCCCAACTTGCATCTAATCCGGGACAGTCAGCATAAGAATTCACACATGTACCAAACATTAAATCAAAAACGTATCGCCCCCTTACCTTTCGAATGTCGTAGGAAGCACCTGCTGGCTCGACAAGTTCCTTCAAGACATTTCCGTTGCCACCAGCACCTTGATCGTGAACCGAAATAATTGGATTCTTGTCACCAAGGTCGCAACAAGCCCTCATAAGTCGATTCATGCGGTTTTCCATCTCGGCATCTCCACGTTGGACTGCGTCAAAGTCGAGGTCAGCATTCTCTGAACTCTGAACCCGCGACGAGGCTGCACCGCCTCCAATACCGATCCTGTAGGCTGGTCCTCCAATCTTGATGACCAGCATTCCCTTCTCAGGTACTCCTTTCTCTGCAAAGCGACCATCCATCTGCCCTACACCGGCTGAAAACATGATCGGTTTGACCCATTCAAAGCGATCACCGTTCGGTAAACGCTGCCCGAAAGAACGAGTGAAACCATGAATGACGGGTTCACCAAATTTATTTCCATAATCCGAGGCACCATCGCTAGCTTTGATTTCAATGTCAAGTGGAGAAGCGAGATTGGATGGATATTCAAAAGTCTTGTCTTCCCAGGGCAGCTCGTATCCAGGGATTTGTAAGTTTCCGACGCAATACGCGCAAATCCCGGCAACAGGATAGGCACCTCTACCCGTCGCCGTGACATCGCGGAGACGTCCGCCTGTACCCGTCTCAGCCCCGGGAAAAGGAGCAACCCCAGAGGGGAAGTTATGTGTTTCGGCTGTCAAAATCGGGTGGAGTAATTGTTTCCCAACTTCGACAGGACCAGGGCCAGTTACTGAGGTCGGTCGAAGGTTGTCACAATCATAACCTTGAATGGAAGAAGAGTTGTCGTGAAAGGCGATGATCGAATTATTTGGGACACCCTTGGGAAGTGTCGCCTTGACCATTTGGAACAATGTGTCGGATTTTTCTTCACCGTCAATAATCATCTTTCCACCAAAAAACCAGTGGCGCGAATGCTCCGAGTTCGACTGCCCCATATCGAAGCATTCGACATCGGTGGGGTCTCTTCCAAGTTTTTCCTAAAGAAAGCGAAAGGATGGTTAGGAAACATAGACAAAAGGCGTCACAGACCTGCATGACCATTCTTTCCGTCAGGACTGTCAAACGTACTCTGAAAAGTTCGGTGTAATAGTCTAGATCGAAATCATCGAAACCAAGTCCCATTTCGTTATTGATTTTCTCTAGGGCAGCACGTCCTTCTGCCATAATCGGAATCGTTCGGACGGGGACGGGTGATGCTCCATTGTCGAAGGTCGTCAATGTTGTCTTGTACTCTTCTTCGGTCATTCGATCATGTAACATCGCTGTCAGGGCAGTGATAGCTCCTACAGAGAATTCACTGGACAGTTCAAAGCGATATCGTCTGGAAAGCTCAAGACGAGGGATAGGTAGATCACACCCCTTACAGATACTGGCAGCATTCGAAGAAAACGCAGACGTAAATGTCATCCGTGGTCCGAACTCGACTTGCCAGATGGCTGGAGTCGACGCAGCCTCCATATCAAATGAAGATTTCTCCAAGTGAAGATTTTCCTTTTCAAACGTTTCTGCAAGTAACCATTCAAGACGACTTGTTTGGACATCCGTCAGTTCCGCCGTAAGTTGAACGTTGAAACAACTCTCGGTGGTAATCCCCAAGATCTTCACCCCATCCTCGACAAGTCCCAACGACTCCAGCTGCTCCTTACAGGAGGGTAGCAAGGAGTGCGAAGGCTCGGTCTTTCGGTAGTAGTGGATAATTCGTTCCGACATCCTCGTTGGAGAATATGGTAAATTCTTTGATAGGGGAGGTTGAGATATTCCCTTTGGGGCGACACGTTTGAAATTTGTTGGATGTGAATACAGGTAGCAGATGTGATGGCATGAATAGTGATGGATACCGATTGTTCTCAAAATTCTTGGTTTTCGAATTCCATCAACGCACAGTTTTCGCCTCATGAAAAGGAATTTGCTATATAGCAGTCATGCACGGAGGCAGGATTGTTTTCATTGGACATGAACGACATACGACATAGCGATTATCTGGTTTCGATTCGACTTAGTCAACCCGTGAACAAAGAGGAGGAGCAAACTGTAAACAATACTACGACCTCCGTAACGATCTCATAGTCCGTTTTCCCAAAGCTCCTACACTAGTGCATCGCACGTAAATCAGAGTTGTCATGCGTTGGGCAAATCTACCTTCTATGGACATCAGGTGAGTCTGTTGCTCCCGATTGTTCTAGATGCTATCGTCCGGCTGGATCGAAGAGGAGCGGTGTGTGCATTCTGAGCGTTACAAGTAGCAGATATACCTTACAGCACAAGGTGCTTCAGATCCGAAAGGATGGCCTCTCCTAACTGGGAGTTCGTCGTCTTCAAGTCGATCTTTACCTTGTCCTTCTTTGCTTTCGTCAGAATACGGATTTGTGCACCGCTGACAGAAGATTTTCCAGCAAACGTTCCCATGGATGGACCACCAAGATCCGATTGTACCTCAGCCAGTCGAAGGAAGCTAGCGATCGCAGCCTTCACGTTTTGATCAGAAGAGATGCGAACCTTGGTTGAGAGTGACGTCCACTGGGGAGAACCAAGTTGCTGTGCCACATCATCCATAGTTAGCTCGTGAACTGGTTCTAGATAGGTCGACGCCGGAAGATATAGCCGAACGGGTACTCGACTGTCACCAGAACTCAAGACTCCCTTCAGTTCCGATGGCATGTCCACCGAGGCGTAGGGAAAGGGGCCAATTCGTGTATAGTCACCAGAGGAACCAGGTGAGACAGTACCCAAGGTCACGTTGCCGAAACCTTCGACATCGAGCCTTGTGTTGCTCAGGCTACTCATGTCCATGTAATTCTGCACTCGGATGTTGATCCATACCGTGAGCAAGCCATTTCCACTCGTCTTGCACACCTGGGAAAATACCTGGATTTTTGACCAGTCAACAGTAGGAGATCCAGCTGCTTGGGATGATTTCACGCTTCCACTAACCCATGGGTATTTGCCGGCTTGAATTGGCATGCTGGAACCGTTCGGCTGCGCAAAACTCGGTGCCGACAAAAGGTTCATGGCGCCCATCGCGGGACCAGCGGTGATGGCAGGAGGAGCGTTTGGTAGCAGTGACATTGGTACGTTTCCGGAGAACCCCAACAAATCATCGAACGCACTGCTTATCATGTCACCATTCTTGCCAGTAGTTGACCCGATAACAGGCGCCTGCGCTGCATGTGGATCGAAGATAGATGAAGAAGGGGGCATAGGTTGCGGTGTTGAGACAGCTGGCGTTGAAGAAAATGCTAGATCAAGGAGATCTCCAACATCCTGGCCAGCATGAGACTCCCCGCGAGAGGATTTCTTCGATTCCTTCTTCGATTCCTTTTTCTTATGCTTTTTCTTCGACTTTGAGGAT
>Ga0194115_10002591_pt1 | contig 21433 bp, 8 predicted proteins | sample TA2MahsurfametaG_3_FD_148656 | JGI IMG/M metagenome (GOLD analysis project Ga0194115, IMG submission 148656) | Freshwater microbial communities from Lake Tanganyika, Tanzania - TA2015002 Mahale S4 surface | ecosystem: Environmental > Aquatic > Freshwater > Lake | place: Tanzania: Lake Tanganyika... | reverse complement strand
ATGTGTTAAAGTAGAATGAAAAAGAACAAAGTTTTCAAGATTGAGTTATGTCAAGAGGATGCACAAAGAATCATCTTGGCACTTGATAGTTATAAGCAACAGTATAACAAAGTGATTGAGCAGTGTGATACTGAAGATCAGAGAAGTGTGGCATGGTTAGAGTGGTCTTATATCAGTGAGTTAGCATACATGATGGAAGATGTTTTAGATGTTAATAGATGGTGAAATGTTCATTCCGTACAGTGTTATGAAATGAATATAAATGTTCAAAAAAATATAGATGAGTTTTCCACAGGTTTTGTTAATTCTGTGGAAAAAGTGTGAATGATATGTATAATCTACTGTATTGTTGGTAAATGTGTCCAGTTGTTGTGATCTTGGCCCCCAGTATATCACAAATCCTCCCAGATGTCAATACCCCCAGGACAGTGAATTTTGTGGCACAGTATAAAAGTTTTCCACAGGCAGTGAGTTATATTTTGTGAGAACACAGTGCCTGTCAGTGTTTATACAAATAGACAGTGAATATGCCTGTGGAAAACTATAAGAAAACTGTGGAAAACCTGTGGAAAAAGTATAACAAACCTGTGGAAAACTGTGTATAAGACAGTGAGTGTATGTGTGGGACTGAAAGTATTCTATTGACAAACCAGTAGGCTATACCACTTGACAGATCTGTGAGGGTATGTTATAGTGAATTGACAGGTATTGTGGGGGTTTGTGTTGTTGTGGGGTTGTAATGCGAATTTTACTGACTCCCCTAACCTACAAACCTTTGAAAAAGCGAGCTAATTATAGAGATGAAACAAAAAAATTTTTCCCTAGTAAAAAATACCCTGGACTTTTGTGAGGAATTGGAGTATATTGGAGTTTGCCTGTGGGAAGGAATAAAGATTATTGGGTCCCTGGCAATAGAAAAAATTTTTGCCAGGAAAAAATGCCCTATAAGTTGATTGCCAGAGACAGGATATTTTGTGAGGGTACTGAGGCAGAATGCCAGTCTTGCCTCACAAATATTTCCATGATGATGGACATATTTTCCACTGATTATGATCTAGAAGAGTTTTTGATTGTGAGTACCTGTGATGAAGTGTAGAGTACAGTTATATGTGGCAGGGAAGGTCTTTTATGAAGAAGTCTATGCCAGAGATTATAAGGATGCAAAGGAAACGGCACTTGCAAGAAATCCAAAGGCAAAAGTCATAGGGGTCACTGCTGTATTTGACTGAAACTAAATAATGTAGTATCATATGAGTTGATACGTATCAACATTTAGTATTGAATTTTTATGGCAAAAGGATTTACTGTAAAGGCAAAAAAACCTACTGAACCTCAAGAGCAACCTCTGTTCAATAGAGAAGAATGTCTAGAAAGAATTAAAGGAAAGAGTATTGTATTCTGTCTTCCAGGTCGTGGAGTATCATATACATTTCTGAAGGCATTTGTTCAGTTGTGTTTTGATTTAGTACAGGCAGGGGCAAGTATTCAGATTAGTCAAGATTATAGTTCCATGGTGAACTTTGCACGTTGTAAGTGTCTAGGTGCAAATGTACTGGCAGGTCCTGATCAGGTTCCCTGGCAGGGTAAATTGAAGTATGATTATCAACTGTGGATTGACTCTGATATTGTCTTTAACACTGATGCATTCTGGGCAATCTTTGGAATGGATAAGGACATTGCAGCAGGTTGGTATGCCACAGAAGATGGCAGAACCACATCAGTGGCACACTGGTTGGAAGAGGACGACTTCAAGAAGAATGGGGGCGTCATGAATCATGAGATGGTAGAAACCATTGGCAACAGAAAGAAACCATTCACTGTGGATTACACAGGCTTTGGTTGGGTTCTGATTAAGAAGGGGGTCTTTGAGCACCCTGACATGAAGTATCCATGGTTTGCCCCACAAATGCAGGTCTTTGATTCTGGTGAGGTCCAGGACATGTGTGGGGAGGATGTTTCCTTCTGTCTGGATGCCAAGAAGGCAGGTTTTGAGATTTGGTGCCATCCACAAATTCGTGTAGGACATGAAAAAACAAGAGTCATTTAGAATTCTGTGTCAAGGGAGGGTACTGTACCAGAATCTCTCTCAAGAGGAACTGTGGGATATTGTAGATGAACTTTCTGAACAATTTTATGAGACAGGGGTTCCCAATCCAGCAGATCTTGTGGTAGAATGTATAGGTGATTCTGAGGAATAAATTATGGCAAAGCGTCCTTCCCTGACTAATAAGGTCATTATTGAGCACAAACCCAAAAAGACTCGTCAAGGTCGTTCACAGCACACCATTCTCTCTGCCACCTCTCGTAATGGCAGGAAGAAGCGTTACAGAGGTCAAGGTAATTAATATAGATAAGCAGGGGAAACCCTGCTTTTTTATTAACTATATGGCATATTTAAATCACAATCTTCCTACAATTACTTGTTACATTAGGAATGAGTTCCTCTATAATCATAAGCAAGGACATGGAGAGGTGACTTTATGTGATGTACACTCTGTAGCATCCTTAGAGAAACATGTACCCCTCTTTGAGGCATTTTTAGAGAATGGCGTTAACTGGACTAGAAGACCTATTCATGCATTTTGCTGGAAACCAGATGCTCCAGTGCCTAAACTTGAGGAATGTATGTGGTGGGATTGCTTTTCGCCTTATATTGATGTTCAAGTGAGGTCTAGACTTGCTGGATTGCGTGCAGAATTGATTAATTATAAGGGCGAAAAGAACGAAGGTGTCTATATGTTCACTTTAGATTGGTCTTGGGAGTCAAAATCAACACTGAATACTAATTTTAGTGAGACTCCAGAGCACAAATGTGCTCATTTTTTTAAAATGGATAATGGAAACTTCTATGCATACCCAAATAATAAGATTTTATGGTATGATGATGCCTGGACTCGCAATAGAATCACTCAAAATCCTGGTTATGAGATAGATTTGACTGAATACTCAGTGGAAAATAAAAGAAAAATTGAAACTTCTGATGATTTTATGTACGAAATAGGGATGGCAACCCCTTTAAAAGTTCTAATTCACTTCGAATTAGGAAAAATGTCCAACTTACCTGTAGATAGAGACAAAAATTACATGTATCAGATGTGGGGAACCACAAATTTAGTCACTGACTACCATGTAAAACTCGAGAAACGTACAATTCAAGAAATTATGCATGATGATGTTCCCAAAAGTAAACATTTTTTGAAGGAACAAACAGAATTTCATGAGAAAATTCGTAATGATGAGGACTATGATGATTGGGAATATGGAACTGAACCAACCTATGGCAAACCTCAATAAATAAAAGTAATGTATTTGATAGTCACAGGTGCCTTTAGAGAATATTTCAAGAGGATTTAAAGATATCAGCTTGTCCTTTCTAAGGCATCCTGTGACTAATGATATTGGAACACTCTTAAATGAAGATGCAATTAAGCGATCTGTAGTCAATTTAATCAGAACAAGAGTTGGCGAAAGGTTTTTTAACTCACTTTTAGGGTCAAAGGTTGAAAGTTACTTCTTTGAACTTGCAGATAGTGGTATTGTAGATCCTTTACAGGAAGAAATTAAGACTGTTCTTTCTAACTTTGAACCAAGAGTTGTTGTTAGAGATGTAAATGTTGCACTATATCCTGAAGATAATGAACTTGATGTAACCATTACTTATGATATTGTTGGACTTGCTGTTCCAACACAGGCAATTAACTTCATATTACAACCAACCAGATACTAATGGCATTCACAGATTTCACTAATCTGGACTTCGATCAGATTAGAACCTCCATCAAAGACTACTTAAGAGCAAATTCAACCTTTAGCGACTTTGATTTTGAAGGTTCTAACTTCTCTGTACTGATTGATATACTTGCCTATAACAGTTATCTGACTGCCTACAACACCAATATGGTGGCAAATGAGGCATTCCTGGACAGTGCAACCATCAGAGAGAACGTAGTGTCTCTTGCAAGGAACATAGGGTTTGTTCCCCTCTCCAGAAGAGCAGCAAAAGCAAATATTTCATTCATAGTAACTGGCATTAATTCCTCAATTAAGACTGTATCACTCAAATCTGGTATTGTCTGCACAGGTTCATTAGATAATACCAGTTACATTTTCTCAATTCCAGAAGATATTACTGTCAGTGTCTCAAATGGTGAGGCAATTTTCTCTGGAATTGACATTTATGAAGGAACATATCTCACAAAAACCTTTACTGTAGATAATTCTCAACCAAATCAGAAGTATATTATCCCAAATCCTTATGTAGATACCTCTACAATTAGGGTAAAAGTCTATAATAACTCCCAAAGTACCACTTCAGAGGAGTATTCTTCAATTAATGATATTGTTGGCATCAGTTCTACATCACAAATCTTTTTAATTCAAGAAGTTTCTGATGAAAAATATGAACTTTTCTTTGGTGATGGCATTTTTGGTAAGAAATTGAGTAATGGAAATGTTGTTAATGCCTCCTACGTGGTCACGAATGGGCCTGCAGGTAATGGAGCATCCAACTTCACCTTCTCTGGCACTCTGATAGACAATAATGATGCTCTGGTGACATTATCTGTTGGTGTTGTGGTCACAAATACACCTGCTCAAAATGGTGACGATATACAATCTATAGAGTCTGTGAGGTATTATGCACCAAGATTGTATGCATCACAGCGTAGAGCAGTAACAGCAGGTGATTATGAAGCAATTTTACCTTCAATTTACTCAAATATTGAATCAGTAACTGCTTATGGTGGTGAAGAAATGACACCACCTCAATATGGTAAGGTATTTTTAGCAGTAAAACCAAAAAATTCTGATTTTCTTGCTCAATCTACAAAAGATTTTATTTTAAATGACCTCAAGAAGTACACTATAGCAGGAATTAGACCAGAATTTGTAGATATTAATGTATTATATGTTGAAATAGATTCTACAGTGTATTATAATTCAAACTTATCTTCTTCGCCAGAGTCCTTAAAGACTAATGTTCTGTCATCATTAACCACGTATTCAAATTCATCTGATTTGAATAAGTTTGGTGGAAGATTTAAGTATAGTAAGGCTTTAGGAATTATAGATTCTACAAGCACTGCAATTACATCAAACATAACCAAAGTAAGAATTAGAAGAAACTTTGAAGTCATTTTAAATGAACCCACAAAGTACCTGATTTGCTTTGAAAATAGATTTAATGTAAATGACAATAGAAATAATACTATTCCAAATATTAGATCAAGTGGATTTGTAGTTAATGGAGTTACTCCCACTGTTTATATTGGGGATATTGTTGATGATTCTACATTAAAGACAGGAACATTATATCTCTTTTCATATAGTGAAAATAAAATAGTCAAACAGATAGGAAATGTTGGTACAGTTGATTATGTGAATGGAATTATCAATATAGATAATATAAAGGTATCTTCTACATCAAAACCCAACAAGATTATTGAGATTGATGCAATTCCATATTCTAATGATGTAATTGCCAAAAAATCAATTTACTTAAAATTAGATATTGGAAATAGCAATATTTCTATGGTTAAGGATTTAATATCATCTGGGGAAAATGCATCTGGTAGTAGATTTATTCCAGAATCAAGTTATTTCTCTGACTCAAAAGTAAGAAATTAAAATGAATCAAGACAATAAAGTAGTAAAAATTAAGGATATTGTTTATAATCAAATTCCTGAATTTATTCTATCAGATAATCCAAATTTTTCAGAATTTTTAAAGCAATATTATACATCACAAGAATTTCAAGGTTCTGCAGTAGATCTTGCAGAAAATTTAATTAATTACAAGAATTTTGATGCGTTTGATAATACTAATTTATATTCAGACACTGTACTAACAGAAAATGTAGATTTTTTTGATGATGAGATTTTTGTAGAATCTGTTAGTGGGTATCCACAAGAATATGGATTGATTAAGATTGATAATGAAATCATCACGTACACTGGAATTACTACAAATTCCTTTACTGGATGTGTTCGTGGATTTAGTGGCATTTCATCATTAACACAAGAGAATAATCCAGAATTTTTAGTCTTTTCTCAAACAGAATCTTCAGAGCATACTTCAGGTGCTGCTGTTCAAAACTTAACTAACTTATTTTTACAAGAGTTTTTTAGAAAAACCAAGTATCAATTTATTCCTGGATTTGAAGAAATTGATTTTGACAGTAGAATTAATGTTCCCAACTTTATTAGTAAAGCAAGAACATTTTATGAGACCAAAGGAACTGATGAAGCATACAAAATACTGTTCAAAGTCCTCTATGGACAAGATGTAAAGGTCATCAAACCTGATGACTATACATTCAAACCATCTGATGATAAATGGACTGTCTGTGAGTCATTTAGATGTGAATTAATATCAGGAGACCCTATTAAATTAGTAGGTCAAACACTTTATCAAGATAAAAGTGTAGATGGAAGAATTTTACCAGCTTCTGGTTCAATCTATAGTGTTGATAGGTTTTATGTAAAGAATAAAGTCTTCTATAAAATTAATTTATTCTCTGGATATTCTGCAAACTTAAGTTCAACTGGTTCTATTTTTGGTTCTTTTCTAGAGACTCCAAAAACTTATGTTGTAGAAGATATTTCTTCAGGTGCAAATGTTATTACAGTTGATTCTACTATTGGATTTGAAAAATCTGGAACTATCTACATTAATGATCTTACAGTAACTTATACAGATAAAACAACAAATCAATTTTTAAATTGTTCTGGAATTTCTCAAAGTATACTTTCAAAATCAGAAGTATATGGAGACAATTTTGTTTATGGATATCAAGCAGACTCAAACACTCAAGTTAAATTGAGAATAGTTGGTTCTCTTTCAGGAATAGAGTATTCTACAGTTTCTTATGCACTCAAAGGTGACCCAATTAAAGTAGATAATTTAGGAAATCTTGATGACAATCCTTTTACAAAATCTTTAATTTATAATTTACCTTTAACTGTATATTCTGGTGTATTGACTACATCATTACCAAATTATAGTTTAGAGGGAATCAGCTTATCTACTGGAAATGTAAAAACTTTACACAATCACAAATTGAGAAATAGTGATGTTGTAGATTTATATAGAACCAACTTTAATGAAAGAATTAAATCTAATGTAGATGTTTCTACAAGTAATGCAACTCCAAAACAGTACACAATTAACGTGTCTGGAATTTCTTCCTATGTTGGATCAAGAATAACTGCAAAAAGAAAATTATTTAAATCACAGTCAACAACATATCCAGAAGTTAATAATAAGTTTACTGCAAATATTCAAAACTCTTTTGTAGATGAAACTTATAACTACATAACTTCTAATGGATTTCCTAATTATAACATAACTCCATACAAAAGACAATTTTCATTTACTGTAAATCAAAGTGACTATGAATCTTTAGAAGGATCTCATAATTTTTATGATGGTGAATTAGTAACTGTAACTAATTACACTATTACTGGCAATTATTCCAATCCAGTTGGTGTTACTACAGGTGTATCTTTTTATGTTAAAAACATTAATGGTGATACTATTAAATTAGCATATTCTGCAGAAAATATTGCCAATTCATCTTTTATTAGTTTTTATGAATTAGTCAATCCTCCTGTAAACAATTCTGTTAAAGGATATGTTAGTTCATTTACTTTGATTGATAATAGTTTATATGGAAACACATTTACTTCAGCAAAAATATTTAAAAAGTTTCCTAAAATTCCAAATGTTCTAATTTCTGATGTAGAAACATTACCAGGACCAATAGGAATTTTAGCAAATGGCGTAGAAATCAAAAATTACAAATCTTATGATAAAGTTTACTATGGTGAAATAACATCTATTAATATTTTAAACCCTGGAACAAATTATGATATTGCAAATCCTCCAAGATTTTTAATCAATAATGGAAATGATACTCAAACCACTGTTATACCTCAATTAACTGGTAAAATAACTAAATTAATTGTAACTGATCAAGGATTCAATTATACTAAACCTCCAACAATCACAGTGTTTGGTGGAGGAAATGATTCTGTAAAGACTGAAGTTAAAATGAAACTTCAGGCAAAAGAATTAGAGTTTACTGCATCTTCTGCAGGAGGGTATGTTAGTGATATTAATGACCAGTTTACATTCCCATCCAAGCATTATCTTATAACTGGAGAAGAAGTTGTATATCAAACTTTAGGAGGGTTTCCAATAGGCATAGGAACCTTAGCAAGTGAATACTTAGTTAATGATAGCGTTTACTATGTAATTACTGTTGGTGCTGGAACATCATTTAGATTAGCTTATACTAAAAATGATGCTTTAACAAATAATTATATTTCTATTAGAGAATATGGGGCAGGAACTCAAAGGTTTGTATCAACCAAAAAGAAACTTGTAGTAGATTCTGTCAATTTAATTGATGTAAACACTGAATTTAAATATAAAAAAGTATTAGCAGGACCTAATGATGTAAACCATTATGATAGTGTTATTACCATAAAAAATCATGGGTTTTCTACAGATGATGAAGTAAGATATTCTTTTTCTGGCACAACTTTATCAGGAATTAGTACAGAAACAAATTATTATATTCACAAAATAGATGAAAATAGATTTAAATTAAAAACAAGCAAAACTTCAACAACATATGTTGACTTTGGAGTTTCTGATATATTTTCAATTTACTTCTTTGAATATTCACCAATTAGAGTAAATGTTTCTGGTTCTCTTGCAACAGATGGACAAGGAAACATTATAGGTTCTCAAGCAACAATAAAACCTATAGTTTTAGGCAAAGTTACTGAAGTACAAACTGGATTCTTTGGGCAGTATGGATATGGAACTCCAACAATCCTTAATTATAAAAATGCTCCAACAATTAAGGAATTGGTTGGAGAAGGAGCAAACTTAGAACCTGTTGTAGTAGATGGTAAAATTATTAAAGTAATAGTTAAAAGTTCAGGAAACAACTATTACAATTCTATCAAGTTAATTGTTGAAGGTTCTGGTTATGGTGCTCAACTTGAACCTGTGATAGTAAATGGACAGATTACCTCTATATCAATTGTTAATGGTGGTGTTGGGTATAACAGTTCAACTGATATAAAAATAGACCCTGTAGGCAAGAATTTAAAACTTTCCACTAATTTACAGTCTTGGTCATTAAATGAAATATACAAATTAGGTTCAACTAATGTTTCTTCAGGGGTTCTTTTAGGAAAGAAACACTCATACTTTGGAAATACTTTTAACATCTTTTATCTAAACTCTGATTTGTGGTCACAGTTTAATATTCCAGAATTAGCAACAAATCAAAATCCAACATCACATTCTTCAATAATTGGATGGGCTTATGATGGTTCTCCAATTTATGGTCCAGATGGATACACTAATCCTGATGGAACTGGTGGGTTTAGAAGAATGACCTCAAGTTATCAAATAAAATCTACATTATCAACAAATAGACCAGATTCCTCTACATTCCCTCCAGGTTCACTTATAGAGGACTATGAGTATGTTGAAGGTCTTGGAAGATTGGACAAATATAATGGAAGATTCTGTGCAACTCCAGAATTTCCAAATGGTGTATATGCATATTTCTGTACTGTTTCAAATACAAGAAACCCAATATTCCCATACTTCATAGGAAATTACTACAAGTACACGCCAGAACAGGATAATTTAGATTTAAGAATTAATCAAGATTTAAACTTTAACGCTTTAAACATATCAAAACACACCCTTCCATATGGTGTAGAAAATAAACAAAATTATTATGAATACTTTAACTTTAATGAAAAGTCAAAATCAGGAGAAATTTTAGTCACAAATTCTTCAAGAGGACGAGTTGATGATGTTCTTGTTGTTAATGGTGGATTTAATTATTCAATAGGTAATAGAATATCTTTTGACAACTCCAATACTGGTGGGTTTGGAGCTTTAGCAGAAGTATCAGAACTTTCTGGAGTTGGAATTAATAGCATTCAATCTTCAACTCAAACACTATCTAATGTAACTTTGATTTATGAAAAAGGTTCAGTTGTTGGTATTGCTACTACAACTCACAACATTAAGGATAAAAGTTATATTAAAATTTCTGGAGTGTCTACAACTACATTCTCTGATTTAGAAGGATTTGTTCAAGTAAATGTTCCATTAAAAGAAACGCAATTACTTGAAGGGATATCTGACCAAACTACTACTGGAATAGTTACTTCAATTCAAGTCAAAGATTCTATCTTAAATTTTGACATAGATTCTTTAATCAAAATAGACTCAGAAACTTTGAAAGTAATTGGATTGGATTTCACAAACAACTTTATTAATGTTTTAAGGGAAAGTGGAGCAACATCTCATAATTTAGGAACATCAGTCACACTACTGCAAAGTAGATTTAATTTCAATTCTTCTAGTTCAGATCTCCCTCCTAAAAATGAAGCATACTACTTCAATCCACAACAATCTGTATCTGTAGGAGTTTCTACTGCAATTGGTGCAGGAAACACATTATCAATTTTACCATTAGGATATGGAGTAAGCAATACTGAATTTATTCCCACTGGAAGAATTTTCTTACCCAATCACAAATTTAAAACTGGAGAAAAAGTAATTTATACTCCTGCAGAAAATTCAATAGTGGTTTCTGAATTTGGCAATTTAAGTGGGATTTCAACTTTATATGTTGTCAAAATTGATAATAATGTAATTGGACTAACAAGTTCAATTACAACAACTAACAGTACTGATAATCTCTTATTATACACTTCAGCAGAAAACAATTACCTTCATAAGTTAAATTCAAATAGAAGTGTTGTTACTGCTAATGTCAATACAAATAAAACTGTAGTATCTACAGCACAAACTCATGGATTATTAGTTGAGGATAAAGTATACTTAACTGTAAATTCTGGAGTCACTACAACATATATTGCATCATATGATACATCAACAGCAAAGTTAAGAATAAACTCTCAAAATAACCCTAATGTTAATGCTTATGAAAATGAAATTGTGACATTTGATACATCTTCTGATACTCTCTCTGATACTAATTTTAAATTATATACAGATTCTGAATTTAAAAACGAATACTTGGGAAATGTACAAAATGGTATTGAAGTTACAAAAACTTCTACAGCACTAACTTTAAGAATTTCAAGATATACCCCTAAAATTCTTTATTACAATATAGAGTCAACCTCCAAAAAAGTATTTTCAGATGAATCTGTATTTAAATTTAATACTATCAATATAAATCCAAGTTTGTATAATGATATTGTTGTTGGCATTACTACAGTCTCTGATAATTCTTTTGAAGTTAATTATCCAGTAGACCCAGAAAATAGACATTATATTTCAGGAATTTCTACACTATCTTATAAGGTAACTTCTTCAAATACTCCTGGTTCTATAAGTAAAGTTAAATTATTGTCTAAAGGAAGTGAGTATCAAAGACTGCCAAAGATATCTTCAATTTCTGGAAATGGATCTGGATCTAATTTAATACCTATTAGTAAAAGCATAGGAAAAATTGTAAAAAGCACTGTTGTAAATGATGAATGTGTCTTGCCATTTGATAAAACTTTAAAACCATTTTCAAAAGGATACTCATCAACATTTGTATACAATAATTATAAAGTTGAGACACTAAGTATTGTTGAAAGAGGAGCAAATTATTTAAGTGCTCCTAAAATTAATTTGTATAGTGTTGAGTCTAGCGACTTAGTTCCTGATTTTGCTGCTAATGTTACTATTAGAAATGGATCATTAGATGAAATTGAACTTGTCAATCCAAGTTCTGGGTTATATTCTACAGATGATAAAATAGTCTTTACAGAAAATAATAATGGATTAAAAATTCTTGGAATAAGCACTGCATTTGCTTCAAATCAATATCAAATTACTTTAACCTTAGAAACACCAATATCAGGATTTACTACAAGCAATCCATTACCATTTTTAATTGATGATGAAATTTTTGTAGAAGGAATAGAAGAAAATCTTGGTGCAGGATACAACTCATCAGATTATGATTACAACTTCTTTAAAGTTGTTGGAGTACAAACTTCTCTTGGATCTGAAAATGCAGCTCAAATAACATATCAATTAAAACAGTATCCTGGAGTGTTTTCTGTAGAAGGAACTTTAGATAATAATGCCTATGTTGTAAACTCTAATATCTTACCTAAAGTTACAGCAAATCTTGTAGAAAATATTTTCTACAGTAATGAGTCAGTAGCAGATTCTACAATAATCTCAAATCAAAATAATGACCCTGTAACGAATTTATTAAAAATCAAAAATCCAAATTCTGTACAAGTTGGAAATATTCTAACTGGAACTTCAAGTTTATCAAAAGGTAAAGTTTATAAGATTGAAAATTACAATTTAATTTTAAAATCTTCCTCAAGTGTTCTTAAAACTATAGGATGGCAAACCCAACAAGGTCAATTATCATCTACTGTACAAAAACTTCCAGATAATGATTATTATCAAAGATTTGCTTATTCACTTAAGAGTAAAAAATCATTAAGTGATTGGGATTCAGTAGTGTCTGACACCTCTCATGTTGCAGGATATAAAAAGTTTAGTGATTTAGTAGTAGAATCTTTACCATCTGGAATTTCTTCTATTACAACAGATGATTCATCAAAGGTTAATATTGCTCTTAGTTCTTTTGCAGACCTAACCACAATTAATGATTTTGATTTAGTCTTTGAGAATGTTGAAGATTACAATCTCACAGCATCAGATATTATTAAATTTAACAGTAAAGTTTTGTCAGATTATTTATTATCAAAAGAAAATTTAGTTTTAAAAATAGATGATATCTCTAATTTATTTAATACTACTGTTCCACCAGTGGTTGTAATTCCTATAGATGAAATTACTGGCAGTCTTGTTTCAAAATATGTATTTTTTGTAGAAGCTTCAAATTCTTTCTTGGGACCATTTTTATTCCCACAATTCTTTGAATTATTAGTAACCAGAAATGGAGAAATCATAAACTTGACTTCATATTCTTATTTTGAAAGTAATGATTTTGGAAAAGTTACTGCAGAACCTTTGGGCGATAATACAATGGTCATTAATTATATTCCAGTCAACATATTCAATTCTTTGTCAATTAAAGCTGTTAGAGAAAATGTAGACACAGTTGTAGGAGTTTCTACAACATCATACGGTTATGTTAGAAATGTTACAGTGACTTCAAATTATGCCTCTGAAGTTTCTCCAACCCAGAAAACAATTTACTCAATACCATTATCAGAATCATCTTCTGGCACTTTGTTTGTAGGAATATCTTCACAATTAAACCGTATTGAAAGTTCCCAAGAAATGGCATTTTTATATGATTCTGGATGTGTTCAATATAATAACTATGCATCAAACCAAATAGTTGGATTAGGAACTATTGGCATTTCTACTTCTGGAGGAGATTTATTAATTACTTATGATGGAGTTTCTGGTGTTGGAGTGACTGTTTACAGCAACATTACATTCTTAACCAATACATTAACTTCTCCAAGTGAAATAGTTGATTCTCCAACAAGATTAAATAGTTCTGCAGTTTCTGGAAGTTATACTTCTGGAAATGATGAAATTATTGCTACCATTTCAGCAGACTATGCGGCATCAAAATATGGTATTGAAGTGACTAAAACTGTAGGAGTAACTACACAAAAAAGTTTTGTTTTACTTGACACAATTCACTATCAACAAAATACCTACTTAAATAATATAAACTATTCTGTACTTGGAAATATTGATGATTTATCCTTTGAAACCACTTATGAATCAGGTACAAATTCTTACTTATTATCTTACATTCCAGCAAATAATGCCAATTACTCCATTAAATTCTTTGAGAAAAATATTTTAACAACACAATCATAAATGGCAAACATAGATATTTTATATGTTCCTAATATTTTTGGAAGAACATCTTTTCCAATAAAACATAATGAAACTCCATTATTTTACAAACAATTTGATGGAAGTGATGGTGATATAGTAGATATAGATAACGAGACTATCACAGTTGAAAATCATTACTTCAAAACTGGAGAAAAATTAAATTATACTTTAGGAGTTGGTAGTTCTTCTGTAGGAATAAGTTCTTTAGGATTTGGATTAGGATTTACTTATTTACCTGATACTGTATATCCTATAGTAGTTGATAAGGACACCATAAGAGTTGCACTTGCATCCTCTTTGGCACTATCAAATTCCTATGTCAATATAACATCTGTTGGAGTAGGGACTGAGCATTACTTTGAAGTAGAAAAACAAAATTCAAAATGTTTAATCACTATTGATAACGTAATTCAATCTCCACTTTCAATTGGTTCTACTGTTGGAATACAAACTGTATTCAACTCAGCAAAAATTAGAGTTTCATCTTTAAGAAATATATCACCAACTTCAGTATTAAAAATTAATGACGGTCTTTTTAGAGTTTTAACATTAGACTATGGATTAAAAACATCTCCATCTGGATATGATATTACGTTATTAGAAGACTTGAACTATTTGGGAACAGATAATACTTCTATATCTCAAGCAACTGTTGCTTATGTAATGGAGGGTAATTATACTATTGATAAAGACATAATTTACTTTACAAGTGCTCCTTTAGAAGGAAAAATATATTCAATTTTAATTTTACCAGAAAACTTTAACTATTCTAATACAGGAATATCATCATATTCTTTTGACTACTTTACCAACAATTTTAAAACAGGTTCTCAAGTTAAACTTTTTGCATCAAGACCTCCAGATCAGTTAACATCAGATAACAATTATTTTATAATTAAAAATTCAGAAAATAACTTTAGTTTTGCCAATAGTTATTTAAATGCTATAAACAATCAGAAAATTCAGTTTGTAGATTCTGTTGATCTTGCAAATCCAGTATCAAATGTACAACTGGTTCAAATTATTCCAAATGAAGAAACTAAATTTCAAGGAAGAGCTTTCTTAAGATCAAATTATTTTGGTAATGCAGTATTTGATGATGTTTCTGAGCAATTTAATGGAATTAGTTCATCTTTCACATTAAAAGTAGCAGGAATTAATACTGTAGGAATTAAATCAGATAATGGAATAGTGTTAGTCAATAATATATTCCAATATCCAGAATCTGAAGAAGCTTTTGTATATGAAGAAGACTCTATATCTGGAATCACAAGCATTTCATTTATAGGAAGTAGGGGTGAATATGAATCTGGGTTTGGCACCACAAAACCTTATGATGTAAATGTTGGAGGACTTCCAAGAGGAGGAATGATAGTTGGATATGGATTAAGCTATGGAACTAATTACCAACCTATGGTTCCAGCAGAACTTTTTATTGGTGGAGTTCTTCCAGAACAAGAAATAAATTCAGATAATATTGTTATAGGAGTATCTGGATCTGGATATAGATCTGATAGAGTTTACAACATTCATTTTGAAACTTCTTCAGGAATAAGAACCACAGGAGAAGCAACTGCAATAGTTCAAGATGGAAATGTTATTGGAGTAAGTTTTAGTCAAGTTGGCACCTATACTGGAGGTGTTGCTCCAACTGTAGTAATTGACCCACCATTTGGATATGAAAATATTCCTGTAACTGGATCTACTTTAGGCATAGGAGCTTCTGTTTCTCTTGAGGTCAACTCATTTGGGACAGTAACAAACTTTAAATTTACTAATCCTGGGTATGGATATACTGTTGGAGAAGTTTTAACTCCTGTTGGTGTGGTTACTGGTCCAGGATATGTTCCTTTACAGATAACCATAAATGAAGTTGAAAAGGATAAATTTGCTGCTTGGAATATTGGTATATTACAAAAGTTAAATGATTTTACTCCTTATGTAAGTGGAAGAAGAAAAATATTTACTTTATATGAAACTGTAAATGGTGAAATTCAACCAATAAGTTTAGAAACAATAGATGGATCTGAAATAAACTTAGCATATAATTTATTAATTTTCATCAATGATGTTTTACAAATTCCTAATGAATCTTATACATTCACGTCAGGAACTCAAGTAGTCTTTAAAGAAGCTCCTACACTAGGAAGCATTATTAAAGTTTATTTTTATAAAGGATATTATAATGATACTGAATTTGTTAATATAGATCCTCCAGTAGAACCAGGAGATCTTTTACAAATACGCAAAGATTTATTAAATAAGTCTCCCCAAAGACAGCAAACAAGAACAGTTAAGAAAATTTTAACTTCTGATTCTGTAGAAACAGAATTATATAATAAATTAGGTTTATCAGAAAGTTCATCTCAAATTAGATCTATTTCTTGGACACCTCAAAAACAAGATATTATCATATCTGGAGAATATGTAAACAAATCAAGGTATTCTCAGAGGTCTACATACAATCATTTTGTGGGTATTGGAACAACAACTGGAACTTTTGTTGGAGTCAATACTAATGTAGTTGGAATTGACACCACTGTAGGAATTGGAACATTAATCACTATTGGTGATTATGTAGAATCTGATTATACTGGAGTAGGAGTTACTGTAACTTCTATAGGTGCAAGTTTTATTGGTATAGGCAAAACTTATTACACTTCAGATTCTCCAGCAGGAACAAATACTTCTACAATTTCTATCTGGAGAAAATCTTAATAAATAACATAAAAGTGTCCATAAAAAATGCCAGCTATAATAACTGATAATTTAAAAATCAGAACATGTACTAATTTTATTGACTCTGTTGAGAATGGTAACTATTATTGTTTTATAGGATTATCAAATTATAGTGATTATTTTTCAGACTGGAACAGCAATACTCCAGACCCTGTAGACAATTTAAATTATTTAAATGAGCACAGGAATACAATTCTTGGTGTTAAAAAAATAACAACATCAGATACAATTAGAGTTATTCCAAAAGTTCAGTGGACTTCTGGGTTGAAGTATGACATGTATAGACATGATTATAGCAGATACAATTTGACTCCAATCACAAATTCTACAAGATTATATGACAGTAGATTTTATGTAATAAACAGAGATTATAGAGTTTATATTTGTATTAATAATGGTGCTGCTCCTTCAAATCAAAATAAAGGAGTTATTTCAATAAATGAACCTGTCCACACATCAGAATCTCCAGAAACAGAAAATGATGGATATACTTGGAAATATTTGTACACTATTTCTGCTTCAGATGCCTTAAAAATTGATTCTACAAATTATATTTCAGTTCCAAATAATTGGACTACAGCAACTCAACAAGAAAATTCTGAAATTTATAGAATCAGAGAAGCAGCAGAAAATGGTAAAATTGAAACAATTTTAGTTGAAGATTCTCAACCATATTTAATTCCATCAACTTCTAATATTATAAATGATATTCCTATTCTTGGAGATGGTTCTGGAGGATTAGCATCAGTAACTTTTAACGAACAAGGAAACCCCATAAAGGTTACTGTTACTAATGGAGGGTCTGGATATTCTTTTGCAACTTTAGATTTAGATTCTGTAGTAAGTGCCCAAGGAACAAAAGCAGTATTTAATGTTATTATTCCTCCTGCTGGTGGTCATGGTAAAAATGTTTATGCAGAGCTTGGAACAAACAGAGTTTTAATTTATTCAAGAATTGAGAATACTATAACAAACCCAGACTTTATAGAGGGTAACCAGTTTGCAAGAGTTGGGATAATTAAAGATATTACTCAATTTGGAAGCACTACTGCATTCACTGCAACAACAGGAACTGGAGTTTATGGAATCTTAGTAGATGGTACATCAGCATCTACAGAACCAGAAGATTCTGTAATTACACAATCTCAAACAAATTCAACTGCAAGTTTAGTAAGTGCAGTATCTATTGGTTCTTCTACTGTAATTAAGTACACTAAACCAATAGAATATTATATTGATACTTATTCTTCTGAAAATATTACAAAAACTTTTGATAGATACTTAACTGGTGGAGTTGGGTTAACAACAACTTCAAAGTATTCTTATTCCAATTTTGATGCAAGTGCAATTACAATAAATGGAAATAATTATAATGTAGTGAGTTTTTCAGGTGCTCAGTTGGGAGACACCTTTTTGGGACAAACTTTTTCAGAGGGACTTGCAAATCCAGATATAAATACAAAGAGTGGTGAGATTGTATATGTTGATAACAGAGTTTCTGTGTCAAGACAGTCTCAACAAAGAGAAGATATTAAAATTATTATAGAGTTCTAAAATGCCCCAAAGCACAAATTTAAATAAAAGTCCTTATTTTGATGACTTCAGTGAGGACAAAAACTATTATAAGGTTTTATTTAAACCAGGAACTACTGTACAATCAAGAGAATTAACTACTTTACAATCAATTTTACAAAATCAAATTGAAAAATTTGGCACTGCTTTTTATACAAATGGTGGAGTAGTAATTCCTGGGGCATCAAACTATGATGGCAACTTTACTTGCGTAGAAATTGAAAATACTTATAAGGGTATTAATGTAGAAGCATATTATGAAAGTTTAATTGGTGTAACAATAAAAGGAAAAGTAACTGGCATTTCAGCAAAGGTAGTTAAAGTTTTATCTTCAGAAGATTCTGAACGTGCAAATACAACTTTGTATGTAAAGTACATTTCATCATCTGATAGTTCAGATGATCAGTCTTTTGTTAAAGAAGTATTTGATGATGGGGAAGAATTAATAACATTATCAGACATTCCTGTTGGAGATTCTTACATCTTCACTAATTCTGAATTTGCAAGAGTTATATCTTTAACTAATAGAAAAGCAACTTCTGTAGGGTCTGCAGCAAATCTAACAGAAGGTGTTTATTTTGTTAGAGGGTATTTTATTGGTGTTGATGCTTCAACTATTATATTAGACCAATATACAAATACGCCTTCATATAGAGTTGGTTTAGAGATTGTAGAAGATATTATAGATTCTGATGAAGACTCATCTTTAAATGATAATGCTCAAGGATTTTCAAACTATGCTGCTCCTGGTGCAGATAGATTAAAAATTACTTTAAACTTATCTAAAAAGTCAATAGATGACTTTAGTGATGATAACTTTATAGAACTGTTTAGAGTCACTAATGGTTTAGTAACATCAATTAAAAAAGATGATAAGTATTCTTTTATTAATGAAATTTTAGCTAGAAGAACTTATGATGAATCTGGAAATTATTATGTAAATCCTTCTGATGTACAATCTTTAGAATCATTAAATGATAATCTTGGAAATGGTGGTCTTTATACAGAAACTCAAAGAACTCTAGATGGTTCTGTACCTTCAATTGATTTAGGATTGTTAAAAGTTTCTCCAGGAAAAGCATATGTAAAAGGATATGAAATTCCCACAAGTAACGTTTTAATAGATTATCCAAAACCAAGAACTACAAAATCAGTAGAATCTTCATCTGCATCTTTTTGTGGTGGAGATTTGATTAGAGTCAATAATGTAAATGGTTCCCCAAATCTTGGATTGACTACTACATTTTCAGTTTCTCTGTTGGACCAAAGACTGACTAATCAAGTAGCAACTGGAACAACTGTAGGATTTGCAAGAGTATATGATTTTGAATCTCACAATACTTCTTTTGAAAGTCCTTCAAGTCAGGCAAACTTGTACTTGTTTGACATTCAGACATATACTAACCTGACTTTAAGTGGTTCTATTGCAGAATTAGCAGTAGGTTCATATGTAAAAGGAAAGAATAGTGGTGCCTTTGGATACGCAAAAGACGTCAGTGGAGTTTCTGTAAAATTATATCAAGTATCTGGAAAATTCTCTGTTGGAGAAACTTTAATAGTAGATGGCATAGAATTTTCTCCAACTATTTCTACAGTTAGAGACTATTCAATTGATGATGTAAAATCAATTTATAATCAAAGTGTTGAATTTGTTGCTGATACTTTGTTATCCAAACAAACTTCAATTAATGGACAGTTTACTGCTCAAATTGATTCTGGTATAGGAACTATCACCAGCAATAATGGAGGTTCATTTGCATCAACATTAAAAGTAAATGATGTCTTATCTTTCAGTAGAGCAGGATTAACATCTTCAGTTTATGTTAGAATTACTTCTATAGAAGGTTCTAACAATCAAATTGCTGTTGTAGGAGAATCTACAGTTGGAAATGTTTGTACTGGAAATATTGGTTCAGGTACAACATTCTATCAAATATCAGATTTAAAAGTAATTAAACCACAAATAGTTGCAAACTCTGAATCATCATCTTTATACACAAAATTAAATCACAACAATATTTCAAATGTAAGCACCTTAAACTCAAATGTTTATATTAAAAAACAATACACTGGAGTATCTAAATCTTCTACCACATTAACTCTTCCAACATTAGTAGGAGATTATGTATATGCATCTTTTGACGAAGAAAGATATGTTGTAGTTAATGCTAATGGAACATTAGAAAATCTTTCTAATGCAACTTTCACAAGATCTAATGGCAATAAAGATGCTGAATTTACTAATTTAAGTTCTACTGCAGGTCCTTGTTCTGTCATTACCACTCAAATTAAATCTAATGTAACTAATAAGTTCAAAAAGTTAAACAGATGTTCTTCTGTGGTAATTTCTAAAACCAAATATTCAACTCCTCCAAATGCAGGACTTACCTCAACGTCAATTTATGGAACAAGAGTAGAGGATGCTGAAATATCATTAAATTATGCAGATGTTCTTGAAGTTCAAGGAGTTTTTGAATCTACTGAAACAGAAACTCCTACCCCACCTTGGATTTCATTAACTGGTATTACTGGACCAAATGGAAATACTTTTGATTTAATTTTAGGAGAAGTTCTTATTGGTCAAGATTCTGGTGCAGTTGCAATCTATGCAGAAAATAAAACCTCTAGTGAAATTTATGTAATCTACAAGAATCAAAAGGTATTCTCTGCCTCTGAAGTGGTTTCTTTTAAAGAAAGTGGATATTCAGCAACTGTATCTACAGTAAATGTAGGTTCAACTAACATTACTAATGATTTTATTCTTGATAATGGACAGAGAAAACAATTCTATGATTTTGGCAGAATTGTAAGAAAAAATTCTTCCAAAGAACCATCACATAGAATTAACGTTTATTTTGATAGATTCTCCTTTGAATCAACTGATAATGGAGATGTTATTACAGTTAATAGTTATCCATCATCTGTCAATAAAAATAAAATTGCTACTTTCAATCAAGTAAGGAATTTAGATACTATTGATGTAAGACCAAGAGTGTCTGATTATAATACAGCAAGCACTATTAGTCCATTTGAATTTGCATCCAGAGATTTTTCTGGTTCTGGTTCAAATGCAACTCAAATTTTATCTTCTAATGAAGATTTTGTATTTGACTATTCTTTCTATTTGGCAAGATATGATAAATTAACTTTATCCTCTGTTGGAGAATTTGAATTAGTATTAGGTGCATCATCAGAAAATCCTAAACTACCAACTAT
>Ga0194115_10002587_pt1 | contig 21451 bp, 16 predicted proteins | sample TA2MahsurfametaG_3_FD_148656 | JGI IMG/M metagenome (GOLD analysis project Ga0194115, IMG submission 148656) | Freshwater microbial communities from Lake Tanganyika, Tanzania - TA2015002 Mahale S4 surface | ecosystem: Environmental > Aquatic > Freshwater > Lake | place: Tanzania: Lake... | reverse complement strand
CCTACGCGCGCCGTACTGGTCTGGTCGCGCTTCGCAGATTTAACTGCGCACGTTCACGAGATGGTTTGTGAGCGCGTCTCGTCCCGGTGTTTACGCAGATAGGGGATGAACGGCGTGCCGCCCGTGCCGACCGCAGAGGGATTACCCGGAGTCTTTTGTGCCTGCGCGAAGATGTAGGTACTCGCATATTGCAAGTGCATCGCGCGAAAGTCCGCGAGCAATTCCACCGAACGGTTGAAAAGTTCAGTTGTCGTTGCCCGATTCATGCTCTTCACAAAGGTCCGCACACTTGGGCCGCCTTCCACTGCCTCGATGAACCGCACATGCATCGGCGGCATGTATTGACGCATCTCCATCAGGTAGTCGCGCAGTTCGTCACGCTCGTGCTCGACACCGAGCACCGCATCTAGAGCAGGCACGATCGCGCTCTGTGCGCCCGTCTCGCCGCGATACGTCATGCCCTTACCGCCGAGTTCGTCGACACCTTCGTACACCACACCGTTGGGCAACGCCGGGTTGTTCTTCCAACCGAAAATGTACGGGCGCACGCGGTGAAAGTACACGTACGGATCGCATCGCTCGGGCATGCGGGCGAGCACGTCGTACATCTGCTTGATGCCTGCACCGAGTTCGCCGAGCGCGGCCTCAAGACGTTCTGCGTCGCTTTCACGCGCCGCATTCTGGGCATCCACAATTGCCTGCAGGGCGCGACCCGCCTTCTTCTCGATATCGATGTGAATGAGGATGAACCACTCCTCATCTTGACCACCGAGGAAACACTGCAAGAGCGCGATGTTGCCGCACCCGACGGGCCCGTTCGGATCCAGTCGCCGCCAGTTGTCAATCGAATAACTCGTGTAGCTGAGAATCGGAGGGCGCCCCACGAGCTTGCCGACCTCGTACCAGGGTTTCGCGAGCACCGCCGGTAGTGAGTGTGCTGCATTCGTTTCGCACCACTGATACGCCTGACCGATGTAACTCAGGGCGAGCATCGCTCGTCGGATCTCTCCGTCACCGTGCAGTGCCTTCACATCAAACGGTGGCATCGCACGTACCCGCGCGCGGAATCCGGAACCCATCAGGTATTTCGGAAGGTCACGTGCGAGCGCGTCCCACTCGGCGTTTGCAACCCCGAGTTCCGCGACGGGGTCAGATGTTTGCATGTAGCCCCATTCCTTGCTGAGACCAAAATCGGTGAGTTGCATCGACTTGTTCATTTCTGTACCCCTCCGCGAGCCAATTGCCGATGATAGTTCGGCGGCAACTCGTCATTTTCAAGTCGCGTTGGCCCGGCGTCTGACCCACATGCCGTGGCGACGGCGCTCAGATGTGGGGGAAGATTCCTGCCGAGAGACCGAAGTCGATCGACAAATTCGCACCAGTGATCGCGACTGCGTGCGATTGTGCCAGAAACCAGATGAACTCCGCGACTTCGTCGGGCGTGATGAAGCGTGCGTTCTTGCGCTGCGGGTAGCCGGCAAGCAACTGCTCGTAGTACGCCTGCTCGGAGCCGCCGTAGTTCTGTGCTTGCCCGCGCAGCATCGGCGAGTCGACGTCGCCTGGGCAGACCGCATTCACTCGCACACCGCGGGGCGCGAGTTCGAGGGCCAAGGCTTTCGTAAAGAGCGAGACGCCGCCCTTCGATGCGCAGTAGGCAGCCGCACCGGAGTTGCCTTGAATTCCCGCATCACTCGAGAGATTGATGATGCAACCACGCGAAGCCTCGAGATGGGGGATTGCCGCCGCACTCATGAAATACGTCCCCTTCAGATTCACATCGACGACATGGTCAAAGTCTTCTTCCTTCGTCTCGGCGGTGACGCCTTCGTGCCACACACCCGCGGCATTCACGAGCGCATCGATACGACCCAGCGTTTCGACGGTTGACCGTACTGCAGCACGACATGCCTTGACGCTGCGCACATCGGTGTTCACAAAATGGTGCAAGTCCGAATCTGGCTGGACCAAGTCAGCGCTGGCGCACTGCCAATTCTCACGCGAGAATCGACGCAACACAGCCGAGCCGATGCCTCCTGCGGCACCTGAAACCAGTACCACACGTGGCTGATTGTTCGGACCTTGGCTGCCGTCTTGGAACGTCATTGGATCTCCGTGCTATAGCCCACGAGCGAGTTTGGCACGAAACTGAGCCCGGCGCCCCGTTCGTTCTATGCTGAGCCAAGGAAGGGCTCAATGACGACGCTCGACTTGAAACTCTCCGATCGGTACACCCGTGAATCGGCGGAAGTGTTCATGTCAGGGTTGCATGCGCTCGCGCGCCTGCCCATCGAGCAACTCATCGTTGATCGCCGCAACGGACTGACGACTGCCGCCTATGCGACAGGTTACCCGGGGTCGCCGGTCGGCGGATTCCCGGACGTGCTCGATGAAGCGTTCCGCATTCGCGCCGACCTTCCGATCACTCATGTAATGGCCCTCAACGAGGAGTACGCGGCCACCGCGGTGATGGGCACACAACTTGTCGCCACACGCCCGGATGCACGTGTGCAGGGCGTCATTGGCATGTGGTACGGCAAGGCGCCCGGTGTCGATCGTGCGTTGGACGCCCTGCGTCACGGAAGTTTCGCTGGTGCGTCGCGCCACGGTGGCGTCGTCTGCGTGGTCGGCGACGACCCGAATGCGAAGAGCTCGACCCTGCCGTCGTCTTCTGCCGGCGTGCTCGCCGACCTTCATATTCCCGTGCTGTATCCGGGTTCACCCTCGGAGGCACTTGACGTCGGTCGACACGCAATCGCAATGTCGCGCGCTACCGGCCTGTGGACGGCGTTGAAGATCGTCGCTGACGTCGCCGACGGCACGGGCAATGTGCAACTCGACCCTGATCGAGTCGAACCGATAATTCCGTTGGTCGACGGCAAGCCGTATGCACATCTGCCGGATGGACGCCTGTTGACGCCTCGCACGCTCGAACTCGAGCGAGAAATCTACGAGGTTCGCTATCCGCTCTCGATTGAGTACGCCCGACTCAACAAACTGAACCGCATCAGCGTCTCGAGCCCGGAAGCAGTCGTTGGGATCGTCGCCTCGGGCATCACGTACGCCGAGGTGCGAGCGGCATTGCGAAAACTCGGGTTGGTGTCTGATGCCGATATCGCGGCAGCCGGATTGCGACTCTTCAAGATGTTGATGCCGCTGCCCTTTGACTCCAACTCTGTGCGCGAGTTTGCGCGTGGCTTGCAGGAAATCATCGTCGTCGAGGAGAAGAATCCGAACGTCGAAACGCTGATAAAGGATGCGATGTACGCAGGAAGCGACCACCCGACCATCGTCGGCAAGCGCGACGAGACGGGAAAGCCGTTGTTTCCCGGCCACGGCAGTCTCGTTGGCGACGCCATCGCTGAACGTCTTCATGCGCGCCTTGCGCCGCGCCTCGGCACGCGACTGCGACCGCTGCCTCAGCAACGTGAGCGAATTCGTCTGGAGGTCGAGCGGACTCCCTTCTATTGTTCGGGCTGCCCGCACAATCGTTCGACGCATGTGCCCGAAGGCATGCAGGTCGGCGTCGGAATCGGTTGTCACTCTCTGGTCTTGGTCATGAGCGACGAAAAGACCGGCGATCTTCTTGGCTTGACCCCGATGGGCAACGAAGGCATGCAATGGGTCGGAATGTCACCGTTTGTCGACACGCCGCACATCGTGCAAAATCTTGGTGACGGCACGTACTATCACAGCGGTCGGCTCGCCGTTGCTGCCGCTGTCGCATCGGGTGTGAACATGACGTACAAGTTGTTGTACAACGACGCCATCGGCATGACGGGTGGGCAACGATCCACTGGTCGACAAGAAGTCGTCGACATTGTCGAGAGCCTCTTGCGGGTCGGTGTGTCGCGTGTGCTCGTCACCGTCGACGACCTTGAGCGCTACCGAGGCGTCACGCTGCCGGCAGGCGTGGATGTCTGGCCGCGAACTCGGCTCGACGAGGCGCATCGTGTGCTTGCCGCCGAACCGGGTGTCACCGTGCTGCTGCACGACCAGCCTTGTGCGGCAGAGGCACGGCGTCTGCGCAAGCAAGGCATCATTCCTTCGCCGACCGAGCGAATCGTCATCAATCACCGAGTGTGCGAGGGGTGCGGGCATTGCGGTGAGATCAGCAACTGTCTCTCGGTGCAACCGACCGACACTGCATTCGGAAGAAAAACCCGAATCGACCAAACCACGTGCAACTTCGACTATTCGTGCATTGAGGGTGACTGCCCGTCGTTCGTGGTAGTCGACACGGCAGCACGGAGGTTCCGCCGCCGCACGAGCCGCAGGAACGAGGGAAACCCCCACGACGCACTTCAGCGTGCGCTCACCATCCCGCTGCCGGCACCCCAGACGCGGGTAGACACGTCGGACTTCAGTCTGAGGATCACCGGTGTGGGCGGCACCGGCGTCGTTACTGTCGCGCAAGTTTTAGGCACTGCGGCGATGCTCGACGGATTCGAAGTTCGCGGGCTCGACCAGATCGGCCTTTCGCAAAAGGCAGGGCCCGTGGTGAGCGATTTGCGACTCACGCGCGATGTGCAAGAGAGTGCCAGCCGAATCGGCGCGTTTGAGGCCGACGTATTGCTCGCACTCGACCAACTCGTCGCGGCTTCGGCGGTGGGGCTTGACTCTGTCTCGAGCGACACAATCGTCGTTGGTTCATCATCCTTCTCGCCGACTGGAGCAATGATTGCCCACCCGGATTTGCGCGCGCCCGATACCGATGCCCTCGCAAGGCGAATTGCTGCAGTAACCCGCGCAGATTCGCAAACGTGGTGCGATGCCGGGTTGGTCACCACACTGCTGCTCGGCGGTGCGGTGACTGCGAACGTGTTCGTGGTCGGAATGGCAGTGCAGTCGGGTGCGCTACCTGTTTCGGTGGGGCATGTCGAAGAAGCACTGCGACTCAATGGTGCTGCAGTAGAGGCAAATCTCGCGGCCTTCTCCCTGGGTCGTCTTGCAGTCGCGGCACGTGGTGACCTCAACGAGATCATCGGTCAGGTGGAGTCAGGTTCGACCGACAGGGTGCCGACGTGGATCTCCGACGCGGTCGCCAAGATCGGCCTGTGTGACCCCGATGCGGAACGAACGACTCGCTTGGCAAACGATCTCATGTCGCACACTGGTAGGCCCTATGCGGAGCGTTATCTGGCGCTCGTTGGCGTAGCGAAACGTGCCGACGAGCGACTCGCTACTAACGACCAGTTCGTTCGATGCGTGATTCGCGAGGCCCATCGTCTGATGGCCTACAAGGACGAGTACGAAGTTGCCCGCCTCTTGTTGGTGAACGACGCCCAGCAAGAAGTCATGCGAGTGGCGGGGGAACGATCACGAGTTTCGTACTTGCTGCATCCGCCCATCTTGCGCAGCCTGGGCGTGAAGAACAAGATCCGATTTCCCGAGTGGACCTTGCCGATGTTTCGGTTGCTGGCCGCCGGAAAGGCAATACGCGGCACGGTCGTTGACCCGTTCGGGCATACGAGAATTCGTCGCGCGGAACGTCGCCTACGCGACGAGTACGAGCAAGTCATTCGGGAGATCAGCGACCGACCGGAAGCGTTCGGCTCGAGTCGCGCACTGAGAATCGCGTCGCTACCCGACATGGTGCGCGGATACGAGGGGATCAAGATGGCTCGCATCGAGACGTACGAACGCGAGCTTGCTGCACTCTTGGCTGATCGCGAAGCATCATGAATCGTTTAGACCAAAACGCATGAGCGACCAGAGAGGTACGTCAGAGTCGTCCGCCGGAGACCGATGGCGCGACGAGTTCGCAGGGTCAGTATTGCGCCGAGTTCCGTTTGAGACGATGTCCGGAATTCCGCTCGAGCCCGTGTACGGTCCGGCTGACGGCGAGCGTCCAGGCGTCTATCCCTACACACGCGGCCCTTACGCATCGATGTACCGATCAAAACTTTGGACGATGCGGATGTTCGCCGGTTTCGGCACCGCGACTGACTCGAACAGGCGCTTTCGAGACATCATCGATGCCGGCGGTGACGGTCTGTCGACAGCATTCGACATGCCAACACTGCTCGGTTTGGACAGCGATCATCCGCTCGCCCGCGGAGAAGTCGGTCGTTGCGGTGTCGCCATCGACAGCATCAACGACATGCACGATCTCTACGAGGGCATCGATCTCGGCTCCATCACCACATCGATGACCATCAACGCACCTGCAGCGCCGATTTTTGCGATGTTCATTGCACAGGCCGAAGAGAAGGGCATTCCCCGCGCCCGACTCGGGGGAACGCTGCAGAACGACATCTTGAAGGAGTATCAAGCACAGAAGGAATTTGTCTTTCCACCACGGCACGCGATGCGTTTGGTACGTGACACCATTTCATTTGCGACTTCCGAGATGCCGCGATGGCACTCGGTGTCCATCTCGGGCTATCACATTCGCGAAGCCGGGTCGACCGCTGTCGAAGAACTCGCATTCACGCTCGCCAACGGTTTCGCGTACGTCGAACTTGCACGGCGAGCCGGTCTGCCCGTCGACGCATTCGCGGGGCGCCTGTCCTTCTTCTTCAACAGCCACATCGACTTCTTCGAAGAAATCGCCAAATTTCGTGCCGCGCGGCGCCTGTGGGCGACGATCATGCGCGATCGGTACGGCGCCACGCAGGAGCGCTCGTTGCAGATGCGGTTTCATACACAGACGGCTGGCGTGTCCCTCACTGCGCAACAACCAGAGGTGAACATCGTGAGAACCGCCATCGAGGCTCTCGCCGGCGTGCTCGGCGGAACGCAGTCACTACACACCAATTCAATGGACGAAGCATTGGCGCTTCCGACGGAGAAGTCTGCTCGCATCGCGATTCGCACGCAACAAGTGATTGCGCACGAAACCAACGTGGCCCACGTGGCTGATCCTCTGGGCGGCAGTTACTTCGTCGAGTCGCTCACCGACGAGATGGAGGTTCGCGCACGAGAAATCTTCGACGAGATCGACCGCCTTGGCGACGGATCGATGCTCGAGGGGTGCATTCGTGGCATCGAAGAGAACTGGTTTCAGTCACGCATCGCCGACTCGGCCTACGAACTCGAGAAGAAATTCAATAAAGGTGATCGAGTGGTGGTCGGAGTCAACCGGTACACCGAAGGCAACCAAGACTCCGATCTGGAGACGCTACGAATCACCAGTGAAGACGAAAGAAGGCAGCGGGAGCGACTAGGCGAAGTGCGACGCCAACGAGACACGGCGGTGGTGAGCGAGGCCCTCGATTCACTTCGTTCAGACGCGACGAACCCGGAGGTCAATGTGATGCCCGCTCTGCTGCGGGCAGCGCACGCGCGAGCCACACTTGGGGAGATGATGCACACGCTCACCGATGTGTTCGGTCGGCATGTGGAAGTGTCATCCATATGACCATCAGAGTGCTCGTTGCGAAAGTGGGACTCGACGGCCATGACCGAGGTGTGAAGGTGGTTGCTCGATTGCTTCGGGATGCCGGTTGTGAGGTGATCTACACCGGCCTGTTCCAGACGCCGGAATCCGTTGCAGCCGCCGCGCTCGACGAAGACGTTGATGTCGTTGGTCTCTCCATGCACTCCGGGGCTCACTTGACGTTGGCCCCCCTCGTCGTCGAAGAACTTCGTCGTCGAGAGTGCTCCGCCCCGGTCGTGGTCGGAGGCATCATTCCGGCTGGTGATGTCGACGACCTCAAGCAGGCAGGCGTGGCGGTGGTGCTGGGCCCGGGTGCTTCGGCTGACGAAGTTGTGGCGGCGGTGACTGGTTGTGCCGCGTCGTGAAGCATGTGAACCTCGTTATCGATAGCCGGGCACGAACTTCGTCGGGGATCGGCGCGTCGTGCACGGCGAGTGTCATTGACGATCGCGCCGCTCAGCTGGCCGGCGAAGGGTCTGGTGCGTGCAACCGCAGAGTCGTACTCCGACCCTTTCTCTGACAGACCGGCCGGATTCAGTTGCAGGCGACTATTCGGTGATCGTGCGGCGCGGGGTCCACACCAGGTAGTTCCACACCCAGTCGGCGAAGATGCTCGTGCGATTTCGTCCACCCGACAAATAAGCGAGGTGTAGCGCCAACCAGGTAAGCCAGGCGATGCTGCCGCTAAACCGCAGCCACGAGCGAATCTCCACCACGGCCTTGCGACGACCAATCGTGGCCATCTGACCCTTGTCTCGATAGGCGAATGCCTCCGGTGATTCGTTACGCGCCCGACGCACCAGCTGTCGTGCAACATACTTGCCTTGTTGGATCGCAACTGGCGCGATCATCGGCAGTGGTCGACCCGCGGGCCCCAGCACGCTCGCCGCATCACCAATCACCCAGACGTTCTCCCGCAGTTGCAACGTGGGCTGCACTTTGAGGCGGTTGCCGCGGTCGGTTTCGCCGAGAAACTTCCACTGCGGCGGCGCAACTACACCCGCCGCCCAGACTCGCGTGCCGGCGACGATCTCGTCGCCCTCCTTCAGGAGCAACGAGGTGGCGGTGGCTCCGACGACGGCGGCGTTCACTCGCACATTGACACCCATCTTGGTGAGTGTCTTTGCCGTGTGCTCACTGGAGCGCGGATGAAAACTCGGCAAGAGCCGTGGACCGGCCTCGAGCAGAGTGACGCTCGCCTGCGGCGCAATCGCCTCGAACTCGCGGCGGATTTCGCCCTGCAATTCGCGCACCGCACCGGCGAGTTCGACACCGGTGGGTCCGCCGCCGACAATCACGACATTGAGGCTCTCGATTGGCAGCACCTCGTCTTCGACAAGTTCGTAGTTGCGCAGCAGCGAGCGACGAATTTCGCGGGCATCGGCAATCGACTTCATCTGCAGCGTATGTTCGGCGACACCAGGGATGCCGAAGGTGGCGCCCTCTGACCCCACGGCGAGCACCAAGTCGTCGTAGGAAATCGTCCTGCCCGTCGAGAGGGAGACAGTCTTTGTTGCCGTGTCGACACCTGTAACGGCAGCGCGCACGAACTTCACTTCGCGATACGCGGTGCGCACGGGGAAGGCAATGTCATCTTCGGGCAATGATGCTGTTGCCACCTGATAGAGGAGTGGCGAGAACAATTGGTAGGGGTTCTTGTCGATCAGCGTCACGTCGTAGGCACTTGACTTACGAAGTTTGCGAGCGCACGCGAGCCCACCGAATCCCGCCCCGACGATGACGACACGCTGCTTTGGCACTTGACTGCCAAACTCAAAGAGCACATCGCAAATCTAGGTCGCTTGACTGTCGCGACCTATTCTCTTCCCTGATGAGCGCCTTCTACCCCGTCGTCGAAAAATCGATAGCACAACTGCGCAATGCACTCGAGCACAGCGAGGTGACCTGCGTCGACTTGGTGAAGTCGTATCTGCACCGCATCGAGACCTACGACCATTCGGGGATCACGCTCAACTCGGTAGTGGTGATGAACCCATCGTTGTTGGAAGACGCCGCCGAGTCTGACCGGCGGCGAGTGGCGGGCGAGTCGCGCGGACCACTCGAGGGCATTCCGTTCACCGCCAAAGATTCGTTCATGGTGAAGGGCATGACGGTGGCAAACGGATCGCCGGCGTTTGAGAATCTGGTCGCGCGACAAGATGCCTTCTCCATTGCTGCGTTGCGTGACGCAGGTTGTGTGCTGATTGGCCTCACCAATATGCCGCCGATGGCCAACGGGGGAATGCAACGCGGGCTCTACGGCCGTGCGGAGTCGCCGTACAACGCCGACTATCTCACTTCGGCGTGGGCGTCGGGATCCTCCAACGGTTCAGGCACTGCGACAGCCGCCAGTTTCGCCGCGTTCGGTTTGGGCGAAGAAACCTGGTCGAGCGGTCGTGCACCTGCGTCGTGCAATGCGCTGTGCGCCCACACACCGTCACGCGGGTTGATCTCGACCCGGGGCAACTGGCCGTTGATTCCGACGATGGATGTCGTGGTGCCCCACACCCGCACCATGGCCGACATGTGCGAAGTGCTCGATGTACTTGTGCGTGCCGACTCTGACACGAGTGGCGACTTCTGGCGCACACAGCGGTGGGTGACGCTGCCTGCACCACGTGATGTGTGTCGCAAACCGTTCGTCGATGTCCATTCGGCAGCACAAAGGCAGGCGAAGAACGCAACACCACTGGCGGGTGTGCGACTCGGTGTGCCACGCATGTTCATCGGCACCGACCCCGAGCAAGGAACGGGCGAGGGAGTGGGTCGTGTGCTCGGCTCGCGGATCGACCCGCGACCGTCGATGCTCGAGTTGTGGCGTAGCGCTCGTGCCGACCTCGAAGCGGCAGGTGCAGAAGTCGTCGAAACGGATTTTCCGGTCGTGTCGAACTATGAGGCCGATCGCGTCGGGGCGCCGAGTGTCTTCAACCGCGGCATCGTGCCGTCGAAGTTCTTCGACGTCGAACTGTGGGAGTTGTCGATGTGGGGATGGCACACCTTCCTTTCACTAAACGACCAACCCGGTCTCAATCGACTCGACGAAGTCGACGGACCACGAATCTTTCCGCGTCACCCGCTCGACACCCTCGAGCAACTCACCACCGATCTTGACGTCGATCTTGCCGAGTACGTCACTCGCGCGAAGCGAGACGGCATCATCGATCCGTTCAACGGGCCACTTGCCAGTGTGATTCGTGCCGGTATCGAAGCGCTCGAAGAAACTCGTCGTCGCGACTTCGAGCAATGGCTGCGCGGTCACCAGATTGACGTAGCGATCTTCCCGACGTTGACCGATGTCGCGCCGGCTGATGCCGACAGCAACCCGGCATCGTCCGCAATCGCGTGGCGCAACGGGGTGTGGGTGGCGACTGGTGGTCTGGCGATGCGCCACTTCGGCATACCGACCGTGAGCGTGCCGATGGGTACTGCGAGCGATATCGGGATGCCATTCGGTCTCACCTTCGCAGGGCCCGCGTACAGCGACGCATCACTGGTGCGTTTGGCGACGATGTTCGAAGCACTCCGCCCGCGTCGCACAACACCGCCCAGCACACCAGAGCTGTAAGTAGGTGTAACTTCGGTCGGGATGAGACCATTTGACGGCAAGGTTGCCATCGTGACCGGTGCCGGTAGCGGGCTCGGGCGCGAGTATGCGCTGGCACTTGCCGCGCATGGTGCAGCGGTCGTGGTGAATGATCTCGGGGTCGCAGTCACTGGTGTGGCATTGACCGGTGATTCCGCGCGAAGTGTCACTGATGAGATCATCTCGCATGGTGGCCGTGCCGTGGCAAATCGGAACTCGGTCGCCGAGTGGGGCAGTGCCGACGGCATCGTGAGTCTGGCGCTTGCAGAGTTTGGTCGCCTTGACATCGTCATCAACAACGCGGGGAACAATCGCCCCAGTTCTCTCGTTGATCTGTCAGAAACGGATGCCGAAGTTCAATTGGGCACGCACCTCAAGGGAACTCTCGCCGTCAGCCATTTTGCGGCTCGCCATTGGGCGCACATCGGTGCCGCCGCAGGTCGGGCGATCGTCAACACCACCTCGGCTGTCGGCTTGCATCCTGCGGCTGGTGGTGGGGTGTACGGGGCGGCCAAGGCCGGTGTCATCGCGTTGACGGTGAGTCACGCGCAAGAACTGGCGAAGTACGGAGTGCGAGTCAATGCGGTCGCGCCGTGCGCTCGAACGAGGATGGTCGAGGCCTCGCCGAACGTGCTGGCATTGATGCCGAAGTCGGACGGCTTCGATCGTCACGAACCCGCACACGTGGCGCCACTGGTGCTCTACTTGGCGAGTTCAGCGTGTCGATTCACGGGTCGCGTATTCGCGATCGAAGGCCCGGACGTGGCGATTTACCATCCGCAAGGGGTGGAAGAGCACTGGTCGACCGACGGCCAGTGGTCGCTGGATTCGCTGACCGAGGTGTTCGACTCCCATCCGCAACGTTCGGAGATTGACGCGTTCTTTCCGGGTGGGGTGGTGCCGTACGCCGAGCCGTCGGGCCGCACGCTACGGGATCTTGAAAACGTGGCGCGCGCGGCGGGACTCGAACCCCCAACCCGTTGAAACTCACATCGAAATCACATCAAACTCTCTGATGATTGCGATGAAACCTTAGGGAATTTCTCACATTGAGTATTTAGTCTCACATCATGTCTTCGACAGAGCGACTTGCGGTCTCCCGCCTCCTTCACCGAGTCGGATTCGGACCCAAACCGGGGCAGTTTCGAGCGATGCTGGCTCAAGGTTTCGACAAGTCTGCGTCCGAAGTCATGGCGCAAACGCCCCCGTCATACGTCGACGTAAAGGTAGGGCTCGGAATCGTCGACCTGGGACCGCAACCGCAGCCGAACACCGAAACCGTAGTCCCATATTTCGACGCCAAGCGCAGCCAACTTCGCGCGATGAGTCTCTGGTGGCTCGATCAAATGGTGCTGCAGGATTTTCCATTACACGAACGGATGACCTGGTTTTGGCATGGCCACTGGGCGACTTCCTATGCCAAGGTTGATGAGCCATTGGTCATGTTCGATCACATCGATCGACTTCGCAAACACGCCCTCGGGAACTTTACGAAGATGTGTGAGGAAATGGTCATAGACGGCGCATTGATCATGTGGCTCGATGGACAGCTAAACACCGCAATCTCGCCGAATGAGAATCTCGCCCGTGAACTATTGGAACTCTTCACATTGGGAGTAGATCGCTACTCGGAGAACGACATCAAGGAAGCCGCGCGCGTTCTCACCGGCTGGAAGGTTGTGAGGAATTCTGGCCTCGTCACCAAGAATGTCAAACAGTCCTATTTCAAACCAACCACCGTTCTGGGCGCTACATCGCAGTTTGATGCAGTGTCGCTCGCTCGCTTTCTATCGCAGCAGCCAAACAGTCAACGCTTCGTCGCTGAACGACTGTGGTTCAGATTCATGTCATCATCCGTCGCCCTGCCCATTGGGAGCCGAGTCGAGGCCGCTCTTTCCGAACGCGAACTCCTGCCCGCAATGAGAGCGTTGATCATTTCGGAAGATTTCACGAACCCAGCACATTCACTCGTGAAGAGTCCGCTCGAGTGGTTGGTCGGAGCCCTGCGGGCACTGAGAATCACGCCGTCAACGTACGTTCAGCCGGACGCATTGCTGAACACATTGACAACGTTGGGTCAACGTCCCTTCTTCCCCCCGAACGTGGGCGGGTGGCCATCCGATCAAGCATGGTTGTCGGCGGCGTCTGTTCAATCGCAAATTCAAGCCGCGCAGACCCTTTGTGGTCGCGGTGACCTGAGTCCGGTGACTCAGGCTCCCCAAGCGAGTCGTCTCGAGGCACTCGCGGACTGGCTCGGCGTTGCAGAGTGGAGTCAACGCACCCGCAGTGTGCTGAACACTGCGATCTCCGACCCGCGAAGGCTCACGACCCTGGCACTGGTCAGTCCGGAATACGTAGTGAACAGGTGAAAGGCCGACCATGACGACGATGACCAGACGATCATTTGTCAGGTGGGCTGGAGCGGGGGCCGTTGCCGCATACACGGTTTCGCTAGAGGATGTTGTTCGTGCGGCACAACTCCAACCGTTGTTGCCCGGAACTCCAATTCTGGTGGTCGTCACGTTGTACGGCGGGAACGACGGATTGAATGCGGTGGTGCCGTACAACGATCCGGTGTACCACGATTTGCGGGGAGCTCTTGCGTACGGCGAGGGTCAGGTCATTCCGCTCGCAGAGGGACTTGGGCTCAACAACGCGCTGCAGGGTTTCAAAACCCTGTGGGACAACAAGCAACTGGCGATCGTGAGGGGTGTCGGTTATCCAAATCCGGATCGGTCCCACTTCTCATCCATGGCAATCTGGCAAACCGCTTCACGGTCTGCTTCAAAGACAGGTTGGTTGGGGCGGTGGCTTGAGACCCAGCCCGCGGATCCATTTCGTGCCATCGGCGTCGGGTCGACACTTCCGCCACTGCTCGTAGGGGAGCGGCGGTCCGGTACGGCCCTGCCGTTGAGTGGCTTCCGCATTCCCTGGGGAGAGATTGCCACTGATCTTTCTCGTCTCGCTGTCGAGATTCCCAACGAGAGCGTGTTGACAGCCACAGCCGCGAGTTCGATTCGTGACCTCTTTGCAGTGGCTGACACCGTCACGCCGGTACTGAAGAAACCTGCTCCACCGACGTCGGATTTGCCGACAGCAATCGGCGGCAACGCAGGTGGTGACTCCAATATCTCCCAACAACTCGACGTTGTTGCGAAACTCATCGCAGCTGGCTCGCCGACCCGAGTCTGGTCGGTATCTCTCGGTGGATTCGACACTCATGCGAACGAGCAGGGTGTGCAAATTCGATTGCTCGAGGCACTCTCCAACTCTGTGACTACGTTCATGTCGCAGATGCGCTCGATAGGCAAGAGCAAAGACGTCACGCTTCTCGTGTACAGCGAGTTTGGCCGTCGAGTCCGCGCAAATGCCTCCGGCGGAACAGATCACGGAACCTCGGCACCTGTCTTTCTGATCGGTGAACGCGTGAACGGCGGATTCTTCGGGGAGCAACCTTCACTCAATCAGCTCAAAGATGATGATCTCCCCACGACCGTTGACTTTCGGTCTGTCTACGCCAGCATCGTCGAAGACCTGCTTGCGACTCGAAGCAGTGACATCCTGAATGGCTGGCAATCCAAGTTGCCGCTCCTTTCTGGCACTTTCTGAACTCGTCTCAAGGTAGAGACGACGAAGGACGCACATGAAGATCGACGGACTCACGAGTTTTCTGGCGCGCTACCCATGGTCACTGGCGTGTCTCTACCGATCCTCAAATTGCCGCTCGGCAGATCGGCGAGTTCTCTTGATTTTCATGGTCGTATCGGCACTTTGATGCTCGCGTTCTCGGGCAGACCAACCAAAGAGGCAACGAAAACAGCGCACACGGAGTGGCTCGAACCCCCAACGCTCTGATCCGAAGAAGTCAGTGAAGGGTTTCAGTGGGTTGCACGGGGTCTCAGGGAGTTCGTTGCTGTTGGAATTCTGCGATGTTCGGGGTCATGTGAGGGTCCGACAGTGTCGCGCCGTCTACTGACTCTGCTACTGACTGGGATCTCGTCGAATTTGGAGTCACTGAACCCAGCCGTTCTCGGGGTGCGGTCAGCTCGAAAGGCGACCTACTGTTTGTATGTGGCTACTCAGGAGCCAAGCCCAATGACGGTTGTCCGAGAGATGATCTCGGCAATCGAGGCCAAAGACGTGGATGCCGCTACCGCTCTGATGTCTGACGACATCTCTTATGAGAACATGCCGATGAAACCGATTGTCGGGAAGTCAGTAGTCATCAAGGTATTGCGGGGATTCCTCGATCCTGCCGAGGAAGTCGACTGGCAGATCATCTCAGAGATTGAGAGCGATGGCACGGTCTTCAACGAGCGCCTCGATCGTTTCAAGATCAACGGTCAGTGGCTGGAGCTACCGATTGCCGGTGTGTTCAAAGTGCGCGACGGCAAGATCGTGCTCTGGCGGGACTATTTTGATATGGCCACATACTCCGATCAGATGAAACGAATCATCCACCCCTAGCAACAAGAGACCAAAACAGCGAGGGGAAACCTCTCTAGTAGACGACTGAAGTCGCCGTGGCCCCACCCGCGTCGGAGATGTAGTGCGCATCCAAGATGGGCCAACAAGAGCCGAACTAGTGACCTCACCCTTGTCGGCGCTATGCATTGTTTCCACTCCCTTCTGTCTCTCGGCAGGAGGCCCAATGTTCACGCCGCGAGTACGGCGGTCCCAGGTGTAGCGGAATACTCCGCGCGGAGTCAGAATGAATAGGGCGGAGCGCAGGAGGCACTCATGGCCGAGACGTGGAAAATGAGCGCGACGGATGTCGTGGCTGCGGTCCGCAGCGGACGTGTCACCGCACGCGATGTGGCCGAGGAGCACATCACCCGAATCAATTTGGTGAACGAAAAGTTGAACGCAATCGTCCTGCGCACTGACGATGACGCCCGTAACGGGGCCGACGAGGTAGATGCACGTAGGCGCAGCGGCACGCTCGCCGGCGCAGTGGTCACCACGAAGATCAATACCGACCACGCCCCGTACCCAAGTGACAACGGCATCAAGGCGCTGCGCGACAACATCGCCACTGTCGTTCACCCAGTAATTCGTGGTCTCCTTGACGCCGGCGGCGTGATGGTAGGCCGCACGAATTCACCCGCGTTTGCGATGCGGTTCCACACCCAGAACGAACTGCATGGGGAGACCCTTAACCCTTGGCGTGAGGACATCAGTTGTGGTGGCTCAAGTGGCGGAGCCGGCGTCGCAGTGGCGACCGGAATGTGCCATGTTGCGCAAGGAAACGACGTGGCGGGGTCTGTCCGCTGGCCCGCTTACCAGAACGGTGTGATCGGTCTCCGACCGACCGTAGGTCGCATGCCCACGGGCGGCACCAACCCGAACCCACGTGGGTGGAGCGCAAGCATGATGTCGACGAACGGACCGCTCGCACGCACGATGGCCGACATTCGTGCCGCATACGACGCCATGAGCGCGCCAAACTGGGCCGACCCGTTCTGGGTTCCTGCGATGCGTGAGTTCGCCGAGCCGGTCCCGCGCCGTGTCGCGCTGGTCATCGATGACGGGCTGCCCATCGACCCGGTCGTCACCGCGAACCTCCGACGAGTGGGAGCGCTCCTCGAGGACGCCGGCTACGAGGTGGTGGAAACGGCACCACCGATGCTGGAGGAGTTCTTCACGCTGTGGAAGCGCGTCGGGGTACTCGACATGATGCTGGGACTCGTGAGGATGCTGCCCCAGATCGATGACTCGGGGCTTACCGCCGCGACGATGAACTGGACGTCCACGTTCCCCGAGGCAAGTGGGGATACGTTCCTGAAGGGTCTGCAGGACCGCGACATGGTGATGCGCGCCTGGAACGTGTTCTATGCCAACTACCCGTTGCTCGTCATTCCGATGATGACCGTTCCCACGATTGCGCGCGGGTACGACGTGTCGCACCCTGACGCGCCGGCCAAACTGGAGATGCACGGACGCTGGGGCGTCAACCTCTCCGCCATCAGCATGCCCGCCCTGGCATTCCCCGTGGGTTCGCACGAGGGTGCGCCGATGGGGGTGCAGATCGCCTCGCACACGTGGCGTGAAGATCTTCTCCTTGCGGCTGGTGACGCACTCGAGGAGCGCCTCGGAAGGGTGCAGCCGATCGACCCGCAGTGGTAGTCCCTGACAACGCCGATTCGGTCCGATGTGGCATGTACATGACTAGAGGAGGAGATGCCTCGGCAGACCACCGGACACACTTCTTCACATATTTCTGCGCTTCGCAACACGTTTTGTGACCCCGGACTCTGACCCGGGGCATGAATGAGAACGCATGACACGCTGAAGGCGTTGCTGCTTTTTGGCGCGCGCGGAGGGACTCGAACCCCCAACGCTCTGATCCGAAGTCAACGGTCGGGTGTATCACCCCGTCCGTCCAGTCTTCAGAGTGTGGAGCCATGCGGTGGTGGCGAACGGTACGCGTCGCCTAGTCGACAAATTCTTTATGGTTTGTGACCCCGTTGTGACCCCATCCGTGTCGGAGATGTGGTCAGCTCATGTGGCAACGACGGTTGAGGCGACGTCGGGAATCGAAATCCGCGAAAACTAGCTTCCAAATGCCAAACCGTACTAGTTGTTGAGTTTCATCCCTAACTTGTGTCTCCGGACGTCCCGTTTGAACCAATACTTCCGGCTCGTCTTTAACCCTCGCATACCAAATGTCTACCAAAAGTTTGAAACTTGATCAAGGCTACGACACATTTGAGGTAAGACACCCCAACGTTTGCTTCACACCCAATTCCGATCCAGTAATTCATCTAGATATCGAATTGGGATTATCAAACCGATTGCCTCAACTTCTTCAGCATCAGGGAACCGCGCTGCAGCTAAGCCGATAGCACGTCCGTTTTTATCTACGACAGGTCCGCCACTATTGGCTCCCGCAATTTGGGAAGCAGTCTTGTAGAGCGGCACGGACTCGCTCTCGTCTGTTCCACCCAAGAATCCGTCCGTTACTGTCAAAGAGACACCGCCAATTCCTGGGTAACCGAAAATCCGTATCGCATCACCAAGGCGCGGCTCATCATCTCTGACCCTGATCGGATCTAAGTCAAGAGTCTCGGTGTCGGCAACTTGGACTAGTGCGACATCCGTGTAAGTGAGTGTAAGGGCGGCTCAGATATGCCGCTTGAGTTATTCAATGAAGGTGTGCGGTGCGACTTAGTCTCTGAGTCCTTAGAGCGAGCAGTGAGGCAACGTAGCGGCTTATAGTGAGCGTAAGCGACTCCAGAAAATTCAAATGAAAGAGCCTTCACATGACAGTTGAGCGCTCGTAACCTAATATTGTCATTGTGAGAGCGCGGGTAGTTCTTCCCGTCTTGATTGCCGTCTCAATTGCCTTGACTCAGACGCCATCGCAATCTGCAACGCCTCCTAAAGCTGGAGCAACATGTTCGAAAGCGGGAGCTAAATCTATTTATCAAGGTAAGAAATACACCTGCATCAAAAGTGGTAAGAAATTGGTGTGGAATAAAGGTGTTGCTGTTGCCAAGACGCAACCGACGCCAACTCCATCTACTACACAATCTGCTACCAAAAGTCCACAAGCTGGACAATCATGTAATCAACCCTTAACTAGATTCGGCTCTAATCTCATTTGCTGGCAGATCCAATCGCCCGCTGATCTTTGGCAATGGACTGCTTACTCGCCATCGCTACATACTCCATTTTCGTTACCAAAGACTGTGAGCTGGAGCAAATTCGATGCAATTCCAGTGGGAGGCGACCCAAATCAACTTCAGGGTGCTCGTGATGGGATTGCCAAGCTATCGCAAGAGCTCAACCATTATTGGATAGAGGTCGATGTTGAAGGTGGCAAGACTGTTGCAGCCGCAGTTTGGGCGCCGAAGAGTGGCACGGGTTTACCTGTTTTGATTTATTTGCACGGCACGAGTGGACTCATGTATCCAGACCTGGAATTTGCGGCTCAAGTGGCAAAGAAAGGTTACGTAACTCTTGTGCCTCTTTGGTGGGGACCCAGACCAATATCTGTAGAAAGGTTCTTTCCAAAAGCTAATCAAACTCTCTTCGAAAATATCAAAGGTCCAATTTTTATTGGCGCAAACCTAGAGACTGCTCGGATGCTTCTACCTGTCCTGAAGGCAGCAACAGAGCAAGCGAGTGTAAATCCCTCCAAACTAGCCATATCCGGCAACTCAAGAGGTGGAACGCTCGCCCTCCACATTGCTGCAACAACACCTGAAGTTAAGGCGGTTGTACCTATCGTTCCTCCATTCTTGCCACCTCAAATGAATAATTTTAATTTTTTGGTTGGGGGATGGGAGACGTTACCTAAATCAATAGTTAAAGAACTACAACAGCCCACCCTTGTTATCGCAGCGACCGATGATGAGACGGTGCCGCCAGCCTCAACACGTGACTATCTTGACTCTGCTGTAACGAATGGAAGGAACAATATTCAAAGCGTATGGATTGAAGGTAAACATCAACTAACTTACGAATACAACCCCGAGCACCAAAAGAAAACGCTGCAGGCGCTGGCTGACTTCTTGTCCATTCATCTTAAATGATCACGAAAGTAATTCTGCTGGCACCTTGCTATTCCCACCGTGCACACTTACAATCAAATTCGATGGAGCATCAGCGCGACCCCATCCGTGTCGGAGATGTGGAGCGCTCAATTACGGGGTCTTTGATTGATCGGCGATATCATGACACCACCGTTTGACGGTTGACATCAACCCCGCTAGTTGGGTGACGGGTCGTGGAGGGCGAGTGACTTTGCAACTCGTACCATCGTTGGCGTTGTACCGGAAATGCCAGCCGGCCTTGCACCAGATTCCGTGGCTGCCCGCATCGTCGCCGCCATTGCCGCGGGCGAACGCGACCTGTCAACAGAAGCATTCCTCGGATAGTGCAATACTTGCCACTATGGGCAAGTTCATCCGCATACGACATCGCGTTCCGTCAAGAATCAGCACGGTGTTCGGCTTGGTAGTTGCCGGACTCGTCATGTCGACACCAGCGAGGGCCGCAGTTACGGCGCCTACGCAGGCGTATCTCATGTCGTTTCACACTTGTGCATCGGGGGAAACAGATTGCAATAATCCTCGCAATCACATCGTGCAGCTTGCTCAGAGTTCCGACGGAAGAACGTGGTCACTCCTCGGTGGATGGCAGTCGTACCGAGGTTCTGTGCCCGACGTCTTTCGCCGCGGCAACACGTTGTACGTGTACTCCACGAGTGGGTTGATGCGTGTCGACATGACGACGGGTGCGACGACAACCTCGTCTGTCACCCTCAGCGAAGGTACGTATGTTGACCCTTCAATAGCGCAACTTCCGGATGGTCGATTCATCCTTTTCTATTTGCCGGGCATCCCGGGTCAGGACCCCGCACAGTGTGCCTACGGGGAGTCCTCGTGTGTGCGTCAGATCAAATCTGCAGTCGAGGTCGCCGGCAGTGATGGCGCACAATTCACGGTAGATGCGGGTGCCCGCATCTCTGAGACCGTTACTTCGGGTTCGTTTAGTGATCCAGACATCTTCTACAACGGATCAGAGTGGGTGGTGTATGTCTCTCGCGGTCCTTCGGTGCATGCGTACACGTCATCGTCAATCCAGGGCTCGTATGGATTTCGTGGGATCGTTTCGAACAATCTCGGTGGCGTGCCATCGGCACTACAACTTTCTGATGGGTCAATTGCAACGTACGTGCATAGCTCGGTTGGTTCGTCGACGGAGATTCGAATGGCGACGAGTACTTCGGGTATCGCCTCGATTGCATCATTTCAAACCGTGCTTACAGCGCAATCAATCGGGCTCGGAACGCATGCGGAAAGTCCGGGTGTAGCGCTCAATGTTTCTGGAATCTCTTGCGCCGCCTGTACACCCGCTTCGTCTGCGGCAACAACGTCGACCTCAACGACCGTCGCAACAACGTCGACCTCAACGACCGTCGCCACTGGCGCACCCCGAATCGGCGGCGCCTGTTCGAAGGCTGGTGTCACCGCCACGGCCGGAAAGACGAAACTCGTTTGTAAGAAATCTGGGAAGCGACTGGTGTGGGCCAAGCGTTAGATGAACTGATCTCTTGGTCGCCGTGGCCTCAAAGAGCCTTCGGGCGCTTAGCTCAGTTGGCTAGAGCATCTAGCCCCTGATACCAACTACGCCCACGAAGGCGGGGCGCCAATTCAGTAACATGATTAAAAATCAGAGTAATTGGGGCACCTAGCGTTTTTAACTTTAGGTGCCATAAACTGCCACTCATGCGCAAACTCTTCAAAGTAGTCAGCATCGCTATGACAATATCTTTATCAATTTCTTCAGCGGTTAATGCGAATTCTTTATCGGCAACTGCCTCAACAATTGCTACAGCGAAATTTGAGCCGTTGCCTCTTGAAGCTTCGGCGCCGCCAGGAGTTTCTCCTGAGGTTTACTTTGATGAAAGTTCCAAGACCTACTTTTTATATACAACAGCAGAGATAACAAAGATCTATACCTCGAAGGATGGCTCAGTCTGG
>Ga0194115_10002585_pt1 | contig 21454 bp, 39 predicted proteins | sample TA2MahsurfametaG_3_FD_148656 | JGI IMG/M metagenome (GOLD analysis project Ga0194115, IMG submission 148656) | Freshwater microbial communities from Lake Tanganyika, Tanzania - TA2015002 Mahale S4 surface | ecosystem: Environmental > Aquatic > Freshwater > Lake | place: Tanzania: Lake... | reverse complement strand
GGAAGAAGGTATTTAATTATTTGCGAATCCGACTTCATACTTTCAATTTTGCGGGTACTCCCACATAAGTTCCAGAAACTGATATATCCTTTACAACTCCTGCCATCATACCAATCGTTACATCAGAGCATATCTTAATCTTTTCTTTTACGCAAGAAGTTGTTCCAAAATAAACACAATCGCCAATTTTACAACTACCAGATATTGATACATTCGGAGCAGTAGTAAAATAATCTCCAATAACGCAATCGTGTCCGATAGTAGTCATCAAGTTTAAGTGAGAGTGCTTTCCAATCTTACAATTAGTAGTAACAATAGAATTAGCACACACAATACTTCCTTCTCCGATAGTTATGTTATGTAATAAAATAGCAGAAGGGTGAATAAAGCTGAAATACTCTGTGTCAGTAGGTAGGCGATGAACAATAGCTTTTCTTGAATTACCATCACCGATAGCAATTAGAACTTTGTACTTTTCTGCATCAAACCGACTTAAAGGAAGTATATTTTTATCATTTGACTTGTAGTATAAATCATCTACGAAGCACCTCATATTCATATTTCCCATATGACCTTTGACTTCATCAGCGAAGCCCCCAGCCCCTATAAGTGCATATTCTTTCATCTTTTGTAAACTTCGTATTTGCTCAAATCAGGGTATGGAAGCTCTGCATCATCATAAGAAATCGGCTTTCCGTCCATATCGTAAAACTGGTTCATCAATAGCAGACCCCTTGCTGCAAGTTCTGGCATCATATAAAAGTTCCAACCAAGCATATCAAAGTGGTCATCGTGATAAGAACACTCCCTGCGACCGCTATATCTTGCCCGTCTAAACCAAAGGTATGCTTCGTGATTGTCCGTGAGAATAGCTCCTCCTTTTGATAGCTTCAATCTCTTAAAAGGCCCAGTAAACGAAATACACATATGCGTATCGGGTAGGTACATATTAGAAGTAAACCTCAAGGCACTATCCCAAACATTAGAACCTTTAAGTTGGTATGCACCTTTCAAAAATCTCGAACCAATATCATAAAAATCAACCTTCAGCCCAGCGTGAATAATCTCACACGGAATAGATGGATAAGTGTGATTTGGAATAGAAATTACATCAAAAGTATTGTTCTTAATATGGTGTTCATAGTATAAAGCCAAGAAAATAGCATTACTCATATTATCCAGAGCAATGGCATATTTACTACCTGTGTACTTAGAAAGAGCCTCCTCAAAGGAGTCGGTTATTTTATAGACATTCATGAGTGGCTATCCATGTAATTAGTTTAGCAAAGCCTTTTGGTTATCTTCTAGCTGATTTTCGTACTCAAGGGCACATTGTAAAACTATACAAGCGAGTGTTTGGTTTCTTAACATGCTACTAAGAAGCATTCTGGATAACATATCAACATCTCCAGAAACAATTATCTGGATTGAGTTATCCTTGATTAGTCGAAGCGTAAGCTTATGTTCTTCAGAGTATTTCATCCACTTGAAGGTAATGAATTTAATGTTCCGTAAATGTCCCTAAAACGCGTTGGCTTTACCGCAGCTCCCTCTATTAATTTAACTCGTTCATTTTCATCTAATGTAAGAGTAGCACCGCCTTCTAAACGATTATCAAGCTCAATAGCCTTTGTACCATAGTAGTCTTTATCAAGCATTTTTGCTAATTGTATTAGGCAGCACTTCTTTTCCATCCATCTGTTTGGATTCTCTTTATCGTTAAAATAAAGCTTATTGTTGTATTTACTCATAGAACTTACCGCAACCACCTCAGATCGAGACATAATCTGGAATTGGCTTCTGCCGCTTTTATAGTGCGCAACAGCATATACATGACTGATTTTCTCTGCTGTTCTGTTCCCAGGGAAAACAGGAGTGTGTTTTAGATAAGGATTTGTACCTAATTCTACCTTAAAATCATCTCCCTCATACACCACATGAGCTTCAATATTCTCGATTTCACCGCCCCGTAGTAAGATCTTGTGCAGACCTTTGTAGCCAATAAGAGGAGTTATGGTCATTTTGTAGTGACCGCTATCCTGTTTGATGTTTCTGGGTATAAGGTAAAACTCTCCAAGTAAATCTGATGGTACAAGGCCTATTTCAGCCCCCGCAAGTATTGAGGCAAACATACTCGAAGGGTTTTCCACAAAGGCTTTCAGTAGCTTTTCGTTCTTCTTGACCTCGTTTATGACAATCTGCGTAAATTTGGCAGGAGTTACTTGTGCGTGCGTATCGTTCAAAAGCGATGGAAGCACCTTTTTCTCATATCTTTCCATGTAAGTAGCAAATTGTTGGACAACAGGTAGGTCTTGGGGTTTGTACAATGAGCTGGCAAAATTCAAAAAGTCATCTATGGAGGAATTTCTAGCTAAATGGTATAATTTCTCAAAATCAATGTTTTGCATGGCTATTTATTTTTCTCAGTAATATATTTTTGTTACTCTGGGGTATTCGTGGCGCTGATCACAACTCGCAAAAAGTGGGCAGTCTTTACACCACCTGAAATCTGGAAATGCATTAAAGCCGTCGTCAAGGCGTTTCAAAAGATACGTTTTTACCTTACTGACATTTTCTTTATGCCAAATCATTTTATCAGGATCTACTATTTCCTCTAAAATCTTCATGTCCGAGGAATCCTTACTATTAAAAACGAAGTAATAAAAAGGCACATCTAATCCAAAAGCTTCTTTTGCTAAAATCTTGTAATGTACTCCCTGTATCATCAAAAAGTCCTTATTCGGCAAGCTATCATTATCCCATCCTAATTCGTTCCACTTGTCATCGATTAGCCCCGAATATTTCAAATCAATGATGCATGTTTGACCATCCCATTCAGCCCAAATGTCGATAATACCAGTCATGTCTTCGGTAGTAACGACATACCCTGTTTTTAATACCTTGATTTTGTAGTGAGCGATCACTTTTTTGAAAAGTAAGGAAGCCTCTTGTGCCCTTGCATAAGCAGTAGTTAACGCACCCTTGGCTGTCATTTCTGGCTGTGGCACATTTCCATCCTTAGGAAGTGCCCCAGTGCATAAATACTCAAAGTATATGCCTTCTTTCATAGCAGAGGATGGTTCTTCTTTTAGCTCTATTTTATCAATGTATTTGGCTTTAAAATATAAACCGCAGTTTTTATATCCAGTTGCTGATTTTACAACATCAGGGTTTGAGATCAGGATATAATCCGTGAGCTCTTTCATCATGCTTTGGCTAATTTTCATTAGGAGCTATTTGAAGGGTAAACGATTTGTTTGCTAAACCATAGTATTTTATCAAAGACTCAATTATTTTTTTTCTGTTTTTTTTGGAATAGTATTTACGATAATAGACTATTGCTCCATCGATATCCAATAGGTACAACATGCCTCGTATTTTCATAAGTTCATTTTCTTAAATTCCTCTAAAGGCATCCAATTATTTTGCGAAAGGTTTCCCACCCATACAAATTCAAATCCATCTATATTTTTTGTTGTTTCCCCAAAGATTGGCAGACTAACTGTTTCCGATACGACTTTTACATGATGCAATTCTGGTCGATTAAATACGTGCTCCCTCAATAATTGTCTTGCCTCTTGTTTATTATAGGCCTCGACAATGATTGGCTCGTCATAACCGCTAAACTTATACTTGTAAAAACGCAAAATGTGCTTTTCAACGGGATAATTATACATACAGGTAAATACAAATATATATTATCTTTTAGAATAATCAATAAAGCGTATTATTCTCTTTTAGATAATATCGTCTTTCTTTTTTAGTGCTTCTTTCATATTAATTTTCTCACTCACAGACTCCAATATTTCTTCGTTTTTGAACTTATGATCCTCACACAAGTAAAAATCTTTAGTAATTGTGAAGACAGTAGGCTGTAAGGTAAAAGCAAAAAAAAGTGGCTTAACTTTACAATACCCCAGCGTTTGAGCATCATTTTCGCTATATGGAGACCAAAATTTGCAGTTAAAACACCGTCTCATAATTGGGAGTCCTTTTCGGTTTACATAGGTATCTAAATTCTCTATCATTTTTGTTTGTTTTATTTTACTCTAATTTACACCAGTTGCTTTATTGTTAGCCCCTTTTTAGTAAAATAGTCCTTTACTTTTTTCCTATTCTGTTTGTTGTCAACGTAATAAATAGCATCAGTCTTGTAAGCTAAAAAGTCTTTTTTTAGTAGTCTTTTGACCTGTGACATGTATTTGTAGCATGTGTATCGGATCAAAGTATATACTTTTTGAAGTTCTTCATCCCCTTTTTCCTCATAAAACTCTTGAATGGGATTACCATCCTTAATTAGCTGATACTTTTTGGTTGCCCCTAAAGTGCTCAATGCCGCCAACCTTACAGACTTGAACTCGTCGTAAATCCCTTTGGTATACGTTCTTTCTGAAATAATCCCAAGATTCAAAGCAATACGCCAATAAGCGTGATTCAAGTCAGTGCCAGTAACTTTTTGCAGGCTTGACTCATTCACATTGTAAGCATACAGGATCTGTGGATTTTTCTTTGGTAAGTTTAAGTTTGAATGCCGTATTAAAAACTTTCTGGCATCAGTTCGCACCAGGCCAAATAGGAACATGCCTTTCTTAAAAGAAAGCTGCTTTTTTTTTGTCATCCGAGGAATTATGAAAGCATATTGCCCCCAAACTATTTCGTTGGTAAATGTGCCCTTTTTGATATAACCATTACCCTTTTCTCGTTTCATACGATTAAGAATAAATGTCTCAGCAGACTGAGGAACATACCTAATAATCTTCCGCTTCATAAAATCATGTTGTGCAGGCGCAGTTGAACGCAGGGCTCAATTCCCCAAGATCTACTCCCTTAAAAAGATTGTTTTCGGCTATGCTTTTTAATTGTTTCATTGTAACTCCTTTAAAATAGGTATGCTTCATGCGTTCTTCATCGTTTATCCAAGGTTCAGCAAGTTCTGGATATTTAGTAAGGATGTTTATTATTGCATTTTTTCCCTTCATAAAACAAAGAGTACAATTACCTAATATCGATGGAATTTCTAAGTTGTAGGGCTTTGTCTCCCAAAAGGCGTTGATAATGGGCTTTTCTATTTTGTCTTCAAATAGTGGAAACCGATCCTCCACACTTTTCCACATCTTTTTTCGGCGACTTACTCGCAAAGGTTCATCATATCGAAACCCAACAAAATTGATATACTTTGTTATACCTTGACTTCTAAGATAACGTCTACAAGTTTTTATCTTTAATTCTACCGTACAAAACCGCTTAAATTGATTAGGTACAGCTTTTCTTTTGTCTAAAAGTCTTTCAAACCCACCTTCGTATTTAAGCCTTATGACAGGTATGTTTTCATGAGCTTCAAAGTCATTGATAAACTTATAAGTCTTTGGGTGTTCTCTACCCGTGTCGCAGAAAATAACCAGATCATTATTCTGATAATATTTAACTACCATGTAAGCGGATGTTTTACCCCCGCTAAAATTAAACACTCTAATCACTTTAATTTATTTTTTCTCTGTTCATATTGATACTTGGTAATTTTTCCCTCCTTATAGTATTTATTAAGCTGTTTTAGAGCGTAACTCTGTTTCTTTTCAGCATTTCTAATCTTATCCTCATTTGGACGTTTCAACTTTGCAGCAGACTTACTAACTTTCAAGTATTTGGAGATGTTTTTGTCAATTGTTTTTTTAGCCCTCTTTTTGCTATCACGTTTAGCTTTTAGGGATCTGATTCTTTGTTCTATGATGTTTGAGATTTTAGTCCTTTTCTTCCGTGTATCTCTTGTTCTAGGTAATTCATAAGAAACCTGGTCCATATCTGCTTGGGGATCTGCTTGACCTCGCCTACTGACTAAGTTTAATACAAAGTCAAGATAGTAGTTTTCTGCACTTCCATCGTTTACTTTTCTTGGTCGTAATTTTCTAATTGCCGTAAAAACAAAACGACCACTTTCATTTTCGGCGTCTGGCCTTATTGCTTCAACTATTCTACGAACACCGTTTCTGCCATATTGATAGTTGCGAGTATTAAAAATGTTGGTTTCACCCCATTCGCCAGCTGAGACCTTTACATAAACACAATCGGGTACAAGTTCACTAATCGTTTCATCTAATGAAAACCATTCAATATATTGAAACTCAGCAAGATCAAGATAGTTGAGGTTACAAATCTCTCGCGGCGGTATGCGCTCTACCTCCCGAAGCACATACATTTTAATTTTAGAAACCTTAATTTGATAGTGCTTTTTGCCCCTGAATTTCGGTAAGATTTTTTCTTTTATAATCTTACGCCGTTGCTCTAATGAAAGCTTCCTTTCCTCTGGCAGCTTTGCATTTACTTTTGTAAACTGCTTGAGAATTTTATTATAGGATGTTTGCTTTCTTTTTGGCATGGCTTTAATCTAAAACATCTATATCATTTGGAGTTAGATTTTCAAGCACAATTGTTGTTCCCGCCTTTTCCAATAATGGGACTACCTGATTAATTTTATTTTTTTTTGGGCGACCAGGCTTTTTACCTTTCTCTTTGATGGAGTTGCTTGAATTTTTATCAATCCATTTTCTAATTTTTTCTTTATCAAACAAGAGCTTTCCGCCTAACTTAGCAAAAGGAATCTTTTTTTTATTTACCATAAAGTATACATGAGATTCGGAAAGCTTAATCCACCTGGCAAGTTCCCTCACAGTCAGAAACTCGTCTAATTTCTCTTTTTTATTCATTGTATTTTTAATTTAAAAAGTTGTGCGGGACGACAAATATAGATAAAATACCTTTTTGCTGAAAAGTATTTAAAAACTTGCGCAATACCTTGTATTACAACCTAATATGTAAAAAAAAAGTGCAGCCGAATTTACAAGTAATTGACTATCACTTCGGTAATCTTTTTCAGTTCTTTATTCCACTTTACAGTTTTAATCTGGGGTGTAGGCAAATCGAGTAATTTCTTGCAATAATCCGAAACTTTTTCCTTATCAGACAACATCGCTATACGCTCGGCTTCAAGTTTTTCTTCATTTTCTTTTTGTTCGACCAGCTTAACCGCTGCCCTTTCCTCTGCCTCAAAACGTAGCTTTTCTAACTTTTCCTCATGCCGCATATCAGCCTCTTTTTTTAAATCCCCCACTTTCTTTGTTATACTATGAAACGTCATTTCCCATTCCTCCTGATCCATGTCGCGAACTTGATCTTCTGTAATAATTGGAACATGACTCTCTAAGTAGTGAAGGCAAATAATGTTTTCCCAAGTAAACCAACCATTTTCTTCAGGTATACTTCGGTGTGGTACACTCGTAAGTTTCAGTTCTAATAGTTGGTGTAATCGGGCGTTAGTTCTTGAAGCCTTAAGTTGTTCCATGTCCTTTCGCATTTTCTCCTGCTCTTGTTTCATTTTTTCTTGTTCGGCAAAAAACTCTTGTTGAGCCTTTAAAAGCTCTAATCTTTGTTGCTCTAACTTTTCTAATTCCTCTTTACGTTTTTTTTCCTCAAAAAGAAACTTGTCATTTTCAGACTTGTTAACGTTCGATATAAATAAAACAAAATCATTAAAGTCAGCATCATCAAAAGTTTCTAAGTTTAAATAAGCAAAAGAATGTTCTATTGTTTTGGTATTTGGATTCGTCCAGACAAACTCGTTACCAATTGTTACCATACCTGCGTTAAGTAATTTTTGCTGACGTGTACGAAGAAACATTTGCCTGACTTCTTCCTCTTGCCTTTTTATACGCTCAATTTCTTCATCAATCTTGGCTTTTTCGTTTTTAAGTTGATCTTCAATCGGACTGATAAGAGAGACAATCTCTTTTGCTCTTGCGTCTACCGCACGACCAAAAGCAAGACTATTGGCTTTAAGCTCTTTACGCTTTTCTTCCACAGCCGTTCTTTTAGCAACCATAAATTTGATTGCTTCTTTTACTTTATCGTAATTTTCTTTATCGTTTATGTCTTTAATGGCTAAGCCCATAAACTGAGCCTTAAGTTCTTCGACAGCAGGGATTACACTATCGTATTTAGATAGCTCAGCCTGTACGAGCCCTTCAAAGGTTTTAATTTCATTCATATATTTTTTATTTTATTTATGGAACTACTCACTTTAAAATATTCTTTTATATCAACTACTTTAAAGTCGATACAAAATGCAATAATGTTTTCTTTGTCTTTAGCTACATAAAGACTATAGCCACCATCGCCGTAGCCGCTTCTACACACAACACCATTTTTGTACCCGCCCCACATTTTTTTGGATAGAGTAATCTTACTAATGTTAAGATACCATTGATCGCCCTTTTCAACAGGCTTATGTATTTGTTCTAACCAGTTAAACCCTTTTCCATCTAACCCCACAGTCGGGACAACCATTTTAATATCATCTTTACGATATGAACTAAGATCAAAAATTCCCGCTTGTCCAGAGTCAACACCAATTTCAGCAGGATCTATTTGCCATTTTAAGTCCTGAATATTGCATTTCTCGTGTACGGCGGTAAGTATCGAGCATCTATTTCCCCAATCGCCAGTATCTACAACATAACAATTTGTTTTATAGACACCTTCTAAAACATTATCAAATTTTCTCTGACACCATGTGTTAGTGTCGTAGCACGGATCGGTAACAATCACATTTTTACTAAGTTTAATTTTCATAAATCGTGTTATTTTATCTACCAACTTGCTTGATAATAGTATTTTTCCTCTTTTTCATTAAGTAATTTCTCAATTATGGGTATCGTTCTGCGTACTTCACTTTTATAATAATTATCAAAATTGGTACTACCAAAAAAGTCACCCGAACAAGGTGGCATAAGGATTTGCATAGTCCTCTCGTTACCCTCTCTTATGGCGTCATCTATTTCTTTTAGCGTTTCCAATAAGACACGTAAATCATGAGTATTTACCCGTATCTGCTGACACTCATCAACCCCTTTCCCACAATTTTCAACAAACCAACGATGAAGCGCATTGAATTTACGCCAGTAACCAATTTTACAGCATTTTCCATCTTTTTGCTTTTTGTAAAGCCATTGATCTAAACCCATATTTGATATTTTTTACGATAAACTTTACTTAACAGTACACTACTTGATTAATAAACTATACCTTACTTAACCTTACTTTACTTCACGACACTTTGCATGGCGGTACTTTGAAAAGCTTTACTTCACAATACTTTGCGTGGCGGTACTTTGAAAAGCTTTATTTCACAATACTTTGCGTTACATTGAAAAACCTTACTTAACAGTACCCTACTTGACCTCGCTACAAAATACATAACTACGCTTTAGTTAAACATTACTTAACATAACTGAGCTTAACGGTGCTTTGAAATACAAAACATTACGAGACAGGTCAGCGCGCGACTTCACATAACTAAACGATAAAATACTTGACCATACATTACTGTACTCCACACGACTGAACAACAAATAAACTTAAATTACTTTACTTACACAACATCGCATGGCAACACCTGAAGCTTTTATTTAGGTGTTTTTATTTCAAATACCTCGTCAATCTCAAAGCGACCGAATTCTCCAGTGTGCTCTGGGCGGTAGCTACCAATCCCCAAATAACGGCCACTGTAGCCAATAATTGACTCAATTGTTTCAATGGTGATACCATTTTTTTGATCGTCGTCAATTAGTAGAGTAAATTCAGCGCTCCACTTGTTCCATTTGGGACGATGAACTATGATTCGTGCTTTTACATTCTTGTTAACAGCACTTCGAGTGTCCACTTCATCAAATTTATCTAAAATGATTTCGGATTCCATAATCCTCCACATACCTGCTACTATGTTTTTCATGCTCTTTTTGCTATTACCCACTTTGGCTTTTACAAAAGCCCCTCCCTTTATGAATGATTGCTTGAAATGATCCGAAGGGATAAAATAGTTACCAGATTGGTTAATGTAAGCATGAAAAGCGGCTCTTTTCTCAGGCTCATCGTTTAAGTTATCTCTTTCTACGATTGTTCCACGTTTTTTTTCCCATTCCTGTAGGGTTGCGTCATCCATTCGGTGTTGCATGTAAGGCGTTACACCTTTAACTTTTACTTTATAGTTTCTCATTGTATTTTATTTTCGATTAAAGATTAAAAAAAGGGGCTAGAGGTAGAAACCACGCCCCTGAAACAAACAAAACAACTTATATGATGTGTGTAAGCTCTGCGGCTTTTTGAAAGCCTTTGAGTATCTTGTTATTTGCATTCCCAAAGATTTGGCTATTGAAACGCTGTTCATGGTTTTTGAACTTACAAATGTGGGTAAAGTAACCCGATATAGAATTGTAAGCACCCCAAACAGTACCTTTTGCAGCCTCGGTTTGCTGAGTAGGATGACTAAGTGCAAACTCGTATATTGAATTTACTTGGTTTTGAAACCTTGTGCTAATCTTTTCTTCTTCCTCCTTGTTTTTGTAAACGGGCTTCATAACATCGATGATATAATTGCGAAGCTGATCATCCTGAATGCGAGTTTGTGCCATTTGGTTGAAGATCTGGTTTACGTCGTCCATGTACTTGGACGCGATCTGCATGACCTTGTAGGCCTCTTGTAGCCTTTCTTGGGCTCCTGGGCGGTGTTCAATACAAATCTTGTTCGTCAAACCACGGAGGGCAGCTTGAAGCGTGTTATTGCAAACAATACGAACTGCGGTAAAGCCTGCTATAATTGAAGAAGATCCGTCGTGGGAATTGGTTAAAATTAGATACTTGTTGCAAGGTTCGCCCTTAACCAAAAAGTCCTCTGGCAGTTTAGCCGTTACAAAAATCCTTTCGCCCTTACCTAAAACGCCCGCGGTCTCGAAAATGGCCTCTCCCGCCTCAACGATTGAGTCAAAGAAACCAAAAGCATCTCGGTTTTGAACGATCTCGTAGCGCCCCTTTACTGTTCCTAAGGGTTCTTTGGTGTCCATACGGACGGTGCTGAATTCGCCCTCTTTAAGTAGATATTCGCCGTCTAAACAGGTATAATTAGGGTGTAGCGCAACCTCGTAGTCCATGTTTGCATACTCAATACATTGAGCCGCTGTCATTGCATTTTCTACTACCTGTCCTAACCCGTGCCAGGCTTTCTCTCCATGAGATACAAAAGAGTGGGTTTTTTTACTTTCATTAAATTCAATCATGTGTGCCATATGTGTTGTTTTAATTTATCTAATTTAATTTATTCTAATGCAAACTTATTTATTATTATTTAATTTACCAAATTCACCAAAATAATTTGCCATTATTCGCTGGTTTCAATTTGCATTGTAATGCTATACTCAGTTTTGTGGATCGTGTCCATGTGCTGAGTACCTCTATAACGATTTACGGAATGAGTGTTAACCGCTGAGTGAGAACCCATTGGTTTCCAACCCTCTGCAATCATTTCTTGAATTTTGCTATTCAACCCATCGGGCGAACCAGCAGCAATTATTTTAATCTTCTTCATGTGTTTTGCGGATTTATATCATAATAGAAATTATTAGTATCTCCACTTACCCAACGATCTGATTTTGTCTCAACCGACAAAAGGTCATCATCTACTTTGATAAATTTCTTCAAGTCCTCTGGGAAGGATTTTGTAACCCAATTACTGTCTTTCCAAAAAATTCTGTTGTTGGGTTGACACATAAGATAGCCATCATCGGCTACTAAGATATGACCGCATTTGTAATCGCTTGGCTCGTCCGAATAACCGTTTCTATACCAATCAACCGTAAAATGGTAAGTAGCCCAAACAAGCCTCTTATCCTTCAATACAACTTGACACCTCTTTTCGTATAAATAATCATAAGTAGTGACTGATACGTTTTCAGAAAAACAATCCCAAAGCTGCTTGAAGTCTGGTGGTATGTCATCAGTTGGTTTTTCAAGGAAGATCTCTGAAATTGGAACCCTTGATCTTAACATGCCATAATCTGTCATAATATGAAAAGTCAATATCTTTCCCGACACCGATTGTATGGCAAAAGCGTAGGCTCTGTGAAACGTTTTGAAGTCTGCTTCGTCCTTCGTAAAATGGCTAAGCCGCACAAAACACTTTAGATTGTCAATGTTAGCATTCAATAGCATATGATTTTGTTTTGTTGTAAATCTTGTTATACTTGAAATCCTATTTCTTTTAATAACTTAATATAAGCATCGACCTTTCCTTCTAAATAGCTAATTTTTGTAAAAAATTTGTTTCTTAACTCAGCTTGATCTTTTATAGCTAACAGCTCTATTAGAATATCGCCTTTTTTAAACGCTTCTTCTATCTTTTCATCATACTCAGAAATCAGTGCTTTGTTTAATATAATTTCTCCTTGAATTTGGGAAATCTCTTTACAGACAAACTCAATCAAATTTACTTTCATAAGTTTTGTATTTTAATATCATCCTCTACACTATAATATCCATAAGGATAAATAGTAATGATGCCGTTTTGATCAAAGGCATGAGATCTTCTTTCAATGTAGCCCAGGTTAATAAGCTTATCATGTATCTTTAATTTATCGTCTTCGCTAACTATTGTGTCGATAGATAAAAAGACTACTATGTCGACTTCGATTTTAAGCATCCCCAATTCAAATTTTTCGTACAAGAAGCTATCAGCTTGCAATTGCTTCATTACATTCAGTACGTTTAGTGCGTTAGAAAGCATAATTTTTTGTAGGTTTTCTGCATTTTATTTGCCAATCGTTGTTGTTTTTTGAATTAAAACCAAAAGCAAGCTTTGCATCCCTTCTTTTTAGCACTACACCTTCGTACAGATCAGTATTTACGATGCTTTTGTAAAGCTTTTCAAAATTTTTATAGTAAGATGGTGCTCTGTAAATATTTTCATACTTAGTGCAACACAAGTGTTGGTAATTCTCAAAAGTGGTTTTGCCAACAGACATGCCACTACAAGGGAAAAGCTTTTCAAGTAAGTTTAATCTCTCTTCAAGCGTAACACCAATCAAGTATTCTCCCTGATATACTAAAATATCCCACAAAACAAACTTTAAATTGAATGGTTTTCCATCTTCTCCCTTCTGGTTTTTGTTCAAAAACTCTCCTGAAACAACCATCCAACCTTTGCCTTTATGCATGTCCTTAAATTTGATATGATTATATTGTGATGTTATCTTACCTGCGTGTCTGTTCATAACCACAATCTCGTTCTCGGATATGAAAACATTACAGCACGTGCCATTATACTTTGGCTGTGCAATAAAACGATCATTGTCATATTTACTTAATTCATCAGGATGGGTAGTTTTTTCAGGGCGAGGAGGAAACAAGTACGAATATTTTGTATAAGGTACTGTCATGGTGTGTGTTTTATAGAGTAAAGATAATATATTATTCTAAAAAACAAAACTTTTGTTTATTTTATGTCTCTTCTAACCCTTTTGGCTTCTTTATGCCGTTCTTCCCATGTTTTACCTCGAAGGGTAGGATCGGTCTCTTGAACTTTACGCCTTGCCCTTGTAATGACATCAGCGGTAGGAATTTTACCATTTGAGTAAAGCTTAAAAAACTCAAAAACGGACATAGTATCGGGGTTAGCAATTTTTTTGATTTCGAAAAACCAGATATTTGTAACGAGAACTTGATCGTCATCTCTGGTTTCGGGGTGGTTTTTTAGCAAGAAAGTAACCTTGTCTTGCATATTTCTTAATTGGTTGATAATCATAAAAATTTAGTTGTAATTATATTAGTAAACTGAATCTTCGTTAGAAAAAATAAAAACTCCACCTTTCTTTTGGAAAAAGTCAAGCTCTGGGGTTATTTTATCTGCATGGTTTCGGAGCTCCTCGTACTCTTTGACATACTGCTCATGTTTTTCAAAAACAGCTTTTTTTGCTTTTTTAATATTGTAAAGAATATTAAAGTGGCTTGTATACCCAAGCTCTGGAGCTATCCTTTTTTTTGATACTGGGAGGCGTTCTTCTAAATACAGGGCCAATATCTGCCTGTGGAGGGATAAGTTTAAGTCTCCAAACTTTTTTGCCAAATTTCGCCCCTTTTTAGCTCTCAGTGCTGACTTTGTGATACCGAGGCGATTGCAGTGAGTTGAAATAACCTTATCTGCAAGTGTAATGAAATTGGAATTTTGTGTCATATAAATTTGTATTATTTCAGCACTGAATAATTAAATAAAAACCCAAGTTTAACTTTCGGCTTTCAAAAGTTCTAAATATTCTTCACCCGTTAGGTGACGTACATCCCCTATGGTAAAATGTTTTTTCTTTTTAATCATAATGCAATCGCCTTGGCGAACAATCTTTTCAATTCCTCCTATCTGAATATCGGTTTGTATCGTCCAAGCAATAGCTTCTATTGCGGTCGGCTTCTTTTCATTATACCACGAATGTTTATGGTTATTATTTTGAATTGATCTATAATCTACCCATATCAAATACTCTCTGTTGGTTGATGTGTCTTTACATTTTACAAAGTGTGCGTCGAAACTTAGTTTAAGCATATCACCCTTAACAACATAAAGGCTATATGTGTCCTTAAAGTTGATATTTTCAAGCACTCCATATTCGTTAATCCAAGTAGTCTTTTTATTTATTGTTTTTTTATCAACCAACTTGGGTTTTATAGTCTCGACTAATCTTTCTATACCCAAACATAATATACCTACTCTTCTTTGCTCAAGGTTTGGAAGCGCTGATATTTCTGCAAAAGTGCTTGGCTTAATCTCATTCCAAAATTCTTTTAGTTCTTCAAATGGACAATTTTCGTACTTCAGTTTCAGCAAACGACAACCAATGTTATAGTCAAACTTAACGCTATTAATTACAATCTTTTTCATGGTTTGTTTTTTTTAGTTATCTCTATATTCTAAGAATGTTTTATTTACTTCTACGTGCAGATTTGAGTTTTCGATAGTGAGCGGTTTTTCATTAACAAGGGTTGTCCAAGAGAAATCCTCTTGTTCCAGGCCGTCAGCGTTTATTTCAGCTTCCTCAGCAAAAGAAACAATCTTATTGATTAGATTTTCTACCAATACTTCATGCTCATCAGTCATAATAAAGTCTGTTTTGTAAGAAATAGCATGATCGCTATTAGATCCGTTAATATTTCTTACATAAGTTGAGAGAAACACGTCTTCCTGCTTTGTTAATTTGTAATGAAAGGTTTTGCTGATTGTCTCATGGTATTCGCTTTGAGATACTTTTTTAAAATTAAACTCTTTAGTTTCTTCATCGTAATCAACATAAACAAACCCAGCCTCACCATGATAATATCCATCGGAATTTTCGTAAAATTGAATGTGCCGATACACTTCGTCGGTAAAATAGTCGTCAAGATCCCAAGCTTCTATCTCTTTGTCTTTTTCATCGTAGTAACGCATATGTGTATTACCCATGCTATCTCCGCCACAATCAAATTCCATAGCGGCTCTTACGATACCCTTGTTTTGCCATACCGACAAAACATCTTCGATGGTTAAAATATCAGTTTTCATGTATTTTCTCATTTAATAGTTGAACAATCAATTTTCCTTCTATGGTTTCAAGTTCTTTCACACCATTGTTCATCCAGGGTTGAACTTGAAGGTGTTTTAGATAGTCTTGAGGGGTAGGGACAAACTTCATCCTAAAGTCCTCGGCTATATGCAGCATGGCAATATCGACGGTGTCTACTGATCGTCCATCAGAGTTGGTTATGTTGTAGCCGAAAACCTTTGGAACGATTGTGTAGGCAAACCAAGTATTGTGGGTAAGAAGCCTAGCCGAGTTGTTGTTCATCGTGGCTTTTGGGCTATCGATTAGCTCATGGATAGCGATATAGTCCTCTACTTTGCCGCCCCAGCGCTTTACGCTTGATTTTGAGTGTATTAAAGGATTTGCCATAGTTAGTCCCAAACCTGGGATATTTCGTTGTTAAAAGGGTTGTATTCCACCTGCTTGCCCATAACCCAAGATCCATCTTCGATTTTCAAGGACTTGTGTTCGGCAAAAGAGCCATCAGGCTGCTCATGCTTCAATACGCTTTCTTTTTTAACCTCGATTGGGGTGAAGTCTTCTTTCTTATCAACTTTAAATTCGCCGTAAAGAACGTGCTGATTAGCACCTTCGCCTCTTAATAGGATTTGCTTTTTCATTTTTTTTATTTTGATTTGTTTTGAATACGTTGCCAATGTGATAAACATCCAGCCTCAGTTCCTGCTACCAAATAATGCGGTTTCCCAAACTGATGCCACTCTCTAAAAGTTATCAATGTTCCATCGCTCAATAGATAATAGGTTATATGCAAATTTTTGAAACTAGAGTCCCTTCTTGGGTTTCTAATACAATACATACCATGTCTCAATCGGCGGTAGAGCCGTTGAAAGTAAGTAGTGTTGCTGTTTCTGTATTGCTTCATAAATTCATGTACTTAATCGCAAAAGCCACTCCAGCTTTATCTGTCCGAGTTTCTTGATATACATATACAGGTGTGTTATTTTCAAAGATAACCATAATGTGCTGATACCTGCACAAAAATCGTTGGTTTTCTTTGACGAAGCCCCACCATTTCTTTCTGGGCTTGAACTCATTTTGGCTTAGTGCTTTCACGATTGCTTTCATCGTGTGTGTGTTTGTTTATTCGACAAATTTTTCTATTGATTTTCCTGAAACTCGAATTAAGCGTATATGCCCCTCTTCGATCATCCAATCTCTAAAAGATTTGAAACATCCGCTCTGTCTATACAGATTAAGTAGCTTATTTTTATTTTCGCACAATTTTTTAGCCCATTGATAAACCAAATCTGTCTGCTCAAAATTGCAGAAATTGTACAAAATGTGTTGCTCTAAAAGATAGCAGGCGTGGTTCCAGCGATGGTATTGCTCGTTGTCTATTTGCCTATTTACCCATTCATCAGACACTCTGCCATGCTTATACTTTTCGATTGCACTCAGCTCTGATAACATTTCATCAATGTTCAGCTTTTCGTATTGCATTTGTACAACTTTGGCTATGTAGTGCGCTGTCATTTTATTTTAATGATACGATGGGTTCAATGATCTCAAACATCATAGCAGGATTATCGAAGTCAAGTAATTTGTCAATCGTTCCCTTCTTGACGGTTGTCTTACTTGTTGCGACTATTAAATTGTTTTTATCATCATCTGATATTAATTTGCTAGTCATAATTATTTGACTGATTTTATCGCCAACACGATTTAATACATCAGGATTAAATGTGTAAGTTATATTTGTCTCTAAAACCTCTTTGTAGTCCTCAAATAGTGATAACTTCTCATCTGACATTCCAGAGCGATCTCCTTTGTAAGCATCTTGGACAATATAAAGTAATTTCTGATCGCCATCCGCCAAATTGAAGCTCTCTGGTTTGCGTTTGCGATTTACATAAAGCTCCAAAAATTTTTCTTTACCTACTTGCTTAAGTGTACCCGCCAAAACTTCCATCTCAGCTTCTGACGTTTTAATTAACTCTTTTAACTCATCATAACGAGCAAGAGATTTTGCAATTCCTTGTACTTGTACTGACTCTTTTTCTTTCCTGTTAGATTTTTTCTCAGGATTTTTCTTTGCTATTGCAAATAAATTTTTTTCAAGGATTGTCTGTTTCATTTTAATTTGTTTTTTGTTATTTATTTTCATTTACTATACAAATATAAATATATTATTTTTAAATAAAACAAATAATTTTGATTTTTTTTTGAAAATTTGTAAAATGCTGAAAAACAAACACTTATAGCGATTATAGCATAAAAGATCCCCAAAATCTGCCAATTTACCCCTTAGATCTCTCGTTCAACTGAATTTTCCACCGCACAAATTCATAATGAAGCTAATATATTTACATAATCAATCAACCCATCTCTAGGACTCCAGTTTGGCTTCCACCCCTTCAGAAATTTTTCTGGTTTTGCCTTAGTATAATACTGATAGTTTATCGGAATAGATCCGTAGTCAGTATATACAAAAGGGATTTTAATAAAATCAAGTAGATCTTCGTAACTAATTGATGTTCCCGATCCTACATCGTAAAAATATCCATGTAAGCTATAGTAGTGGTTGAAAGCATAAAAATTAGCAGAAATGACATCTTCAATATAAATAAAATCTCTTTTGGGTCTGCTTTCCTCAGTCTTTGATGGAAATATTAATACCTTTCTCCCTTTGGTGTGATTGTAGAGAGCTTGAAACGGGAAAGAAGCCATCTTGCCCTTATGGCTTTCATTGTAGCCAAACACATTAAAATATCTTAGCGCAATACCCCCGCACTTTAAAACATATTGTTCAGCAATATATTTTGACCAAGCATATAGACTAATAGGTCCAGAACCATTACCATAACAGGAAGCAGAACTGCTGTATATTATGGGTATTTGGTATGAATGTGCATAGTCGGCCAACAACATGGTACTTTCCACGTTTTTAGTCATCATTTCATTTACATCAAAGTTTTGGGTATTGGAACATGCCCCTATATGAAATATAACTTCAGGGCTATTGTAAAGCAAATAAGATTTCAGGTTTTTCTGCCAATTCTCCTTTTCCGTTATATCATCAAAGTATAGTATCTCACTAAAAAACTGCTTAGCTCTGATGTGAAAAGCTTTGCCGATAAACCCATTAGAGCCTGTTATTAAAGCTTTCATATTGTCGAGACACCCCTTTTTGATACCACTATACTTGCCATTTTGTTAGCAAAAGAAATGGCTGATTTTATTTTAAACGCTTTCATGTACTCAAAGACTAAGGCGGCCATGAAAGTATCGCCAGCACCACTAACGTCAATAGTTTGAATTTCTTCTGTTGGATATACAACTTCTTCATACATAGCTCCTCGCCCCCCTAAGGTAGTTATAATCTTACTTTTCATATTCTCGTAAAGATCAAAGGGGATTGCTCTACTCTCATTTTCATTTAGTTTTACAAAGGAAACGGATTCCAAAATTTCTTTAGAAACGACACTTTTAGTATCTAAAAAGATTGGCTTGTTTAAAGCTATCTCCCGAATGTAAGGTATTACGCCTGGATCTATAAAACCTTTATTGTAATCTGAAATAATTACCACATCGCTTTCAGCAATGCGATCTCTTAAATACTTACCCCTTTTTATCTGACTAGTTGTCTTTATTCCATTATCTACTCGTAAAAAAATGTGATTGCTTTTCGCATCTACATATCTAGTTTTAATTAAGTCTGTAATGGCAGAAAAATACTCATGAACACAATAACCCTTTCCATCTGTATAAGTTTTGTGTAAGGCATGAAGATTTGCAGAAACATTACCAGCCATTCCAGGGTTTGTTTTGTTTTCAATAGGTTCAAAAACGGGGACAGGAGCTTCTGGAGATAGTCTTTCGCAACGACCATAAATGAAGCAGTCCACACACTGATCTCCAATAATTAAATAATTAATTTCTGGTAAATTCATACACTCAGGTTGTTTTTTATCTTATGTATTGTGTTTGATGTCGACAAACCTTTAGTATGTGGAAAAAAAATAATGTTTCTATTTGTACTACCAACAATTTTTTTATTTCTGTAATCCTCTCCAATAACAATATAGTTAGGATTTACGGTAGAAATATAATTAATTAGTTCTTGCTCATTATTGAAAACATATACAGCTTTTACAAAAGATAGCGATCTCAAAATCCTAAACCTGAAATCCTGCGAATTTATTGGACGATCAGCACCTTTAAGTTCTTTTATTCTGAGATCCGAATCTATACCTACATGTAATTCGCCTTTCTTTGAAGCGAACTCTAACAGATTTAAGTGTCCGTTATGCAGAATGTCAAAACAACCATTAACCCAAATCTTCATTTTTTTTGTTTTTTTCGCCAAATAGTTTCAATTGTGGTCGAAGACATACATATCATTTCAAAACTCCAAGTTGCTCTTAAATCCTCGTTTTTACTTTTCCAAAGTTCCACTTCAAATTTCTTTTGTTGCATGGTAAGCGATTGCCACCACTCAATAGCTTGAGTTCTATTGCTTTTCATATCCACACCCAGATAATATCAGGAATGAATGGTACTTTAGAGTAATCAAACTCCATAACATCAACTGTGTAGTTACCACTTTGCATCGTAATGCTAATTTATTAAAAGATTAATTTATTACCTCCTCTTTTGTGGCTTTTCTGTGATATCCTTCTTTTTGGAACTCATCTATCCAGATAAGCTTTCTTCCTTTCCGATGCTCGCCATGAAATTGCCATCTAAAGTGTCCTCTAACCTTGAAAGGAGTATCTCTAATAAGTTCTGTGAACCATTTGCAATCTAATATGTGAACATCGGATTTGCTTTCATTAAAGTATTTTTTTCCTTCGCTTCTATATTTTTCTTTAGGCTTTAGTATTTTTACTTCGATTTCACAATGATTGATGAAATTTACCGCGAGTAAGATAGTAAGTAGCCAGTGTGTCAGAACTTGCTGATCATCGTATGGTTCTCCATCTTTTAGACTACAAGCAACACCCCTAATTTGCCCTTCGCTATCAATCGTGCCGTAAGTGGTCAAAATTTCCCTTGTAAATCCGTAAGCAGTTAGCTTGTTTGGAGAATTAGGGTTCCAAGAATACATCGTAAAGCCCTTATCCGTGAATAATATCCCAGTAGTAGCGTCACCCAAGTCAAATAACTTATCTTTTAGCTTGTCTGCTGATTGTATGATAGCATCTTTGAAAGGTAAAGTCAGGTAGTATCTACCCTCAATATTTTTGTAAAGCGACGAGATATTCGTGATAAAATTCTCAAAATGTGAAGGTGTAGGTATGTACTCATCACCGAACATAGCATCAATCTTTAGCTGGTAATGATTACCCTGCTCTAAAGTTATGTATGCAGGATATGTATTTTCATTTAACCTCATTTATTTTTTTTTTAAGAAATCTTCATTAGTAATCCAACCTAAAAGATATTCATTTATCATATCCAAATCTTCTTTGCTGGGGTCGGAGTATAAATTAACCCCTCCCAAATCATTTACATTAAAACACCTGCACAAATTTTCCACCTGCTTACTTGTAGCCGTGTCTTTAATGATGGCTTGATAAATTATAAAGTTGTTTTCAGAGAACTTTGCTTTACAAAAGGCCATAGCTTTTTGTAGTGATGTACCTTTCCCCCAATTACCTCCGCCCATAAATGTTCCTTTCACAACTACATAAAATGTTTTCATTTATTAATGTTTAATTATTCAATTGCCCCGATCTTTCATAATTCTTTTTTTTTATCTATTTTCGTTATGCGGTAACAAAGATATATTATTCTAAATAATAACAAAATAAAATTTAGTGGAAAAAAGTACCAAAATAGTAATGCTAATCGGTGGTATTGTAGTGGCTGCCATATTTTACCGATTTTTTGTTAAAGGCGTTTCTGGTCAAGCAGAGAGCGGAAAAGGGGCTAAACCAAGTGGAAGCACGGATTCTATAGCTACCAAAACGGGTAAGTTAAAGCCAATCGGGCCAGGCGGCACAGGCGGAGGTCGTCTAAGTGGCGGAGGTCGTCCAAGTGGCGGAGGTCGTCCAAGTGGCGGAGGT
>Ga0194115_10002584_pt1 | contig 21455 bp, 29 predicted proteins | sample TA2MahsurfametaG_3_FD_148656 | JGI IMG/M metagenome (GOLD analysis project Ga0194115, IMG submission 148656) | Freshwater microbial communities from Lake Tanganyika, Tanzania - TA2015002 Mahale S4 surface | ecosystem: Environmental > Aquatic > Freshwater > Lake | place: Tanzania: Lake... | reverse complement strand
AATTCGGACTTATAATCCGGACCCACATTTCGGACCAAAATGCGCTAAATAAAAAATCGGGCTATGCCCTATAACTTAAAATTACAAATAAACTTAAATACAATATATACTTACTTACCGCAATCTTTTCTTAGCGAAGCGAATAGGTCATCATCTTCATCATCAATCTCAGACTCAGTAGTGGTCTCGCCATCAGGGTTATTATCCTTAGGTGTGCATCCGACCAAAATCATGCAACTCTGGCAGTACTGAGCCCCGAATCTAGTTTCCAGCACATTTTCCCACACTCCGTCCTTAGTCTGATGGTCTTCTAAGCCGCATCTATAGCATTTTATAATATTATCTTCGTCATAATCCTCATATTTTTCGCAATAGCCATCGTCATTGATAATCCAAGCGCCATAACAATCAACTACAAGATACTCGAAATAATCGTCGCCTCTATGAGCGTGTCTGATTTCATTACCTTCACTAGCATAGACTTCCCATAAGTCGCTAAGTAGTTCCATAGTAAGTTTTATACTCATTTCGTCAACAAAGATTTCATTTATGCAATTAGCATATTGCTGTGATTCCATATGATATCCACTTTCACAATAGCAACCACACAACTTTCCATAGGCATATCCAAATCTAAAAGTAGGGTTCTCCCAATCAAACTTAATAGCGTTCATCTTGGCTTATAACTTAATGTTGTTCTCTTAACTTAATCTTATACCCTTCATACTTAACAGAAAATCCATCTCAATTTTTTTTTTATTCATAAGTATTTCAATCTTACTAAAAATTTATAAATAATCCGGACGGCTAATCCGGACTAGACTGAAAATATAAAAAATCGGGCTTAGCCCATTAACTTAAATTACAAATAAACTTAAATACAATATATATTATACAAAATCAATAGTCTTAGTCTCACTGTTCCACTTACCAACCACGACCTCCTCGCCGTTCTTCACATACTCCAAATAGTCATACACAATAAAGGACTTGGAGTGTCTCAAATACTTTTTACCATCAACCTCAATCTTTCTAAACCAGCCTCCTTTCGGCTCAGTGTGCTCTTCCTTCCACTCCTTAAGCCACTTTTGGTAGGTCTGATTTTGGATTTTGTTGCCCTGACGAGGGTCAATCACATTGTCTCCGTCAATCATCAGCACAAGAGCGAAGGGGTGTTGACCGACCACAACCATACCACAATTAGTCATCGTCGTCTCCTCATTTACATCATTAGCGAATATCTCGCAGATGTCATTAAGGGATTGCTGGTCGAGTCTAATAGGAGACTTGTCTAACAAGCGGTTCAAGTAGCAAGTAAAGCCGTAGCCATCATCGTTATAATCGTAGTCTCGCCAGTCCTCCATCTTAGCCATCAATCTGCCGAAGTGGTAAGCCTCCACGGAGTTCATCTTCTTCATCTGCACAATAATAGGGGTCTCGAAGTTAGCCTTGTCCTCAGCCTTAGCACAGGCTTCAATAAAGTCGGCATATTCCCTCCGCTCAACTCGGCTGTCTCGCACCAAAGCCTCAAAGATGTCATCATCGTCAGCGTGAGCGGTCATTCTTTTAGCAGTAGCGTTCATCTTATCTTAACTTGTTATAACTTAATGTTGTTCTCTTAACTTAATCTTATACCCTTCATACTTAACAGAAAATCCATCTCAATTTTTTTTTAAATACTAATAAAATTGCACCTACTAAAAATTTATAAATAATCCGGACGTCTAATCCGGACTAGACTGAAAATATAAAAAATCGGGCTTAGCCCTATAACTTAACTTAATTAAATATAAACTTAAATACAATATATAATCTTAATACTTGAATTCTCCAAACTTATGCTTACCTGTGATTCCATAATTGACCTTGATGGTTTGTCTAATTAGGCTTACCATATCCTTTTGTAGGGTCTTCACCCCATACTGCATCTTGATTTTTCTAAGGACGCGGTTTCTAATCTTCTGCTTATCTGACTTAATGACCCGAGGAGACCAAGCCCAAGCCGAGACTCTATACTGGATTCGGAACCAATTATCCTGAATGTAGTTGTCTATCCCAGCCTGATAGTCGGCTATAAACTTGTTGGCGTCTATACCCTTAACGCAGTCGCCCAAAAGGGAAGCAAAGAGGACATCATCGGGATAGTAGAAGGTAGGGTTCGCAGTCTGTGTAGCACTCATCTTATCTTAACTTAGTAGGGTTCTTAACTTAATGTTGTTGTCTTAACTTAATCTTATACCCTTCATACTTAACAGAAAATCCATCTCAATTTTTTTTTTATTCATAAGTATTTCAATCCTACTAAAAATTTATAATTATTCCGGACTTTTAATCCGGACTCCTATATATATAATCCTATAATCCGGACTATATATATATAAGACTTGGTAGGGTTCGCCACTTACTGCCTATGACCCTCCCATAAAAATCCATCTCAATTTTTTTTTCATCTCAATTTTTTTTCAGTTAAGTTGTCACAATTTTTTTTAATTTTAGTTAAGTCCGACTGGTAGGGTTCGCCACTTGCACCCTATCACAAATAAAAAAAAATCCATCTCAATTTTTTTTTCAAGTTAAGTTGTCACAATTTTTTTTTTATTTTTAATTTAAAAAAAAAATTGAAATGCTTTTTTAAGTTAAGTTGAAATGTATAAGATTAAGATAACAGATATGTCGTTTCCAATCGTTGTAGTTCCATCACAAACTTTTAAGGGTGATGATATTGAAAGGGGTTTTCTCACAATATTATTGGTTAATAATTATAATTGTTATGAACCATTTGCGAGATTATGTCTTGGAAATAAATGTATAAATTTAACAAGAGGTATACACAAAACCGATGATGAAGATGAAGTATTCCCTCATTTTAATATATCTATTTATGACTATGACACAAGAACATTGTCACAAACTTATCATTGTTACGTTAATATGAAATCATTGAAAATTGCAAAAATAACAACTATAACAACTATTTAATTATTATTTAAAAAAAAAATTGAGATGGATTTTTAAGTTAAGTTGAAATGTATAAGATTAAGATAATAGAACAAACTAATAAGTTAAGATGAATTATAGTAGAGAGTTTAAGATTGGTGTTGTTGCTGGTAAGTTAGAGGACTTATATGAAAAGGAAGATATGGAAATGAATGAAATATTAGATTATATTAATGAGATAAAACATAATGATATTACATTTTCACAAGATGAATTATTTGGTATTCTTTCTTATGGAATTGGTCCTTGTGAAATTATGTGGTATATGGGTAGAGAACCTGTTATAGTTAGATATGCTGACTATGAGGCTGCTGATGATTATGATGATGATGGGAATGAGGAAATTTCTGTTATATGTCGTGATAGTCTTGGAGATAAATGGATTTGTGATAGTGTTATGATTAAAAATTTGCACGAGGAAGAAGAATTTGGTGAAGATACAATTATTACAAATATTAAGTGTAATAAATGTAATAATGTATTACCTCCTCACTCAATAAAAGAACACGTGGATAAAGAATGTAATATTCATAAATGTCCTCATACTCTTTAAATACTTATTTATCTTCAATAAAAGGTGATAAATTTTTTTTACCCTTTATTTTTTGTTTTTTAATACTTTGTTGAATTAAATTTTCAGGCTCTATTTCTTGTAATGTTAATGGTGTATCTTTATTTATGCGTTTGGTAGGTCTAAATACAGGATAAGAAGTTTTTGTTTTAAATGGATTTACATCTCTCCATTCTTCTTGAAACCATCTTTTAAGTGGTTTTGGTTTATTATCATCTATAAATGTGCCACCCTGTTTTTTATATTCTTTAATAACAGCACCTGATCTATATGCAGATGGCTTTTTATATTGAGAATAAACTACTTTTTTAACTTTTTCATATAAGGCTATATCTTTTGGTTTCATCTATATATAATAAATCTATAAAATAATAAAATCGTAATATATAATGACAGATACAGAATATCACAAGAAATATTATTTGGAAAACTTAAAAGGAACAGACTACTACAAACAATATTACCAAGAGAACAAAGATAAAATAATTGAAAGGCAAACAGAATACAATAATACTAAACGAAAATATAAAGGTAGATTGGCATCAAAGAGAGAAAGAGTAAATGCAGCCTTAAAAAAGGAAGCAAAAAAATCGGAAGAGTTTAGGAAATTATTAAATGAGAATTCAAATACTTAAATTAAAAAAAACAACTTAAAAAAAATTTATTATACTATATTGGAACACAGGGCAAGCAACAATAAGCCCAGCCCGTAGCGAATAATCCTAGACCCATTTGTATTTAACCCCTTGGTGCTATTGTAGCCAAGGCATTAAATTATTTCCACACAGTTCTATCAAAATCAACACAATTTTTTTTAGATTTTTTAGTGAATACTACAATGGCAGACATACCAAACCATTTGAATACTTTTGTGAAATGCATTTTATCAAGATAATAACCATTATTATTCATATATTCAATACGCTTATTTGTTAGATTATTAGAGCCAATTAGATATGATATAGTATGAGGATTAAGACTAACAGATTTTTCTAACACCTTGTCAATCATAGAGTAAGGTGGATTGCTTACAATCATATTAACATTTTTATTGTATTCAAAGAAATCTTTACCAAGTGCTATTTCACTATAATCATAAGTATTATTCTTATCAAATATTTCATTGTATGTATTATAATAATTACCAGTCCCAAAGAACGGGTCATAAATTATGTCATTTTCATCAAGATATTCTTTAACATAATTTAAATGTATTCTCACCAAATCAATAGGTGTATAAAACACATCATTAGGAGTTTCACGCTTTTTAATATTATCATTAATTTTAGACGACATTCTATATTAGTATGATATTAATTCTATCATATTAATCCGTTTCAATTTTTTTTTATTCCTTGTCATTAATCTTTACATAGACATTTTCTTCTTTTTTAGATGATCCCATAGCCTCCATATCTGCCGCCATTTTTTCTTTCTCAATCATAAGGGTTTTGTATTTTGAAGTTAGGTAATAATGTCTTAAACTATTAACAGATTTCTTACCACCAAATATAGAATTAAGTCTTTGATTTAATACTACATTATTCATTTTTTCTAAATTAGAATTGAAGAGTAGTGTATCAATTTCTTTTGGTATAATATCAATCCATTTCTTCAAAATTTTAAATAAAGCGGGCGGAATATCTAATATTTGAGTTCCTTTGAATTTTGCAGTTTTAAATTTGTTAAATACTAATTGTTTCTTTTTAATATCAATAAAATTATCTTCTTCTCTGTTGTAGTTTTGATATTTCATTTCAACATAATCCATTGCCCTTCTTGGAACAATATGTCCGTAATAGAGAGAAAGAATAATATAGTTTTGAATTTCCATATAGTCGGCAACATTGTAGGATTTTCTCTTTAGCAATAACTCGGCATTATGCTTGAGATTGCTGCGGATTTCTTCAATTTCTTTGTCATTGATAGCAGAGTTTTCAAGTTTATCCGTCATTTCACTTTTATTAACTTCGTCATTGTAAGTTTTAATATCATCTAACATTTGAGATTTATATTTAGGTTCATCAGGCACAACACATACAAGGGCTGCAAGATAAGTCTTACGGCTACTATAGGATTTTTTATCAAGCCATGCAAGTATAGGTTCAGTTTTTTTAAAGTTATCATAGTTAGGCTCTTTATCTTTTCCAAATACATTTGAATACACAGAGCGTAATAAGGAGTTATATGTTTTAGCAGAACTAGGAGTAATGCTTGGTTTATTCTTTTTAATGAAATCAGTAAAGTCCATCTTAATATATATGTATTAATATTATATCTTTATATTGTTTTAATATATAGTTAATTAAGTATATCAAATTATAACCAGTTATATAGTGTTTAATTAAGTTATAATGCCGTTTTATGACTTAAACAATGAATTAAATATATTTAATTAGCCTGTAGGGGCACTTTATAGCGTTATAACTTAATTATACACTATATAACTGGTTATATTCGCCCAACTTAATTAACTGGTTCACACCCATATAATTCAATTATTTTTGCTCTTATCAATTCGTATAATTCTTTGTTATCAGGGCATTCTGTATTCTCTTTACAGCACGTTGTGCGTTTGGAATATTCAAATATCATAGCATTTAAATCTCTCTCTGCTATTGTTTTTTTAATTATTGCGTTAGTTCTACTATCCATAAACTAACAAAAGAAATTATTTTAAGCAATTCTCGTGAATTTGTAATTTCCTGATGCTGTAACTGTTCTACTGCCCGATGTTTGTCCTATAACATTAATAAATAATGCTTTGGTTGCTGCTGCTGTTAAATGATAAACACCACTGAACGAATATACTTGTCTTGCTCCTGAACTGCCTGCACTATCATCTATAGGGTCTCTCATATGAAATGCTGGTGCTGCTGGTGTTAGTGATGCTGATGTTTCACTTAATACTATTTCTCTATTAGTAATTGTATCACTTCCAGTGTTTAATGTTAATTGACAATCAAACTGTATTAACCATACTCCTCTTGCTGGCAAAGTAAAAGTTCCTACTTGTGCTGGCGTTGTTGTGTCACTTGCTGTTCCTGTATATGCTGTTCCAGTATTAATAGAACTAGTATAACCAATTGCTTTATTGTTAGTTGTATATTCTGCTAATGTTGGCACTCTATTAAAATAAACTTGATTTTCAAAATTAATAAAATCGGTTCCTCTTAATCCTAATATGCCGTTATTTGCTCTTACGAACGTATGTTGCCCGCCTATGATTGTTACATCACCTAATCCTGATGTTGTTAGATTAATATGTCTATTATTAGCAGCAGTTAGGCTTATATCACCGCCATTTGTAGTTGTAATATCTATATCACCAAATTCTGTAATCAATCCTAAATTTTGACGACTATTAATGTTAATATCTGCTCCTGCTCCTTCCGTTGTTAGATTAATATTATAAGTTGATGCTGGATTAAAGTTAATATCTCCACTTGTAACTGTGGCAAAGTTTATTGCTCCTACTTGCGAACGAAATGTTGCTTCATCATAAGAATTGAAAGTTGTTACTCCTGATGTAGTTAAAAAATCTAAATTGCCTGTTCCATTAACTTGAAAATAGATTGAACCCACACCTGATGAGTCTGTGTTAATAACTAAATCATTATTAGAAGTTAATGTCATATAATCATTTGATTCTAAAATAGTATTACCACCTGTTGTAATATTCATAGATGACAATTGTCCGTCTAATGCTCCTTGTAATGCTGTTAAACCTGTCACTGTTAAATTATTTAAATTTGTATTATTTATTACATCAAGGCTTTCCAATGTTGCAAGTGAATTTGTTGTTAAGGTATTAAATGTCGCATTATTGCTTACATCTAAACTTTCTAATGACGCAAGACCTTCGGTTGTTAGGGTGTTGAGTGTTGTATTATTGCTTACATCTATGTCAATAAAGTTTGCTAAACCAGTTGTAGAGAGAATATTAAAATTAGCACTACCATCTATTGTTAAATTTCCACTTATATCAGCATTTCCTCCAATTGTTAGATTTCCACTTATATCTAAATTGTCATATGCTATTGTTGCTCCCGCAAAAGTGAAATTTCCTACTACTTCCACATTGTTTCTAAATACAGCATTTCCACAAACATCTAAAGATGCTACACCATAAGGAGTTGGCACAGTATTAATATTTGGTCCGCCTATTGCGATTGATGCGAATTTATTAAAAAAAGACATTTATAATATGTTTATATAATAATTTAGACCCATTGCTGTATTACTCCCGCAACTGTGAAACTACTACCTGCTGTTAAATTTACAATGCCATTTAAATTTACAATTGAGGCTTGTGATGCATTACCAATATTAATTGTTCCTGCTCTTATTGACATAATGCCTAAATCATTTGCTATATTTGCTGGCGCTATACTTTGTATATCAATTCCGCAATCTCTAAAAAAATTGCTATTTCCTGATGCTCTTAAATTTATATTGTTTGCTGTAATACTATGTCTTACTGAATCCATTAGCAACATTCTTTTTTCTGTTACATCATCTTCGGCATATGTAAATATATGTGCTGGCGGGTCACCAAACCCTTCTGCTTTACCAACTGTATATTTTGTTGACACATTAAAACCATCTGTTAATAATTGTAATGAATTACGTTTAACTGGTTCGGCTCCTCCTGTTGGATCATACATTAATAATTTCATTCCATTATCTCTCGCTGGTGACATCTCTAACCAATCACAAAACATATAATCTTGTGTTTCAATTGAACCACTTGTTGCTAATAAAGAATGAACTGCTGATTGAGAACCTACTGCGTTTATTGATTGGCATTGAATACTACGTGTAAAAACATTTGTTCCACTTGGCGATAATGTTACAGCATTTAAAACTCCTCCAATATCTCTTACTCTTAACTCACCTGAAAATTCTGTTGCAATTCCAGCAAATCCTAATTGATTTGATGTTTTTGTTTGTAATCCTAAAATATCCGCATTTTGTGACCCTTGTGAAATATTTAAAGCATTTATATTAGCCGCTAATCCTGCTATTGTTGTTGCTTGACCTGCTACTGTAACTCCTAATGCTATTGCTGCCGCATCTGCTGCCGTTGCTAATGCTAAAGCGCTAATGGCTATTGGTCCATCTCCTGCTGGTCCTTGTGGTCCAACATTTCCCTTAAAACCTCTTGGTCCTTGTGGACCTTGTGGTCCTGTCGCACCTTGTGCTCCTGCTGGACCTTCTCCTGTCACATTTGTAACCGTAATCATTACACTCGGAATTGCAGGGTGTGCATATGGACTTGTTTGTGCTGCCTGATGATATAACGTCATATCCGTATCACTTGAAGCCCACATTATTTGCACGTAATCGTTTGCTAAAAGTGGTATTACCCAATTCCAACCTATCGTATAATAGTCGTCACCTTTTATATCATATTCGTTTGCTGTTGTCGGAACATCTACACCATTTTTACGTAACCATATTGTTAATTCACTTGTGGATGCATTATTTTTATGAACTTCAACTGAAAACTGAATATTATAAGTATTCGCATTTAACACTTTCATAGAACCACTTGCCGCTCCTAATATAATTCCATTTGAAGAAGGGTCTGATGAATTCCAAGTCATTTCTCTTGGCGTATTGGCTACTGGATTTGTTTGAGTTGTAGTATCCCAAGCACTTAACCAATAAGACGCTCCTATTCCTGATATTTGTCCTTCTATCGCATCTATCTGCTGCTGGATTGTTTGATTTGTATTTATTCCTTCTAATGTGTCAAATTGAGCGTCACTAATATCAGGGTCTATTTTCGTCAAAATGTCAGTATTTACCTCATCAGCATTTATAGTTGTTAAATTTGTTAAGTAATTGAATGCTATATTTTCAATGTTGTTTATACTCATTATTATAATATATAATTATTTTTTTTTATTAGATTATAATATAATGTCACTTATTCAAAACAAAAATAGAATCAGGATTAATAATACTTTAAAATCTACTAATGAAGTAGCAAAAGTCCTTGAGATTTTAAAAAATATTGGAGTATTTAGAGAGAAGCCTAAAAAAAGAAAACCAAGACAGCCTAAAGCAAAAGAAGATGGCAGCGCAGATATTGTTGGTGATTTATCATCTAGTGGATTCTTCCCATCTACAAGTGCCAGCAAATCTATACAAGCCTTAAAATCAGGTGTTTCTGCAAACGCGCAAGAACAATATGCTAAAGAACAAGCACAATTAGAACAAGGTCAAATGATAGATGAAAGACAACAACAACAACTACTTCAACTTATGAATCAACAAGAAGATACTGGAATTGATATAATACCAAATCCATTTCCAAGAAAAGAAAGTGTTGTTGCTGGCACAAATTATGAATTCCAAAGAAGTATTAATCCAATGTCTGAAAGTATTGCAACTCAAGATATAAGTCCTGTTGTAAGTGCGCAACAAGGTCAATTTGAAGATGATATTACTATTGGATCAGCAGCGGGAGGAAGTAGTGGATCTTCAAAAAGATTTCCAACAAGACAACCTGTTAAAGAAACTGGAACAGCAGAGTCAGTTTCAGGTATATTTTCAGGTCTTCCAGCAAGAGGTAAATTTAGTAAAAAAGAATCACTTGGAACTCCTTTAAGTAGTTTTACGAGAAGTGATATTTTAGATTCTGAAAAATTGGCTTGGATTGAAAAAGCACTTGGTATGCAAAAACCAAGAGGCAACGCATCAGTGACAGAATTAGAAAATTTTGCTAGAGAATTTGAAAAAGAATCAGGTATTCCATTTGGTATAGATAAAAATAAAGATACTAATTTAACAAGATATAGACGTGCTGTAAATGATAGAATTACTGAAATGATAAATGAAGGTTATGAAGTATTACGTCAACAAGGAGAAATAAGTCCTCCAGTAAGAGTAAGATTATAAATTTTTTTCTCTCGTTATGTTAATGAACGAAACAATATTTCAACTTGAAAACGGCATTGTTCCTTTTGAATTTGACTATACTTTAGAAAGCAATTATTCCAATAAAATAGATTGGTCTGCCTTACAATATGACGATTGGACTGATTATCAATTTTGGTGTAATAAAATGCCTACTGGATTATTAGACCAATTTCCCGAATTGCATGAAGTCGTCAATACTATTTATGAAAGCAAAAAACATATTACTCCTCTTATGGAATTAGAATTTAGAGAGAACAAAAGAAATAAATAAATATTATAATATTTTATAATATGATTCAACGTTCTTATGTTCCTCCAAGAATCACACGACCTCCTACTCTTAATATGTATGATGATATAAAAGCAGGTGAAAAAGCCTTATCTTCATTCGGCAAAAAATATGTTGTTCCCGCTGCAAAATCTGTCGGCAAGGGAATATTAAAACTTCCACTTAAAACTCTTCCTACTATAGGTCAATCTTTTGGTTTAGCCGCTGGAGTTGGCGCTACTGCTCTGTCAGGTAATCCTGAACTACTCCCTTTTTTAGGCACTGCTGGTGGTTTTGCTGGAAAAAAAGGTGGCGAATATCTTAAAAAGGCTGGTGAAAGAGCAATTGATAAACTATAAGCCATTTTCTTTATATATAAAATTATATAAAGAAAAACCCCATTTATTCTTCAACTGGCACAATTGTAAAAATATAAGTTCCATTTAATGCTCCTGTTGCTGTTAGTGCTACATTATCTATTGGTCTTACAAACATATTTATATCTACTATGTCACTTGTCTTATTAAACATTATACCTTTTGTGTTTCCGTGTGTTACATCAAATATTCTACCTGAGCCACTTGTATGACCGAAGGATACTCCTCCTATAGTCCAAGTTGTTGAATCTATTGATGTATCATTCGTCCAAGGTGTTTCAAAATTCAAGCCCTTCATATAAAACATTAATGTTTGTTGTGTTCCTACTGAACTTGTTGGATTACATACCAATTGATTTAAAAAGATTGTGAATTTTTTATACTTATCCCAAAATCCTCTACAAGCACTACGTAAACTTATATTTCTCCAAGTTGTGTTAGTATTACCTGCATTTGTTACTCCAAAATTTGCTGATGTTGTTGTCATACCAGCACCTGATAGAATTAACGTTCCCTTATCACAACAACCCAATTCTTTTCTTATTGGTTTAATAAAAAAACTTGCTTGCATTCTTCTATTTGTTGTTGCTGTATAAGTATTAAGACCACTATTATCAAAATTTTTAAATTGTAACTGTAAAGTCAATATGTCAACTGATTTTTTAAATTGAATTCTATTAGCCATTAAATAATCAAATTGATGATTTGTTGTTGTACCGAAAGTATTAATTGCTACAAGTGTTGTATCTGTTTCAAAATTACCACTTCCAGTTCCCATATAATTATTCAAATAATCAAATCCTTTTAATGCTAATGGCTGCTCTAATTGTGCGTTTGTTGCTCCTGTTGAAGCCAATGAAGTTGCTGTATAACTTCCATAAATTAATTCAAAATCTTCGTATTTGTCCCAAAACTCACGACAAACATCTTTTATATTAAAATTATTATATGTAATAATATTGGTATTACTTGTTGCTACTTTACCTGATGTTACAACAATATTATTAGTATTTAATACCATAGCAGCCATTTCATTTTCATTATCTTCTGCTGGTTCAATTGTAAATGTCATTTGATTATTATTGTAAGTATCAGTTGTTACTACATTTAAATTACTATTCTGAACTGGATAAATTCTAAATTCTAAATCTACTATCTGTTGTCCCTTTCTAAAATTAAAACCTACACTTGGATTTGGCAATATAAACATAGCATTGGTATTACTTGTTGGTATAAGAATATTAGCAACTGGTGCGAATTTTTGACTACTTTGTGCTGCCTCATAATATAAATTAATCCAATCTAATCCAGCCATATTATAAGAAAATGAACCAGCAGATGAACCTGAGCCATATGTTAATGTTCCATTTGTGTTTATTTGCTGTAATTTAATGATAAACTTATTATATTTATCCCACATTGGACCCATAACATTTTTCAAATCAATATTTTTATAAGTCCATTGTGAAAAGTTTGCATTTATATTTCCAGTTCCTGCTAAACTGAATGTATCCAATTCTAAATATGCTATTTCTCTCAATTGCGTCATATTATAATATAAGATTATTATTTATTCAACTGCTACCACTATAAAATTAAAATTAGCATTACCTCTTACTATTGTTGTATCAGGTGCGTTAGGTTGTCGGTTACCACTACAATTTGTAATTGTAAATTGTAAATTGACTAAATCACTTTCAGGCTTTCTAATTGTAAATGTTGCTTGTTGGTTTCCAAAATTATTGGCACTAGTAAATGTTGTCGTTCCTGTTGTGCTTTCAGGTATTGATTCAGGTAAAATAGCATAAGTATTATATGAAATTGTATTATTCACACCTAAAGTTAAACTATTAATAACTTGAAAACCTGATATAATCCACATTATTCTTGATTGACCCGCGGTTTGGTTATTTCCAAAAACTCCTGTTGCGTAACAAGTTCCAATTATATTAAACTTTTCACACTTATCCCATAGTGTTCCTAATATTTGGCGAATTGGCACATTACTAAATGTGAATTGACTATATTGCGCGTTCATTGTTCCATATTGAGTTGTCGCGCCAGCAGTAAGCATAATAGTATTTAAATTAAAATTGCGTGAGTATTTTGTATAAAAGTCATTTAATAAATTCTTATACATTTTCATCTTTGGCTCAATACCTCTTGCTGTTAATAAAAACAATTGAATTTGTGATGATGGTAGTGTTGCCGTCCCACCAACATTTTCAAATTGAATTCTTAAATTAGCCAAATGATTAACAGGCTTTATCATACTTAAACCAACTCCGCCATTAAAAGGCACCCAATTACCTCTATTTTCACCCCAAGTAGGATTTGCCGTATAATATGTAACTCCTAATAATGGATTGCCTCTAATTGATCCATTTGTAGTTGTATTTATAATATTAAGTCCGCTTGATATAAAATTTACAAACATCGTCGGACCTGTTCCTGTCGGACCCATATAACTAAAATTAACTATATATTGGTCGCATTTATTCCAAAGCATTTCACCTAACCATTGTCTCACATCAACAAAAAAAGTATAATCAGCATTGTTTGTCTTAAATCCATATTGATTTGGAGTTGTCGCTAAAGTATTAGTCATTAAAAATAGTGTTGCTACTTCTTTATCCATATTATAATAAGATTATATTAAATTTTTATTATAATATTCGCTTAAGTGCGGGAGTAAATGGCTCCATTTTCAAAAACAATGACGTTGTCAAAGCAAGCGAAAGCATTGTAAAGCATAGTGTTGTTTGGAGCAGCAGCAACACCTGCACCATATAGCATATTTACGAAAATATCGCTTGTAGTAGTATCCATACCAGCAAAAATAGAAGATTTGTCAACATTTTGGTAAGTTTCGCAGTCAAGACCAATCAAGAAAGCACCGCTTTCGGTGGTGGCAGCACCAGCAGCAGTAGCAGCCATTGCAAGAGCAACTGATTGAGAGAAAGCAGCATTGTCAATAGAAGGTTGATAATTCATATCACTGAGACTGCCAAAGCATTTAGCGGCTTCACTGAAGAATTCACTATCAGTATTAGGAGCAGTAGAAGGCAAAACTTCTGAGCCAATTCTTATGGAAAATTGAGATAAAGCATTCTTAATGTGCGCACAAGGGTAAAAAGTGGCTACTCCTACACGAGTGCTTTGACGTTGACTAACAGTTAGACATTTAAGACTTGAAAATTTGGCAGCAACTGGCATTGTAATTGTGGAGTTTGCTGCAACTTGTGCTGAGAAAACGTAGTTGCGCCAGTCAGGAACAACCATTTGAAGAGAACCTCCAGCACGAGAAGCAATAGCATCAATAGCACCGCTGGAAAGTTGCAAGAATTCAGCAACATACTCAACATTGTCTAATTGGAAGTTTCCAAGAGTAGCAGATGAGAAGTTACCAATATTGTAACAACCTGTTTTCAAAACAATTTCAACACGAAGAGGGGAGGCTTGTGCGAAGTGAAGAGGTAAATATTTACCACCAGCGAGAGAACCAACTAAAGAAACAAGGTTAATAGAGAATTGACCGATTGAGGTAGTAGCAGAAGCAGCAAGCGATCCAATAGTAACACCCTTATTAATTGCCTTAATGTTATTTACGTCAGCACCAGCGTAGTTTGGATTTGTTCCTGTCGTAATTGAAAGTCTACCTTGAGTAGTATCAAGAGCCGCTTGGTAGTCAAAAAGGATTTTGGCTAAATCATCGTAGTTGTCAATATCTTGGAGGAGGGAAGAGCCGTGGTAGACTCTTAAGCGTTGGATAATGCCGTGAACCCCTTGTGCGTCAAAAGCATTGAAATCAGAAGCAGTAGCGCCATTGATTGCAGAAAGGTTAAATTTCAAGTAACTTTCACTAGGAATTAAAAAAGTATTGGCTTGAGTTGGAATATTGACGATGATAGTGTTGCCGCCTAAATAAGGACCAGTTCCGTTCTGCGGTTGAATATTGGTTCTATATCTACGAGCAGGTGAAGACTCAATTTTTCCAGTATAAACTAAATTAGAAGGAATCATATTATAACATAGCAACAGATAAAAAAAATATTAGTAAAGTAATTAATATTTTTGAATTTCCTTAAGATTTTAAGCATACATTCCTAATTTCCAGCCTAAACCACGAGGAATTCTACGTTCCAATTGCGATTGCTTCTTTTCCATTGGATTTTCGCCTGAAGCAACTTTTGCAACTGCCTCAAGTAGTGGCTTTTTGTGACCTAACATATGTGAACCTAAAGGTTTCTTATGTCCTAAAACATTTTTAGAGAGAGGGCTTTTATGTCCGAGCATTTATAATATATGCTAATATTATTTTATTCTGTGAATTTGACAATATCAAGTTGTAATGTCATTTGGTAATTAACCCCGTTAAGATGTATAAGATTTGCCTGATTATCTACTAGTTTCACCTTAATCATATTCATAGCGCACGAAAACATATTTACCCTAAAATTATTTGGATTTTCATAAGTTACTAAACCAAAAGGAACTGCAGTCACTGGAATAGTTGCTAAAATATTTTGATTATATCGTTGAGCCACATTTACATTATAAGTAGGCATATCAATCTCTACATTAATTGCTCTAATCTGTGTTAAATTGACACAATTGATTCCTGTAACTGTTCGGGTTACACCACTTGGCGTATTTGCTGAAGCGTTAAATCCTAAAACGACATTTATTGTGCTAGTCTGCATAATTGTAAATTCCTTAACATTGTTTAATAAAGTGACCTTACCAGTTATGCCGTTATATGATATAACAAAATCATTACCAAGTTCCGCTTGAATATAAGCGATTAATTGATTAATATTGTAATTACCCTGTGGAACTGAAAAGGCGCTTGTGTCGCCTGAAGCATCTAATATTTCTAAATAATTATTGGTTGAATTAATACAATAAAAACTATAAGGAATCACAGCATTCTGTAATGACATATAAAGCGTATGCCCGTCAGGTATTTCTATTTGTGGAAGATTATACATGCAAATAGACGGGTCTCCTAATGGCTTTTCATCGGCATATTTTGAATTTAAATAAACTTGGATACTATCTATAATATTATGAGACATCTATAATATAATAATAAAAAAAATTACAACTTATCACTATCTGTAATGTTAAGCAAATTGAAGTTCTTATAAAGTTTATTTTCAAAACAATCAACGTCTAAATGCTGGTATGGTTCATTAAAACAATAATCAAATATTTTCTTCGCATCGTCTTCTTTCATTTGCAAAATCTCCCTTCTAATTGTTTCCCATTCTTCGCTATTGCGTGGTCTAAATATCGTGGCAAAAGTAATTTGCTTACGTAAAATCTTCGGCATATAAAGATATGATTGAAGTGTAAATATAAAACTACAATTTAAGTGACGTGCCTTAATAAGCATTGAGTTCAACATTTTTTGCACACCCTTATCTTTCAAGTCATTAGCAAAATCATCTATAACTACAGCGCTATATTCCGCTTCATCATCGTCTTCCATTTCTTCTTTTCTCTCTATTAACTCATTTCGTAAGTCTGCCAAATTATCCAAAGATAGTTCGTGATAAACTTTATCGTGTTTTTCAAACGGGTGATTCTTAACAGAGGCAAATGAAGCATTAGGACAAAAGTAATACAAATGGTGAAATTTCTTATGATATGTTCCACCTTTCTTAAATTGATTAAGCAGCAAACTTGTCTTACCACTACCACCACTGCCTACAAGCAAATAAATCATACCATTACGTCTACTAACACCTTCTGCTACATCAGGTATATAAATATCCATCTTTTCCTTAATTGGCTTACCCGTCTTAATGTCCGTATTTTTAGTTTCAGTAATTTCAACAATAGTCATAGAATATTTAGAGAAAATAAAAATCACTTGTTTAATTAATTAAAATTAAAATATTGGCACTCTATATATGAGCGATCAACCTGAAGATGAGACCTTAACCAAGCCAAAAAAGCAGCGCAGCGAAAAACAAATCGCCGCCACAGAGCGTATGAGGGAAGCACTTGCAAAAAAGAAAGAAGACGCTAAACCAGCAGCAGAACAGCCTAAGAAAAATCAACCAAGTAAAAAGGAAATCTTAAGACTATTAAAAGCAAAACTAAATGAATCACATCAAGCAGAATTAGCAAAAAATGAAAGCGATTATGATACTGACGATACAATCCCACCTCCTGAAACAAAACCACAAGAGCCAGCCCCTGCGCCTGCTAAAGAAAAAAAACAGAAGAAACCACCAAAAGTAATTGAAGAATCCGAATCCTCATCAGAAGAAGAAGTCATCGTTGTTAAAAAGAAAAAGAAACCCAAGAAGAAGAAGACCATCATTATACAAGAAAGCAGCAGCGAATCCGAATCAGAAGAAGAACCTGAACCTGTTAAGAAACATAAACCCCCTACTCGTGAAACTAGAAGTCAACAAAATAAGCATGCAAAAATCGGTCATACTACAGTTAAGAAAGACCCGATCCACTTTTTTATGGATTAAAATATTTTATAACAATATGTTATGTATAACATTAGCGAATATAGTTATAAACAAGCGGAAAAACTCGGGGTAGATATTAAGCCATCTACTCGCAAAGGTAAGAAAATTGACGTGTTTAAAAATGGCGACAAGATTGCCAGCATTGGAGCAATAGGGTATAAAGACTTCTCTACATATATGAAGGAAGACAAAGACCTTGCCAATAAGAAACGCAAAGCCTACAAGGCTCGCCATCAAGCAGACCGAAATGTAAAAGGCACAGCAGGCTACTATGCCGATAAAATTCTTTGGTAATTATATTATCTATTTTTATAATATAATTATGGAATTCAATTTAAAGGCGTGGACTGAAATTAAGGCGTGTCCGATTTGCAACGAGTATCCCGAACATCACGAGGCAACTGTAATTATTAAGCGCAAAGAATATCACAGACATTGCCTCAATAATATATGGTGCTTACTGGATAAGCATTTGGAAGATAAACATAAATACAATATTGTTGATGACATCGTCACAAATAATATTGCTATACTAAAGATAATCTCATTGTTTAATTAAGCATTGCTAAAGATAATCAGTCACTATCGCTGTCATTTAGTTCTTCAACCTTATCTTTATACTCGTTCCAATGGTGCGGAATACTCTCTTCAAATTCCGCTTTTTCTTTTGATACTACTTTTGACAACTTATTATGCAAACTTCTCGTAAACAATTCTAATTCAAGACCTATCCAAGTTGTCAAACAAAGTTCGCCCGAATTGCGATGTAAAAAATCACCATCTTTCAAATAAGTTTTATAAAATTCATTAGGATACATTTTTGAAAATCTACGTGTATTTATAATCAAATTATTCATAAAACTTTGACAACTATTATAAATACGTTTCGTCAATTTTTTATAATCTATTTCTTCCCATTTATCATTAGTCTTATAATAATAAGTTTTACTTCTTTCATTGGCGCAGAAAATCGGTTTTTTAGTGTGTTCCATATTATTTAACACACCACAAAACATATCAGAAACAAAATCAATAGTCTTTGGATAATAACCAACTTCAATATATTTACATACTGGATAAATATCCCAATTATCACCGCCAATAATCACCCATTTATTCATTTTTGTGTTATACATATAAGGCTCTTCTAATCTAAATAACTCCTCAAAATTAGGTGCATCTTTACACGTCACGTTTAAATAAGTATCAACATTAAATGGCTGACCTGCTTGTAGCAGTTTGTTAATTAAGTTGCTCTGAATTTCAAGTTGTTTCTTTAGCAAATCAATATCAGATGACTCACTAGGTTTCATCACAATATTTTCAACTTTATTAGTTGTAGTTACAATTGAAGTAATCTTATTAGCATTCTTCTTATGACGTAGCGTATTAAAATGGTTAGTTAGGTTATCCTTACGGGTGAAATTGACTCCACAATCTTTGCAAGCGAATTGACTCATTATAATATATATAAATATTATTTTTTTAAATACTTTTTATTTATATATATTTACCGATTTTCTTTAGAATTTCCTTAATATTTCAGTTTTTCTTTAGTAATGGGGATAGTTAACATTTAATGTTAGTTTTAGTTAAGAATCTACCTCCTGCGTTTCCTGCCTTTTCCGCAGGAAACTTTTTAAGTCCCAAAACACTTTTGGTTTTTGACTTTCAAATCTAACTATCCCCATAACTACTATCCCCAAATTTATGGTCTTAATTATGATGTGATACTTAATAATTTTTTTATATGTAATTGACTTGATTTATGTCTTGATAAATGTTTTCTTGCAGTTTCAGTTCCACATTCACACGTAACTTTTTGGTTCATATATTCTTTGTGATTGTAAGCCCTCTTACCCATCATATCATCTATAGTTTTTATCCACACTGGATAATTAGTATCACTTATATATATGTTACGATTATTTCTTAAAATTTTTGCAAACCTATTTTCTATTGGTCTGCGCTTTATTCGATTTTTATCTGCAATCGCATCAGTCACATCATTAACAGGATAATACATTTGAAAATATTTCATCATATTATTATAAGCATAATCATCATCTTTACTTTTATATAGTCCTTGTTTGTCGTAGCCTTTTTTCATTGCCATTATTTTTTTCTTTAGCGATATGAGTTGATTAATATTCATATGTTCTAATTTGTCTACTTCTCCGTCGTAGGTTAGTTCTTCAATAAACTTTCTGTCTCCGTCCATATATATTATCTAAATAAAAAAATTCCTTTAAATTGTTTTATTTTATTATTCTTTTTGTTTTTGTGCTTCACGTCGTTCTTTTGCTTTTGCTAAAATTTCTTCACGATTTTCCTGATAAAAGACACGCTTTTTTGCTTTGACTTCTTCTTTATTGCGCTGATACCATTGCTTGGTAAATTCATTTTGTTTTGCGTTATATTTTTCGCGATGTTGCGCACGATAATTTGCATGATATGCTCTGCGAGCAAGTAGTTGTTCTTGTGTAAGTTCTTTCTTTTCCATTATATTATTACTAAATATAATAATTTTGTCTTTAATATTTTTATATTATAATATTATATATATGAGTGAAATAAAACAATCAAAAGGAGGACGTCCTAAAAAAAAAGATAATGTTTTAGATGAACCAATTGTAGTAAAAAAAATTGAATTTAATGGAGTTAAATTTTTAAAAGATAAAAAAAATGGTAATATTTATGATTATGATAGATATATGGAAAATGAAGACCAAACCATAATTGGAAAATGGAATAATGAAACAAATAAAATAGATTTTTTTGATAATATAGTAGAACCTGTTAAAAAAATTGAAGTTAATGGTAAAAAATATTTGAAATCTAAATGGACTGGTGATATTTATGATTATGATTATTATAAAATATACAATATACCAGTCACGATAGGTAAATGGAATGATGAAACAAATACAATAGATTTTAATGAAAATGCAGATAAATTAAGAGACCCTGACAACGAGCCGATACTTATGTCGTTTGAGAGGTCAAATGGTGATATAAATTTTTTAGATAAAATAGTTCATATAGCGGGTGAGGGGGAAGAAATACCTCTTTGGAGGAATCGTGCAGATGGATATTTATTTAATTATAGAAAAATGAATGAATGGTCTTTTGGAAAAAGAAAAAAAAGCCCTGAACCCGTTGGTTATTGGAATTATGAAAAAAATAAACCAAAATTCACCCGCGATCCAACTTTATAAGAAAAAAATTACATATTGTTATAAGCGTCGACATACAATTTAAGAACAGGTTTTATTTCAGGATTTTCTTTTTGAAATTGTGGCACGAAGCAGGAGGTTAATATTCTCTCGAGTTGATTAAAATGTTTTTCAGTAGTGGCTTTTTTGATAAGACCTTCGACATAATTTTTATATGCTATTACAAATATTCCGTCTAAAAAAGGAGCATCAATAGATTCTTGATTTTTAAATTTTAATTGCAATTTTCTAAAATCGTAAAGTCTCTCGTCATAAGTCATATTCTTATATTTTTCATAACGTTCATTGATTTTATTAATTTGTTTCAATAATTTGTCTAACTTTGCTTCATAAGGTTTTTTTTTCATTTTTTCTTTTTGATACTCTTGTAAAAGTGGTTTTGATTCGTCTAATATTTTTTCATCATAATCTATGAATTCTTTTATTCTTGACATATATTATATTACAGATAAAAAAATTCGGACTTATAATCCGGACCCACATTTCGGACCAAAATGCGCTAAATAAAAAATCGGGCTATGCCCTATAACTTAAAATTACAAATAAACTTAAATACAATATATACTTACTTACCGCAATCTT
>Ga0194115_10002583_pt1 | contig 21461 bp, 17 predicted proteins | sample TA2MahsurfametaG_3_FD_148656 | JGI IMG/M metagenome (GOLD analysis project Ga0194115, IMG submission 148656) | Freshwater microbial communities from Lake Tanganyika, Tanzania - TA2015002 Mahale S4 surface | ecosystem: Environmental > Aquatic > Freshwater > Lake | place: Tanzania: Lake... | reverse complement strand
AGATTTGCCAGAATGCATCCATTTGGTTTTTCGCGGTTGCCATTTCACATCCAGGTGCAGGGCCGAAAATTTCAACTTGAAGAACACCAGCTACGGCAAGCATAGCCACACGAGCATGCTTGACTTCGGCCTCACGAAGCCAGTAAAGGTCGATACCAACTCCATCGATGGTGGAAAGACCGAGGGGATCAAAACCAACATCACCAGCCATGGAACCGTCGAGCTACATTTGTTCATGGAGGGACACCAAATTAGTCAGACCACACGAGCCATCAAAGGAAGAGAATATGCAACCGAAAACGATATGAGTTCTCTTCAGAAGCAGAAATCCAGGTCCTGGATCTTCAAGCCCAAAGGGTTCGTTTTTCCTCCCGCTAAGATGAAAGAACTTACCAGAGCAGGACGGTTCATGAAGGGAAGAGCCTTGCTTCGCTCGGCATTCAAGGATGTAACTGAGCGAATAGATTGTTGAGATGGCGCAAAGGCCGTGCACGAGGCGACGATGGCTGCAGCAACAACGAACTTCATATTGATCCCTTTCTTTAGTTGTATATGAAATTGGTCTAAAACGACTGATGCGTAAGCTCCATGGCCGATGCCCTCCATACTTGCCCTTCAAGAGCAGCCAGACTAGAAAAGAAGGCAATGTACCAGGCTTGTACGTGACGTAACAACGAAAGATCGGGCCGACAATCTTCAACTGCTTTTCGTACCGTGCGACTTCTTTGACTGACTGTGCATGCCAATTTCTAAATATTGTACGTAGGTAGGAGTTACGGTACTAGTACGTACACATACAGGATGGACGTAGCAAACGAAGATATTCCATGTACCTATGCATATCCCATGGTAAAGTCTCCACATTTTTCTTCTTGGCAATGGTTGGATGGAGTTTCGCCATGGGTTTTCCATGTCGACTGCTGCCCGATTCATCACGACTTCCTTGCATCGTACATACGTCAAAAGGTAGTACCGTCAACTCTATACATAAATAATCGTTTCCAGAAGCCATGTTTATATTTCAAGACTTATTTGATGAGACATTGGCAGAAAGTCAAGAAGTATTTGAGTACGAAAGTCATGAGCAAGCTGTCCAAGAAACGATATCCGAGTTGCTATCTCAAAACAAGGATTCCAGACTAGATCATCTATCCCTGACACATCCAGATTCAGAACAGGGAAAGAAGGATCGGGAACAACAACGAGAATTCGTGGCAGCATTGGAAGCGGAAGACTTATCTCTTGCCATGGCGATACTTGTCAATGCCAATGCGTCGAGTAGTCCAGAGGGGGGAGGCGATAAGGTGACTATGTTGGCGAGTTTAGTCCTACAACATGGATTTTGTCAATTAAGGTCTAAACTCATGAAACGCCTCGAGGAGCCTGAAGAAGGTGATAGCAGTCATTCTTCAGAAGACCACGAGTTGGAGATAGATGAAATGATCCAGTTCTTACTGTCGGTTCTATCAGATAGTAGACCAGCTTCTGGTCCATCCGGTGGAGCATCTCCACCACATCTCTTACTGAGGGAGTTGAAATTACAGCTTGGTCGGACTTTACTACAAGAACGTTGGTTTCCTCTCTTTGACAGGTATCCTCTATTGAGAGTCCCCCTCATAAATTTGGCTCGACTGTGCTGTAATGGATGTGAAGCGAATAAGAAGACCTTGGTTCAGGCGGGGATCCGATACCAAGCGTGTATACCGGAGGAGGGAGTACAGATCCCGACCGATGAAATCGTCGATGACGATAGTCCTACCCCAGCTACGACCTCATCAGGTTCTAAACGTGTCACTGGTATCGGACTGTGGATGGAATGCCTTCCTCAGAATTTGAAATCCAATGCTAATGAACTTATGGCAAAGGAATTATGTAAACTCTTGACGATTCTGGGTAAGTTCCAGGCATCGGCAGAGTCAGGAACATCGGATAGTCATCAAGCAGCACCCATTGTATCCTCGGCACATGCCAATGTGAAAGAATTCTTCAAATGTGATGCGGTATCGAAACTCCATGTTCTTGCTCGAGAATGTTTAGAAATCCATCCTACTATGAGTGATCGAAAACGTGGAGAACGAGAGATCCTATTATGTCACGTCCTTTCTGCCTTACGTGTCATGGCGATTGATAATGAGATCGTCCAACAGATGGTCGTCGTGGGGATATTAGACACCTTGAATACTAGTGGTGGCGGTACGACTACTACGGCTTCAACGATGGATGGCGACAACGAAGATCGTACGTTATTGATCCATCAACCGAATACTGCAGGTGCAACATTGGGTCTATTACGGAATCTTTGTGCGAATGATGAAATCAAATCGACGCTATGTCGACAATCCTTATCTTCGATTTTGCAGGCGATGGAACTTCATAGTATGAATCCTTCCGTCCAGGAACATGGTTGTGGTATCTTAGCTGCCATGTCTCTACGGAATCCACAAAATGTGACTATGATATGTCAGGCAACTCGGGGTGGAGAACCTATTGTGAAGGCAATGAAGGCCTTCCCCCTTAAGGTCCCATTACAACGTCAAGGATGTTTAGCAATCCGGAATATGGCAAGTCGTGCGACGGTCGAAGGGAAACAAATGTTATTAGATGCAGGTGTTGAATTCGTATTACGAGAAATTGCTGGTCGGCATCAAGAAAGTATCGATGAAGCCTATGCCGCCTTACGTGATTTAGATTGTCCGACTGTCCGATATACTATCGATCAAGAGACCGGGAAAATGAGGGGGACACAATTATTTGGTGAAGTCCAATCGAATTTTAGACCCGTCTATGAATAAAAAGAAAAGAGAACAAAGAGAGAGAGAGAGAGAAATGGGTCTGTAGAAACAATATACGGTTGCAGTAAAGTGTAGAAAGTCTTGTTAGGTTCTTGATAGAGATCCTCGAATAGCGAAACGCTGAAAGGCTCGACAAGTATGACCAGACAGCAGCACATGGCAATGCAGCATGTAAACTAGTGGTCAAAGGAGTCATTGATGGGTTCGCGCCATTTCCGATCTCCCTCCACAACACTTCCACTTGGGCCGGCGGACTCGCCCCGCATTGCTACAGTATTCTTGCTGCTTGTGTGTGAAGCGATTTCCATCGTTGGCGTCAAGTTTCATTTCCCAAAAAAGTCTTCGAGTCTCTCACCTTGCATAGGTAGACACAAGAAAGCATTGTTTTTTGTTGGGGATTCGGTTTGTATAGAGTGTTCCAACAAACATGACCGCTGCTGAAAATACGATTACGATGACCAAACAGGAGGACGATGTTCCTTTCGTTGACATTCAAACCAAAGAAGAAGTAGAAGAAGATGATGACGATTTCGAAGATCCTTCGACTAGTAGGAAGACTGTCGTCGTCCCTGTGACACCGACTGTCATCAAGAAGGAAGAACATGTCTTTAGTCCAGAATTACTCAAACAATACTATTCTCGATTATTTCCCTATGATTTCATCTATCAATGGCTGTCCTATAATGATGCTTCTTCTTCACAACAAATCTTCTCACGTCGTGAATTTTCTTTTACGATTGAACCATTTCCGGGGGAAGAAATTTATATCCGATATCAAAGTTTTTCGAACGAAATGGAATTAAGAGAGGCGATTATGAAACGACAACCTCATAAGATTGATATCGGTGCAGTCTTTAATCATCCACCGAAGGATAAGAATACTGTCCATAACTTTACGACTGTCCAACGTGAACTTGTGTTTGATATTGATCTTACCGATTATGATGAAATTCGGAATTGTGGTTGTACCGGGGCTAAAATTTGTCCCAAATGTTGGACCTTTATGAATATGGCAGTCAAAGTCATCGATGCAGGATTGAAAGAAGATTTTGGTTTTGAAAAGGTTACATGGTTCTATTCTGGACGACGTGGTGTCCATGCTTGGGTATCCGATGAATCGGCACGAATGCTTTCTAATGAGGCACGATCTGCTATTGCAAATTATTTTGAAGTAAGTCGTCCCACTCCCAAAAAAAAACCCTGTGAGGGAAAACCGTCGAAAATTCCAGGAGTATTTTACCCTGACCTTGTATCATTCGTTTCGTATATCAGGTCTCGCAGGTGAAGAAGAGCAATGAACCGTTAACGATGCCCCTACATCCGATGCTCAGTCGTGCCTTTGATATTCTAGAACCTTTGTTCATTAAGCATGTGTTGCCTGAAAGTGGTCACAAATTGTTGGCGAGTTCGGAATATTGGGAACCACTCCTTGCAACCTTACCTAACTCGGCTCGGATGGTCCGAGACCGTATGATAGAGGAATGGTCAAGTACTAAGAAGGGAATCCAATTCTTATCTCCCGCTGAAAAGTGGGACCAACTGAAACAACATCTAAAGGCTGTATATGGACGAGATAGTACAGTCAAACGAATGAAGAATATGGATTCGACCGAAAAGGAACGGATTGAAAGTTGGCCGATTGAAGTCGTCTTCCGTTATACATACCCCCGTTTAGATATCAATGTATCGAAGATGCAAAATCACTTGTTGAAAAGTCCCTTTTGTATCCATCCCAAGACAGGACGTGTTTGTGTCCCTATTCAAGCTGAGACGGTAGAATCCTTTGATCCATTTTCAGTACCTACACTTCCCCAATTAATGAAAGAAATTGATGACTACGAAGAAAAAGATCCGATGGAAGATGGTCGGACGATGAATATCCGTAAGGATTGGCAGAAAACGAGTCTCAAACAATACTTTGAACCCTTTCAAAAGAAATTTTTGGAACCATTGCAAAAGGAATTACGTTACAAGGCACGAGAGGAATCGGAACGGAAGGCTGCTATCATTGGGGATTTTTAAGAAGAAACAAGGTAAGGAAAGGAAGTGTGTCACACTACCGGTACTTTGGGAACTAGAAAGGAGTCGATTCTATTGAAAGTACTATAAAAAAGAAAAACACTGGGCCTTTAAACGATATAGGGTTTCGTTACGTGACTGTTTCCTTTACCTTTTTCACAAAGGATGCCATACGGATCATTAAATCATCGACACCATCCCGTTCTTTGGCACTCATCCACATAAGACGAGAATGACTCATGGCCGCAGTTAATTTCGTTTCAACTTCTTGTCGTGCAAGTTTCGTCGATAGGCCTTCTTCCCAATCTTCACCTCCTCGACCCTCCAAGGCATCTAATTTATTCACCACGACGACTTGTGGCATTTGTGCTAATTGACCGGTACCATAATTAATCAATTCACGATTTAACATTTCAAAGTCAGCAATCGGATCATCAGAGGTTGCATCGACTAAATGTAAAATCACATGACAACGTTCGACATGTCGTAAAAAGGCATGTCCTAATCCAATCCCCTGTGCTGCACCTGCAATCAAACCAGGAACATCCTATGGGTAATTTTGTTGTTGTTGCGACAAACAAAATGAAAAATCAAGTAAACGACCGGTAAGCATGATTTCCGACGATGAACAACCCCTCCATAACCCCAACTAGGTATCCAAAAATTACTCAGACCGTGAAACGACTTACGCAAAGGACCAAACCACTACTACCAGCCCCATCGATAGATTGATTGCCTTCCATGTCTACCTGTGGGGGGACCCATACACCCAGATTTGGAATCACGGTTGTAAATGGATACTGTGATGATGATTATAATGGAAGATTAGTACGACACACAGTTGTGAGAACAAGCACACGCATTTCTCGCCACGACGAAAGTCGGTGTAATAGATACGTACATTGGCAATTTTGGGTTTAGCACGTGTGACGGCTGCTAGGAAGGTACTCTTCCCAGCATTCGGAACACCGACGAGTGCGACATCGGCAACAATTTTCAATGTTAATCGAATCATTTTCCGTTCACCTCCCTGGGGTGGGAGTCTTGGTCGTCGAACACCCCGCCCACGACCATTAATAGCCGAACCTTCTCCACCTTCTCCACCTGTCGCAATAATGAGGGAGGGCTCATCGGCAACGAGACATCCCATTTCTATCAATTGTTCACTTCCATCATCTCCCTCCATGACCTCATGGACGACCGTCCCCGGTGGCACACGAATCGTAACATCCTTCCCATATCGACCATTCTTAATTTGACGCCCACCATCACTCCCATTTTCAGCTCGAAAACTCTTTCGTTGATCTCTCATTTGTGGTGAGGCTGCACCACTCCCCCCAAAGGAATTTGGCCTCCAAGCATTGGTCAGACCTGCCAAGGTATTAAGGGATGGATCTACAATCATAACGACATTCCCCCCCCGTCCACCATTCCCACCATCTGGTGGACCATCTTGACCACCTGCAGCCTTCTTATATGTCGATGATCCCTGTCCTCCACTTCCAGCTCGGACGTATATTGTTGCCTCATCAAAGAATGAATATTCATTCACACTCGATTCTATCGCCGTCTGGAGATCGATGTCGTCGTTGAGATCAACATTCGTCAGTCTCTCCTGTGACAGTGGTCGGTTCGGTGAATAATAGGTCGCTGTCGAATCAATAGTAGTAGATTCTGTTGTGTCATGGGAATTTTCAGACGCAGTCGCTGAAAGTGCAATGATTCGTTTAGGTGCGAAGAAATTAAGTTGTTTCGTGTGATGCGTCGTTGTCGACGACCGTAAGGAGGGTAACACCAGCAGAAGATTGGACAGCACCGGCAGGAGTGGAATCATTTGCATAAATTGTGAACTCGGAACTAGGAATGAATAATCCAGTGTTTCTTTGGATCTTAGATTGTTGCAACAGACCGCACAACAGTAATAGTGTGGAATGCAAAACTGTTTTGACAAAGAAAAAGAACAAGCCTCGGTATTGGAGGGAGAGGTGATGGGATATGAGCCTGGTAGCGATGTGCCGTACCACGGCTAGACCAATTTACTTCCACGTGCCACCTTTCTACCGAGTGTGACGTTGTCCTGCGCAACCTTCAACAAGCGACCGCCAACGACAGAAAAGGTTTCAACCAAACAACTGACAGGTGGAACATCCGTAGAACACAAAACTACGCGACCTACCCATCACACCCCCGTGTTTTTGGCCTCATCCTTGAGCACTAGCAGATATCCTACCGTAGCCCTCGACTCATTGTTGTGACTTCAAGGACACAGAATGAGGTTCCCAGCATACCTGCTAACGGGGTTCGGGACTCTCCTTTGCACAACGACCGAAGGCGTTCCCTTCCAACGAGGAAATTCAGTATCGACATTCTTCGGTGGGGCCAGACGGACATCGTGCTCGGTAATTGATCTGCCGCGGGGAGGAGAAGAAGTTGCTGAAGTAGCTGAACCAGAAGTACTGTATTTGCCTGGTCTTCTGGATGTGGAACTGAAAAAATCAAAACAAGTAAGTCTATCAGAAACTTCTTTCTGTTGGGTGACCAACCCACGTTTTTCAGTCCCAAAATCTGTGTCTCTGACAATTGTCGCTACAATTCACAGCCCACAGCTGATTCGGATGCTACTATTTCGATTTCGGCTTCCAAAGCAAAGGAACTGGGTGTCAAGTCAGGAGATGCAGTGGCCCTTGTGGGAAGACGTAGAAGAGCAGCGTATGGGCGTATCCAAGTCAGTCAGACGAAGAAATCAATCATGACGATTAGTATGAATCTCGCCAAAAACTTGAGACTCCGAAAGGGAGACAAGGCAAAGATTGTTCCGTTAAGCGGAAAGATGGAAGAAGGATCGTACTCGGGCGATATGGTTCTTTTGGATGTCACATCTCCACCGAAGATTGCCTCTATCACACTTTCGCCCATCGAAGACTCGATATCAACGCTGTCATCCATTGAAGGCGGTGATGAAATTCCCGAGGAGGATCTGAATAGTCGATTCCTTACTCCCTATTTTGCTGATCAAAAGGCTTTGTTGAAGAAAGGACAAATCTTGGAGTTGATGGACGACAATGGACGTAGATTGGAATTCATTGTGAAAGATATTCAATTGGAGGGACAAGAACCGAAGGAGGACACTGAAGAAGGAGAAGACGTCACTATTGCGGGACAGACTGCTGAAGAAACAAACGTAATTGTGGCTAGTGCTATGGAGCGTCCTGCTATCGGAATGGGATATGATTCTGTCGGTGGTATGGACAAGGTCGTCCAGTTGATGCGAGAGCTGGTAGAGCTTCCACTTCGATTCCCTGAATTGTGGACGACGGCTGGCGTCCCCACACCCAAGGGGATTCTCCTGCATGGTCCTCCCGGCTGTGGTAAAACGTTGATTGCTAATGCTTTAGTGGAGGAGACTGGAGCACACATCGTCATCATCAATGGACCGGAAATCATGGCTCGAAAGGGTGGAGAAAGTGAGGCTAACTTACGACAAGCCTTTGAAGAGGCTCAGGAGAAGGCACCGTCAATCATTTTCATGGATGAATTGGACTCGATAGCCCCCAAGCGTGATCAAGCTCAGGGAGAAACAGAGAAGCGAGTAGTGTCCCAGCTTTTGACTCTCATGGATTCCTTGAAGGCGAACTCGAACGTGATGGTTATTGGAGCCACGAACCGTCCAAATGTCATCGAGGGTGCCTTGCGTCGTCCTGGACGTTTCGATCGTGAACTGGAGATTGTAATCCCTGACGAAGACGGCCGCCATGAAATCCTTAAGATCAAGACCAAGGATATGCAATTGGAGGCCAATGTGGACCTTTTCCAGATTGCCCGGGATACGCATGGCTTTGTTGGTGCCGATCTTCAACAACTAACGCTCGAAGCGGCATTACAATGCATCCGATCCAACATAGCGAAGATGGATGTAGATAGTGAAGAGCCCATCCCCGACGAAACCCTCGACATCCTCAGGGTCGATAACGAGCACTTCACCCACGCACTAAGTGTTTGCGATCCAAGCACACTTCGAGACAACAAGGTCGAAGTCCCTGATACAAAGTGGGCCGATATTGGTGGTCTGGAAGAGACCAAGCGTGAATTACAAGAAATGGTGCGTTATCCGATTGAACATAGACATCTCTTTGAACGATTTGGAATGCAGGCTTCACGTGGTGTTCTTTTCTATGGTCCTCCCGGTTGCGGGAAAACCTTGATGGCCAAAGCAATCGCCAATGAATGTGGTGCCAACTTCATTTCCGTGAAGGGTCCCGAGCTCCTGAACGCCTGGTTCGGTGGGTCGGAAGCTAATGTTCGTAACTTGTTCGATAAGGCTCGGGCCGCCAGTCCGTGCATTCTCTTCTTTGACGAGATGGACTCTATCGCACGCGCTCGTGGGTCTGGAGGGGGTGGAGCCTCTGAAACGAGCGATCGTGTGATCAATCAGATTTTGTCCGAAATTGATGGTATGGGTTCTGGAAAGACTCTCTTCATCATTGGAGCGACGAATCGTCCCGATATTCTTGATCCTGGTATCATGCGTCCAGGTCGTCTTGACCAACTTATTTACATTCCTCTTCCTGACCGGGAGTCTCGAATTTCCATCTTCAAGGCCAACCTTCGAAAGAGTCCCATCGCAGCGGATATCAGCATTGAAAAGTTGGCTGACGCCACCGACGGATTCTCCGGTGCAGATATCACTGAAATCTGTCAGCGAGCTGCCAAAAATGCCATTCGTGATAGCATCACCGCGGGCATCGAGCGTCAAAAGCGAGTTGAGGCGGGCGAGCTGACGCAAGAGGAAGCGGATGCCCTTCCTGATCCAGTCCCGTCCATTACCCGAGCACACTTCGAGGCTTCGATGAGTAAGGCTCGCCGGTCCGTCGGTCCCGAAATTGTACAACAATACGATGAATTTACGAAGAAGATTAAGCAACAATGGAGCACCAGTGGTGCTTCGGAAGCCAACGCATACGATATTGATGCTGCCAAGGCCGAACAATCCAAGGAGGACTCGTTGCTAGATGGTATCGATGACGAAGAAGAAGAAGAGCTTGTAGCGGCGACGGGCGGGGATGAATAAAGGAAACCATTGCGAATAGTTCGTAGATCTCTTTCCAATAAAACCTAGAGTTCATGTTTGGTGCACCGGCATGACCTATCTTTCGGCTTTACTTCGCAGTCGTGTTGTGCTATGATTGCTGCAGTGTCAAGTCGTCCTCTTCATGATGTGACGGCAGCGCACAGCTGGAAGTTCGTCTCGCCCGCTCCCTGTTGTTAGGCGTCGCCGGTTATTACGACAACTGAAACGAAACAGTTAGGTATGGAAAGGATGATCAAGTCCACTTTCCCATGTCGAAACTAGATTTTCCATCCGTCGCAATTGGAATTGGGATGATCCATGCCCCGTTGGTATAGTCGGTGCCGGCTTGGCTGTTATGATAGCAAGAACAGTTTCGGCGTCAAGTCCTAAGTTTCACGAAAAGGGCGGAAAACCTAATATCCGAATCAGTTTTTGGAGAAAATGAATACCAAAAACCAAAAACTTGCCCAAAAATTTTGATACGAATGAAGATCATGCCGCCTGTCTGTCCCTCGATCGAAAATTGAATGGTTTCGAGACCAACCAAACGGTTGCCTCCACCTCGTAGCGGTGATTTTCGTTACATTGGACCATTTGCGTTGGAATATAGAACATCTAGAACAATGTCCACAGAAAGCTCCTCTATATTGTCATTGAGAGAGGCTTCTCAGAAAGTTACAGGTGCACTCTTGTCTTCTGTTCGGGCTCATGTCGAAAGTGAAGATTTTTCGACGACGGACGGTCTTGATTTCCTCGACGTAAAGAATGGATTGATGTTGTCGTATTTGATTGATCTTGTTACCTACATTCGAGATTCGAAACGTGGAGAAGATGTCTCTATGTGCGTTACACGTTTGAATGAAATGAAAGTCGTCCTCGACAAGATGCGTGGACTTGACAAGAAACTTCGATATCAGATTGATAAACTCTTGGCTACCGATACTACAGCATCTCAATTCGCAGCTGGTGGTGATAACAAAGATGCCTCCGAAGATCCGTTACAATTCCGACCAGATCCCATGTCCCTTGGTCAGGAATATGGACACACGAATGACAGTGATACCGATGATAGCGAAGAGTCGGATACGGAGCAAGCGCCTCTTGATGAGCAAGAAGTTGACGACGATGACCTGCAGGCTGCTCGTGCTACTCTAGCGATTGCAAAGAAAAAGAAGCCGATCGAAGAGAGTGAAGAAGATGGGGTTTATCGAGCCCCTCGAACGACAGCCGTCCCGTATGCCTTTGACCAAGAACGAAAAGAGATGGAAAAAGACAAGAGACATCGACGTCGTATGAGGGCAACCGAGCTTGTGGAGACATTACGAAGTCAATACGGCGAAGCACCCGAACAAGAAGATATACATGGTGGAAGTGATCTTGGCAAACAAAGAGCAGCTGCTCGTCGGCTGGCTGAACGTGAAGCTGAAAAGACCAAGTACGAAGAAGAGACGATGGTTCGACTTCAAACGTCAAGGAAGGATAAGAAGGAGAAGAAACGTCTTATGCGGGAGGAAACTAGTAACCTCAATGCTATTGCGGATATTGGAAATCTTGTCCGAGAGACAGAGGCCATTGCCCGATATGGCAAGGAGAGAGACGGCCGTGGTAAGTCTTCCCCATCGACCGAAGACACGCCTAAACGGTACAGCAATGGAAAACGTCGCCGGGATAATATTGACAGCGAAGGAAAACCACTGAAACCCAGAGGTAACACGAGAAAGGTCATGAATACTTTTCAGGCTGCTCTATTCAGTACCGAAGGCAGCAGCAAGAAGAAGAAGGCGAAGCGATAAACCTAGGAATGCTTTTCCAAAAAAAGGTTCATTCTTGTATGTTAGCACCGTCGCTTGGTTTGTGTATTCTCCACGTGCGTTTGGCGCCAGCCTTTAACAATGCTTCCTCCACATTGTCTGCAAGAGATAGTGACGTCCATGCAACAGCGCAGCCACCTCCTCCCGACCCCACCAATTTATATCCCCACGCCCCCGCTCCGATGGCTGCATCTCGTAAGGTCTCCAGCTTGGCTGTACTAAGCCTCAAACCATCTCGTAATGCTTCATGGTGCCGCAGCATTAGTTTCCCCAGGTGCGGGCCGATTGATTGGTCTTCAGCACTACTCGAGTCTCTCCATAATCGTGCTGCCTCTTCTTCCGTATTGCGATTAGTCAAAGTAGCATTGAGCAACTCTGTCTCATCCTTCGTAAGATTCATGTTCGATCCGCCCCAGTTTTTTCCGAGTTTTTCCCATAGGGCTACCCGATCGCCTTTACATCGCGTCAGATGACCGAAGGTATCTTTGACATCACCCGAGTCGGCCAAGATCCACACTCCATTCGTTTCTGGATTTAAACTGTGTAGTCGTTCGTACTGCCACATTCCAGGTCCTATTCGGACACAGCTACATCCCAACGCAATGGACATATGATCCATAGTCCCACCTGGAGCTCCGAAATGTAATACTTCCGTCTTATGTGCCAGTTGAGCAAGCTGGATTGGATGCTTTAAGAGGGCCTCATGTCGTCCTGCCAATTTGGCCAGGACAAGTATCCACGCAGTCGTAAAGGCAGTGGAACTACTACATCCCGCCTGCATAACGATCTCTGTCATACTGATACACTTCGCGCCGTATTCCATTTTCCAACCATCCTGTATAGCCTCATGAATCGCCGCTAAGGCAAAATCAGCGCCGTCCAGGGTGTTCTGTCTCGGTAGTAATGCATCGAGATCATAACGAAAAGTCTGGTTCAGCTGTGGGACTTGCAGTTCCAATATTCTACTATCCAATTGTGGAAAAACTTCTATAGTTGCGAAAAGTGGAATCGAAAGCGCAATGACTGGAAAGTGGAGATAATCCTAAAAGGATCGGGAAAAGTAAGAATTCGTAGTTCATATTGTTTTCAATCCTCGATCGACTATGATTATCGGATGTATACCTGATGTTCCCCGAACAAGCAGAGTCGGCCTGGCGCAATGGCTTTGAAAGGTTTCATTGTTTTGGAAAGCTTTTCCTCCGTAAATTGTTGCTGAGAGCAGTTCTTACCGGACAGTTTAGGCTTTGACCCCTGAGCACCTTCATAACTGTAAAGTTTTGAATTTTCGTAGTCACATTAGTCCATAACTTCCCTTTTCGTCCGTCCCGTGTCCGCTTTCAAAACTCAGATGGCACTTCTTATCGATCGAGTCTCCGACTTGTCCGATCACCGATTTTTTTATGGCGCGGACTAGTAATTTGGCCTCTCCCGCCACGATACGACTCTTTCGAATGCATAAAATAGGCTCTTTTGAACGCAGAAAATTGTTCATTTTCACCTCGTTTGCCGACCATGTTGAGCGACTTCGAAAGCGATGATGAAGAGTTTTGTGAGGAAGCCCTTGCTCAGGTGATCCTCATGGTACTAAAGAACTTGGTAAGGAGCAGTTGTTCTCGACTGATGATGACGAAGATGATGCTACGGTATATGACGGTAGTCGATGCCGCTACTGGTACGACTCCTTGGAGTACTGCTACTACTTGTCGTGGTACTGTACGAGATCGAATCACAAGAAACATACCCTTGTGGATGACGGTGAATTGTTATGGAAATGCCGAAATCGGTGTGTCAGTAAAAACCGACACAGACGACTACGGCCCAGAGGGAGCGACACAAACGACTACTCAAAACTGTGGGGGATAACTTTTTTCAAAGCCACAGTTTTGCAAAACCGTGGCTTTGAAAAAAGTTTACCGCCAAAGCTGAAAAAGGGCGAAATTTTTCGAATCGTGCACCCCGGTAAGAAGTGCTTTTCAGTTATGGCCAGGGGGGAGGGGTAAAAACGGCCATAACTGCCCCGGTAAGAAGTGCTCTTAGATACATACCATACAGAGGACCAGGAGATACGGTAACTGTAACCCAGTCAAGCTCGTCACAGCTTCAGCTTCATCACAGTTAGCTTCATCATCATCATTGCCATCGTCACTGTCATCCTGGATTGCGTCATACATGGTAAACATAGAGCCGGCAGTCGGCAGTCGGCAGTTGGCACTAACTGTAACTGCAACGACGAGATTCTGTTGTGATCCAACGGTAGCTAGTCGTCCGTCTTCGTGGCCAGTGGAAAACAAGCATTCGTGAAGTCTTCTCGCTCTCATTACCGTAGGACTGTCATTGTTCAAGACGCAAGTATCTACTACATATGCATACGAATGTAAAGAATTTACGCATACATAGGTACGATTACATAAGTGATCAGGGTACCTACGATACATATACACACCCTGACTTGATCCGAGCTTGCCACACGGAAGTCCCGGCAGCGATGATCGTGTACCGTACGGACTGTGACGTCGTGAGCGCATCGATGACGAAGAGGTTGTCGAATCTTGCCGCTCGTAGTGTCCTAAATAACTGTATAAATTTGACCCTGCTGTATGGTGTATAAATCAAAAGTTAAAGAAAAATTGGGAACATGGAAGATTCCTCTCTGTTGTACAGGTAACTGCAATCACAATCGCCTTCTATACTATCGACTTTCGCACTACAGTATCTTTGACCGGAACCACATCTACTGCCATGTCGTATCGAAAACTCCTTTCTGTCAACCCGGATCATCAGACTCTTGTGGCGTCGGCTTTCCTCGTCGCGGCAGGTACCGCTACGACAATCATCAACAGTAAATCCAGAGCCGGAACTTGGTCAGAGAGCAAGACAATACCTCTCGGTTCTCACGCTCAACAGAATAACGACGTTGATAGCGACCACGAGTGCGAACGATGTAATATTGAGAACGGACATCCACGACTTTCATTCCCTAATTTCCTATCACCAAACCCAATTTCGGCGATAACACGACCGTCGTCATTTCCATACCCGTTCCCCATCTTCCAACCGATCGTGACAGAGTGCCTTTGGAATCCTTTTTCATCATCTACTACCAAGGATGAGACACAAACTATGGGACCAACGAATACTGCTCGTAAGGCAATATCCATTTCCAACAAGTCGGTCGAACCATCGTTGGAGTCCTTGTATATTTGGCACAAGGATCGCATAGTGGGAAAAGGAACCTATGGGACTGTGTACTTGGCTCAATGCAAGGCGACGAGTGAAACCGTTGCCCTAAAGGAACTTCCCAAACATACTACGAACGAAGGTGCCTTTTCTCGAGAAATGAAGGCCATGCGATACATTGCTAGCAAGGGAGGTCATCCCCATCTGTGTGCTCTGCATCGAACCTTTGATCATCAAGATTCCCTACATTACTATGTCATCATGGATGCTGTAATGGGGGGAGAGGTCTTTGAGAATTTAGTGGAACAGGGCGCATACACCGAGCAGGATGCCGCTCGTCATATCCGTGAGGTGGCTTCGGCTTTGAATTTTTTGCACGGAATTGGTCTAGTTCATGCCGATCTCAAACCAGAAAACCTACTATTGACTCAACCAATTCGAGGCCATTCGGTCATCAAGTTAGTTGACTTTGGATGTGCCCAGTTCTTGGAGCATGCGGATTGTGCCGATGATGGTGGCAATGACAACGTACCTCACAAGAATCAACCGGCCTTCGCTGCTCCAACACCCGCGTATTGTCCGAGAGAAAGTATCCTAAAGACAACTCCCATTCAGCCGTCTGCCGACATGTGGGCACTGGGCGTTATTTTGTTCATCCTGTTGACGGGCGCCCACCCCTTTGATCTCTCGGGAGATGCGACTGATGAAGAAATCGAACAACGGATCATTCAATATCCCGAATCCTATTCCTTACCCATCAACGATCCAAGGGTTACTGGACACTTATCCAAGAGTGCTAAGGATATTCTTCGTAGATTGCTCGATCCCAATCCTGACCAAAGACTAACGGCCATGGAAATGCTTGACCACCCATGGGTCAAGGGCGAAACAGTACGCAAGAATCAAAAGTCGAGGGGATTGGCCAGCACCATTCGAAGATTCCGGACAAGGTTAGAGGCCAAGTTTTTTGAGGCTGCTGTGTTGGCCAGTGATGAAGACGCCAAGAGTCGAAGACTAAAGTCCATTTTGCAGCGTGGTTATCAAGAAAGCCAAAAGACGTTGGGGAACGTGTCCATGGACTTGTCGGACTTTTCCAATCTGCTCGGAGATTCCGTTCGGCACAGGTACTTTTCAGCTGGCCAGATCGTACATCGACAAGGCGAACAAGGTGATTGTATGTATTTCATTGAATCAGGGTCAGTTCAAGTCGTCACGAAGGACGGATCGGTCGCTGTCCGACATCAAGGAGACTTTTTTGGCGAGGGTGCTTTATTGCGGGCGGACACTACACGGTCGACTACCATCATATGTCAAACTCCTGTACATTTATTGGAGATTTCACGAGAATTTTTTCAGAAGTATGTGGCGGAATCTGATCATAACGTTTTGCTGACAATTACAGAAAAGGATAGGATCCGTCGGCGAAACCATGTCCGTTCTATTTTGAGTCTACAGGAACATGTCAAGCCGAAACACGTCGCTCACGGTGGATTCTTTTTCCAGGATGGACAAACAGATGCTGACTCGTTGTTTGTGTTGGAGAGCGGCCAAATCGATGTAACTGTGGGTGACAATCTTGTGTTCGTGGCGTATCCGGGAAATATAATTGGCGAGCATTCCGTGTTGACGAGGTTGCCGCGGAATTGTACCGCTACATGTGTTTCTAAGGATGGTTGTGTCGGTCAAAAACTTTTGGGGGAGGATTTTCGCAAACTAGCCGAAGATTCACCTTATGTTCGATCTACGCTGCGAGACTTGCAACTCCGTCGCGAATTCAAGAAGGCCGTGGTGCGGCGGCTTAAGAAGCAATTCCCGTACCAGCATCCACAAGAAGCCTTTCAGGCTGCGGACAATAAGGATATGGGATATCTGGATAAAGAATCAGTCGCTGGTCTGATGAGAGAGCTTCATCCAGGCTACACAGATGAAGAAATTGCGGAAATCCTTCAGACTCTGAGTCTTACCTCGAAGACTGGCCGAGTGACGTTTGAAGAATTCAAAAAGGTTTTCATCGGAGACAAACGAACATCCGATTCCATGTAGTTTCGAAGCGTAAAGATGGGAATTCACCTAATTCCTGGTTGAGTTCGCTATTATTGCCCAACCGAGTTCATCTACTAATGACAAGGAGGGGATCAAGTTACATGAGTAGAGCTAGAACCCGATTTGTCGTTAATCGTTCTTTGACAACGAAGTGCCAAGTGTGCTTTCACTATCGACAGACCTCGTCGAGGGCCATTTCATCGCATGTATAATCTTTGGTATAGCACTCTCTGGAGTGATCATCAGCCTGCCATCGCGACATGGCCGGCCTTTCTTCCAAATTCCGTCATGGCGGATTGATCCATCGGCCCGAACTTCGATACCTTCGCCATCGACGTGTCCACGATTCCACATCCCGACATAGTAACCACCATCCGACCATGTCATTTTCCCTTTTCCATGATACTCTCCGCCCTCAAAATCACCATGATAGGTCGATCCATCGGGGAATCTAACTGTACCCCGTCCATGACGCCTCCCCTCCCTCCAACTACCACGGAAGACTGTACCATCAAGATAGGTCATGACACCTTGAACCAAGTTTTGCTTTCCCATGTGTTGGCCTATAAAGCGGCGACCATCTGGAAAGTTTAACGCAGAAGTCTCGACGTACGAGGGCTGACACTGAATAGCAGGGGATAGGTCGAGCATTTCGACACAGTCCGGGGATCGCAGCAGTCTCTCGCCATCGGCGTCCATGTTCACGTCCACGTCCATCCCTACACTGCTGTCAAGCATAGGGTGTTTGTGGGGAGAGAAGTGATTAAGCGAACGTTCCAGTCGCATTGATCGCCGTCGTCGGATATCGTCGGAGACGAATGGGATCTCTGACCGACTTCGATCGAAAGTGGCGTCTCTTGTGCCTATCGACACTGGCGAAGCGGAGCCGTGACCGAAGGAAAAAGACGGCGTGGTAGGAGTCTTGTGCATTGGGCGATCTTCAGTCGAAGGTTCCGGTGATACCAGTCTTTTGTGATATCCCGACATAGTGTCGGCAGACTGACGAGGATCTGGAGAACTTGTGTTATAGGCTGATTCGTCCATCCCGAAGCAAATTTCCAGGCTTTCTTCAAACGAAAAGTGAAGCGCTGTTGATGTTTCATGACGACCATGAGGATTCGGCGCCATGTCAAATTCCCTGTTATGATCGCCTTTGTGGCAGTCATCCAGAATTATTGATAGAGTCTCTTCATGGGCGTGATCACCAGTAGGACAGTTGTCAGGGATGGAAGGGCTAGTTTGCATCGCTAGTAGTCCAAAGCTTGGCGTGCTTGTGAAGGACTCATGGAGCATGTGGTCCTGACTGGAAAGACTGCTAGTCCAGCTACTTCCAAATTCTTTCTTTGTCTGACTGTGTATTCTCTGATGCTTCATAACTGTCGTGTTTGCCAAATGACAGTGAAAGAAAACATCGACCAGCGGTCCGTGTACCGTACCGTGTATAGGGTTTGCTTTTGGGTTCCTAGTCGGTACCGTATCCAGATTCCTATAAAAAGTCAAAGAAACAACACAATGAAGGGGGCCGTGGTTCACGACCCACTTTGTATATGCCCTAACCACCCAAAGATGTCCTCGATGACTACCGTAGTGTCGAAACCATAAATCAACCACATCTTGACGAATAAGATAGGGGCATATCTCGTCATCCAATTCTTATTATGAACCAAGACGGCGACGGGATCGCCATACGGTGAAATGTGTCTATATATGGGATTTACTGTTACGTACAACCTGCAACTGTACTAAATCTCGGCCATGATCAAAGTTCCGGATTTTTTGGTCCTTTCGAGACCCCATCGCATCAGTCGAGGAGAGGTGCTGGGAATGGCCACTGCCTGTAACTCATATTCTATCATAGCGATCGAGTGTAACTGTAACCCCAGATCTCGTCGTCTTTCAACCACCATAGATTCATGGGATTTGCATCACTCTGACGCAATGACGGTATACATCCGTCCACTCATGACATGATGAATAGAAGCGTCCCTTTGCTTTCGAATCCTCCGCGAGATGACGATGTCGCTCAAACGAGTTGCACACGGCACACCATGAAACGGCTGTGATGACGAACATCCAACCTCACCAATCGTACAAATCTAGAATTTCCGTCAAAGACGAAATGAAACTACCACCGTTGACCAAGAAGGATTACCGTGGCCAAAAGAGACGCCACATCTCCATGAAACTTGATGGTTCCCTGGCCGGCACGAACGGCACTCAAACCTCGTCCCGTCTACTGGGTCTACGTACTAGCCACATCAGCACCATCTACAGTCATGCAGCAGATCAAAGCGCTTTGTAAGGATTCGTAATATAGTGCACTAGCAAACACTTTTCGAGAAAGAAACGAAGTCCTGTATGCGCTCCATTGGCGTCGTCAAATTTTTCTCATGCCTACGCGAAAGATATTTGATAAGATTGCTTCCATTCTAGGCGGCTCGTCGTCGTCGTGAATCAGTGGCCGATCGGATTGGCTGTCCTCGTGACCACTCTCCGTCATGCCGTAAAGATCCGTTGGGTCGAATTTCTTTACCCCTGCCATGCATTTCACCTTCACACCATTCACCGACATACCATCCGCCATCATTCCACGTCATCTGACCATGACCATGAAAGTTACCCTCTCGGAATTCTCCTTCATATTCGGAGCCATCGACAAAGATACACTTGCCTCGCCCGTGACGCATCCCGTCAACCCAAGAGCCACCATAGACAGATCCGTCCTGATACGTCATTTTGCCTTGAATCATCTGACCCCGGATATATTCACCTTCAAAGACCCGGCCATCAGCAAAGCGCATGACTCCGGTTCCGTGTTTATGGTCATTCTTCAGGCCACCCTCATAAAAGTCTCCATCACCATTCGATAATCGACCGGTCCCGGTCCATCGTCCATGGATCCAGTCGCCCTCGTACCAACGGCCCTCTTTTTCATATTCAAGTCGTCCTTTACCGTTGGGCATGCACGTCGACTTCGAAAGGGCTCCATTATAGACTCCTTTTTCGCCGTAGGGATCAATAATTTGCCTGTCATTGACGTACAGTGTATCAGTTGAAACGTTCGCGTAGGTTTCATCTTCCAATTCATCCCCCGATACATCAATTTCGCGGGGTACAACACCGTTCCGTGATCTGGCTGCTGCGCCAGCCGAGGGCACCTGAGGCGGCCGGGTACCTTTCGGGTTATTGATGGGAACATTGTTGCTGGTGGTCGGCCGTCTGGAATTCTTTCTGCCTCGCGACCGAGCTCCTGATACAATGCTTCGACGGGAAGCTCGACTGGCAGCAGAGCGAGACCCTACCGATCGCGCATCATCATCTGGCTTTCGATACGAATCATCAAAAAAGGAGTAATCATCTTTGACATCATCATCGACGTCATCTTCTTCTTCGTCATCCATGAGCTGGATTTCTCTCGGTAACGACTTGATAGATGGAGAAATAGATTGGAGCGACGCTCGCGATACCACGGATGCACCATCGTCTCCTCCACCCCCATGGCGGACCATGGACCTTCGTGAATGGATCGAGTCGCGCCTCGTGCTGCGCCGAGAGTCACGACCCCGGATAGATCGCCGGGAGTGAACGCTATTTCTTCGAACCGTTGCCGCCATTCCTACTGGAGCGCCTAGCTTTCGGCTGGAATGACCGGAACCAGAGCCTGAACCTGCGCCACCTACATGAAACGTTGAAATAGTTTCATCGTCATCGCTACCGATTCGTCCGCCTCCGGGCTGCCGTTCATTGGACCAGTCTCCATCTTCGTCCTCGTCACTACTTGATTCATCATCATCGTCCTCTTCTTCTTCGCTACTCGACTCGGGTGCACCCCTTCCTTTCTTATGATTGTTGTTACTAGTTCGAGTTCCTCGTCTACCGTCGGACGGCGTTGCAGCAGGAGCTTTGGCTGGGGCCGTGGCAACTGGAGGAGCAGCTGCTACGTTCGCTGGCTTGGCCATGTTGATCTGCAACTCCTTCACGAGTGAATGTAACATAGTCAGTTGATTCTTGTACTCGTTTAACTCTTGACGAAGGCGTTCGTTCTCTTGGTCTTTGTCAGCCAACACGTGCGACGACAAGTCGGACACGGGCGGGACAGTTTGTACCGGTGCCGATGCCCCAATGGCACTAGGTGCAATCGGATTGGACGAGACATGTCGTTCCGGTGGGGAAGGATGCGGGTAGACCGACTCGGCTGCCGTCGTAGCAGTGGCTTCAGTCGACTGGGTATGCCCAGAAGAGGATGTCTTCTTGTAGGAACTGCCCATCGCCTTTAGCGACTGTGGTTTGACCGGTTGCGTAGGCGTGCCAGGGCTGAAGGAAGGAGGATTTGCGGCCCGTGGCTGCTGGAGTGCCTTCATGTGATCTTCCTTCGCTTTGCGAACGAGTTCCTTGACTTGTTCCTTAGGAACATTTGGGGCTTGGACGTATCGATCTTCCTCCTCGTCATTACTCTCGTTGTCATCGCCACCAGTGTACACGTCTGATCGATCCAAACTCCACAAGAGCGTCTTGGCCTGTTTCATGGTAAGAGGTTCATTCCAGTCCCAG
>Ga0194115_10002581_pt1 | contig 21487 bp, 23 predicted proteins | sample TA2MahsurfametaG_3_FD_148656 | JGI IMG/M metagenome (GOLD analysis project Ga0194115, IMG submission 148656) | Freshwater microbial communities from Lake Tanganyika, Tanzania - TA2015002 Mahale S4 surface | ecosystem: Environmental > Aquatic > Freshwater > Lake | place: Tanzania: Lake... | reverse complement strand
ATCCCCCCTTTACATCCCCTTTCGATCCCCCCCCTAATGTTTTACGCTTGTCTTGTTTGTTTTTAAGGCAAAGGGGGGTACGAGGGTATAGGCTGGGGAGAGATCGGGGCGAATTAGACTCCATATGGGGGCAAGAAAGGCAGTTTGTAGAAGAGACGTTTGAAGAAGAAATAGCCTCGGACTCCCGTCTTTATCAAAAACCGCGTCGTTTTGTTAGTGTGTAGAGTTTCGAGAGCTTCGAAGAACATCTCGTTTGCCGTTTCGGGCAGCAAACAGCTCTCTTCGAGCAAGTAGTCGTGCAGCACTGCGGCGCGAGCATATCGGCCAAACGGCGGAACAACTGGCCAAAAGATGCGCGGCACCGACGCGAGGTCCGTTGTGAACCCTTTCTCGATAGTCACAACGTATCCTGTTTTGCTCACGAACACTATCGGAGCGAGTAGCTCCCACGTTGTTTTGTTGTTCGCGTGGTGTTGGCGAACGTCTAACTCGCCCACGAAGCCCCCCTCCCCCATTTGCCAAAAACGGAAGATCTCTTTGGCGGGCGAAGGTTTGCGACTTCTCGAAAACCGGGCGGCTCTTTTTCGCTTATTCCTCATCTTTAACGATTAAGCGGTCGTTCTTCCCTTCGAGAACAAAGTCGCGACCATCTATGAGTAGAAACACAAAGTCTTTCCAACCTTCGCGAGGTTGGAATGCGACATAAACGATCATGAACGGCAAGATCATTGTGATTAAAGAAGCGGCGATCAAAAAGCGCAGCGGGATCGAAATGAACGGAACGAAGCTCATACTTTATAGTAGTTTAGTTGTTTACACGTTCAACCGTAGCGGTCGGGAAAGGTTTGTCAACTCGAAAAAACTAGAAAAAACCAGCATTGGCGTGTAAATAAGCTATCAATGTCTTACGTCTCGTACAGTAACATTCGCGCCGTTTTATCGACTGGAGACTCTCAAACAACGGAAACTGGAAGTTACATCCCGCTGTACGCGACGAACGTTTCAGCATCGAATTCGACGCAACTCCAAAGAGTTCGCCGCATCGGTGCCGAGATGGACTATTATATCCAAACGGGACCAAAGAGCGCGTCAGTTAACGTTTCCGCAATTCCCGTTACAGGAGCTGGGCTTAACCAACTCGTTAACTTCTTGGCACTTACGGGAGATTTCGTGAGCGGATCTTTTATTCAAGTTCCCGCTTATCGCTTCGAAAAGTGCTTCTTGAAGAGCTTGTCGTTTAGCCTAGAACCTTGGCAAGTGTTGCAAGCAGAGATGCAGTTCGACTCTTACGGTTTAGCTACGGGGTCAGGGATCAATGTTGTAACGCCGCAAACGAGCGCAGCTAACATTGTTTCGCCGCTTCGTAACATGACCGTTTCAATCTCAGGCTCATCTTTCTCTCGGCCAATCAACGAGTACGAAAGTTTGTCCTTCGACATTGAAGTTGAGCGCGAACCGAACGTTGAGCTTGGCGACGCTTACCCGAAGAAAGTGAGTGTAGCAAGAATTTCTAAGTCTTTGCAAATCAACGGCGCATCAAACTTAGAGTGGGTATCAGACTACGAACCAAACGATCCAGTTACCGTTACAGTGACAATGGCAGACGGTAATTCGTTCTCGGTGGTCGGCGTTTTAAGCTCTCAGAGCGTGAACATCGACTCGAACGGTGTGGCAAAAGGAGGGCTACAAGTAGTCGAAGAGATGGTCTAATTTTTTATGGCAAAAAAGCCCAAGAAACCAAAAACGGTGTCTGCGGAGTCATTGATTCCGCAAATGAAAACGGAGATTAAATTCAAAGAACGCAAGTTCAAATTCACTGGAAAACAACAAGAGTTATTAAAAACGCTTTTAAACGACGCTTCCAAGATCGTGTTTATCGCTGGGCCTGCTGGAACGTCAAAAACTTTTATGGCCGTTTATGCGGCTCTAAACCTAATCAATCAGAATGACAAAGAAATCGTATACATTCGTACTATCGCAGAAAGTGCTGACAAGTCTATGGGGTCGCTGCCGGGCACTGTGGCAGAAAAGTTTCAACCTTATCTACTCCCGCTTGAGGACAAAATTCAAGAAATCATAGAGCATTCTGACGCGCACCACTTGAAAGAGCAAGGGCGCATCTCTGCTACTCCGGTTAACTTCCTGAGAGGCAGCACACTAACCGACAAAATTATCATCGCTGATGAAGTCCAAAACTTCACTTTCAAAGAGATCACAACGCTCCTCACCCGCATCGGTGAAGGATCGAAGATCTTTTTGTGCGGCGATTTTATGCAACCCGATATTAAAGCCACTAACGGGTTTCAAGACTTTTACCATCTATTTTCAGGTGAAGATTCGCAAAAACACGGTATTCACGCTTTCGAATTCACGGAAGACGATATCAAGCGCAGCGAAATCTTGAAGTTCATTGTTAAGAAAATTAACAAAGGGCTGCTGGAAAAGGGCCAACGAAAGTAACGCTGGTTGAAATATTCGCGGCTATCTCTAGAATAGAAGTAAGTTAGTAAACACAGCGACAAGATAACAATTTAGAGAAAGAGACGAAAATGGCCACGATGTTCTGTACAAATTGCGGGGGCAAACACGAATACCAAGGTTTCGCCCCAAATTTTTGTTCAAAGTGCGGCACTCCAATGAATGCTAAAACGAGTGTGCAGAACGCCCAACCTACGCAGCATAGTTTTGCGCAAAAAGCAATTACGAAAAGAAGTCGCGCCGACGAGATTGACGATCCGAGCGACGACACAACTGATGTTGAAGAGCTTCCTCAAATCGACGAACTAGATGTCGATATTGAAATCGAGGGCGGTTTTAGAGCATTCGACTTGGCATCTTTGGGGCAAGCGGGACAAAACGCTCAACCGAAGAGATTCAAGTCGAGGCGCGTAAGTGGGTTAGATGGCTTGTCGCCCACTAAATATGGAAGCCGCAAAAACTCGCAGGAAGATTAGATACGAGGACAAGCAGGACGTAATAGATAAGGTCATCGAGAAGCATAGATACATCTGGCAACTCAAAGCAGTTGCTTGGATGGATTACGATGACGTTGCTCAAATAATTCGCTTCCATATCTTTAAAAAGTGGAAGATGTGGAAACAAGATCGTCCGCTTGAGCCTTGGATTGCGCGAATCACTTCGAACCAAATCAAAAACCTGTTACGAAACAACTACTCGAACTATGTTCGTCCTTGTTTAAGCTGCGAACATAATCGCGGAAACGATCCGCCCGCTTGTTCGTTAACTCCGAGCGGAAAACAATGCGGCGAATGCCCGCTTTACAGAAAGTGGGAAAAAACTAAAAAGCAAGCTTACGACGTTAAGCTCGCCGTTTCTATCGAAAACCACTCTTCTTCGATTCAGTCACTGCAAGATGTTAATTTCGACATTAATGTCAGCGCGAAACGGCTTCACGAAGAGATGAAGCATCGGTTAGCTCCGAAGCAATACAAAGTTTACTCGCGCCTTTATATCGACGGAGCAGACGAAGAAAAGCTTGCCGCAGAGATGGGCTACAAGACGAACGAGAAAGGCAAGAAGGCTGGTTACAAGCAGATCAAGAATTTTAAAAAGATTTTTAGACAAGTCGCAGCGAAGATTCTTCAAAACGAGGACATTTTAAGTGACCAATTCTAAACAAAAAATCACGCTATCGGACGAAGATAAAGAAAAGATCAAAAAACTAGCAGCCGAGTTCCCCGATCTTAACACTATCACGCGCAAGTTTTTCGAGAACGACGATCTCGACGGTCGGTCGAAAGAGGGTATGGCGATCAGAGCGTTTCTCGCTTCTAGTAAGATTAGCTATAAGACTTCGAAGTACGAGAAAGTTGGCGACTTGCCGCTAACCGATGGGCAAAAAGAATTTATCCAACAGCAGGCGCAGCTCGGAACGTCGGCATTTAAAATTGCCGAACTCGTTTTTACTGACAAGGCAGTGTTTCCGATGGGAACCGAACACCGCACCGTTGCGAACTATATTCGCGACTCGGGATGCGAGAACAATGCGGACAACGACAATGCAACGTTCGTTAGATATCAAGTTCCGCGCTCAATCGAGCGAGTAGTTAACAAGATTAACGATGCTACGGGCGAGAAACTAGATAAAGATCGTCTTAGCCGCCATCACAAGATGTGTTGCGAAAAACTATCGATCAACTTGGGGAACTCGCGCTTCCAGAAGATTATCAACTGCTACACGTCTGCGGATGACCGCAATATTTTCGAGCAAGAGTTTATCCGCATGACTTGGGACAAGCCTGATCTCACGGCAGACGAGGTTAACTTGTACATGAATGTTTGCAAGGAAATCATTAATCTCGAAACAACGTCGCGCCACTTAGACAAGCTAAACAAGATGTTCGAAGAGACGCAAGAGCAGAACGAAATGAGCATTCGTTTGGCGGAAATCATTAAAGCAAAGAGCGGCGAGTATCATCAATGCGAAGGGCGCGTCGAGAGTCTTATTAAAAAACTACAAGGCGACCGTGCGGGACGCATATCGGCACGGCAAAAAGAAAATGCTTCGATCTTGTCCATCGTTCAACTGTTTCAAGACGAAGAAGAGCGCGCAAACATGATTAAAATTGCTGAAATGCAAAAGGCTCTTGTTTCGGACGAAGCGAATAAAATGGAAACGATGGTCGAATGGAAAGCAAGAATTTTAGGCATATCATTAGACGATGCAGTTTAAATGCTTAGAATGTAACAACGAATTCAATTCGGAACGATCGCTTCACGCTCACTTGAAGAAGCATCAGTTTACGCTAGCCGATTACTATCAAAAGTATTATCCGCGCAAAAACTTATTGACTGGGACGCTTTTACAGTTCAAGAGTTTAGACACTTACTTTTCGGAAGATTTTGAAAATCGCGAGCAGTTGTTGCGTTGGTGCGCGTTCGAGGAACCTGAAACGGTCAAAGAATACATTAAAAAACTACTTGAACGTCGAGTCAAGGAAAAAGAACTCAAGCACGCGCCGTGTCACTTAGAGATTGAGACGAGCACGCTGCCGTCGATTGATATCTATAAAAAGCTCTACGGATCGTATACTGCCGTGTGCAAAGAGATTGGCGTCGATCCGATCTTGAATAAACCGCTTCCGAAAGATTTTCATAAGGACTATTCAGAAACGACTATCTTTGTAGACACTCGCGAGCAGCAGCCGCTAAAGTTTAAAAATGAGCGCGAGGTTAAACTAGACTTCGGAGACTATACTGCGGGCGGCTCTTTCTATACGAAGACGTTCGTTGATCGCAAGTCCGAGTCGGACTTCAAGGGAACGCTCGTTGGCGAGAACTTGGAGCGTTTCAGACGCGAGCTTGAGCGGTGCAAAGAGATGGACAGCTTCTTGTTTGTTGTTGTCGAATCGAGCATCGACAAGATCGAGACGAACAATGCGTTCGCGCCGCACAAGTCGAACCTCAAATTCATTTATCACAATATGCGCCTCTTGCTGCAAGAGTTTGGCGGCTATTGTCAATTTGTTTTCAGCGGGAGCAGAAAGAACAGCGCAGTTATCGTGCCGAAGCTTTTAGCGATGGGGCCGAAACTTTGGAACGTAGATGTGCAATATTTTATCGACAAGGATATTTCATGGCTTGGATCGCAGGAAAACAAAAAAGAAAAAGCGTTTATCGCAAAGTAAACGAAGAAATTCTCGAAAAGAAGGGGTTCTTAGAAGAGAAGGACGCAAAGATTCTTCTCTATAAGTTCTTGCGTGCAAATATTTCATTCTCATCCGAGATCATTTGCGGCGTTAAGTTGTTTCCGTTTCAGCACATGGCGATCAAGACGATGTTCGAGACCGACTATTCGATGATGGTCTGGAGTCGCGGGCTTTCGAAGAGCTTCACTTGCGCCGTTTTCGCATCGCTCGACGCAATTTTAAATCAGGGCGTTCATATCGGAATCGTCAGCAAAACGTTTCGTCAGGCGAAAATGATTTTCCGCAAAATCGAAGAAATTGCCGAGAAGCCGAATGCCGTTTTCCTAAAACAGTGCATTACGAAAGTATCGAAAAGCTCTGACGAGTGGACAATGGAAATTGGTCGCAGCAAAATCACTTGTTTGCCGCTCGGCGATGGTGAAAAGCTGCGCGGTTTTCGTTTTCACCGCATGATGATCGACGAGTTCTTGCTGATGCCCGACCGTATTTTCAACGAAGTTATTATTCCGTTTCTTTCGGTCGTTCAGAACCCAACAGAACGCAAACAAGTTTACGATCTCGAAACGGAATTGATTAAGCGCGGCGAAATGAAAGAGGAAAATCGCTTCATTTGGCCAAACAACAAAATTATTGTTTTGTCCTCGGCATCTTACCAGTTTGAGTATATGTACAAATTGTACAAGCAGTATGAAGCGCTTATCATGAACCCTGAAAAAGAGGGCAAAGCAACTGCTAGCCGCGCAATCTTGCATTTTTCTTACGACATTGCTCCTGAAGGGCTTTACGACGAGAGTTTGCTCGCGCAAGCGAAAGCGACAATGTCCGAGTCTCAGTTTATGCGCGAATTCGGCTCGCAATTCGTAGACGACTCTTCTGGTTATTTTAAATTAAGTAAAATGCACGAATGCACGATCAAAGTTGGCGAAGGTCAATGCGTTGAAGTGGCTGGAGACAAAGACGCCGAATATATCTTGAGCTTCGACCCTTCTTGGTCCGAGAACGAAGCGAGCGACGATTTCGCGATGAACATTATCAAGCTCGATAAACAAACGCGAAAAGGAATTCTCGTTCATAACTACGCTCTATCTGGAACGAATCTCAAAAAGCATATCGAGTATCTGCACTACTTGCTCGCGAGCTTTAACATAGTTGCGATGTGCGGCGACTATAACGGCGGCGTTCAGTTCATTAACGCTGCAAACGAGAGCGAGCTATTTAAAAATAATAAGATCGAGATCAAGATGTTCGAAGGTGACTTCGACACGCCCGAAACTTACCAAACGGAGCTACGCAAAGCTCGCGGAACGTACAACTTAGGCGAGCGCCGCATTTGTTACTTGCGCATTCCAACGAGCACTTGGATTCGGTACGGTAACGAGTTGCTGCAATCGAACTTCGATCACCGTAAGATCTTGTTTGCTGCCGAAGCGGTCGATAACGACTTTACGCGCCAAAAGTCAAAAACGATTCCAATCAAAAATTTGAAGTTTTATAGAGATCAAGAAGATCAAACAGTTGACGCCAAAATGGTCGATTTCGTTGACCACCAAGCCGATATGATTGAACTCGTTAAGGCTCAATGCTCGCTTATCATTCCTACAACAACGCCTAATGGCCATCAAAGCTTCGACTTGCCGCCTGAATTGAAGCGTCAAAGCGGCGCGGAAAAGACGCGCAAGGACTCTTATGCCTGCCTAGTTCTCGGGAATTGGATGATGAAGGTATATTTTGACATGATGGATGTGGAAGTTGCTAAAAGCCAAAGTACATTCACTCCGTTCTTCGCTCGATAAAAATCTCTAAAGTTACTTTAATGTACTTTTGAACTTTTGGTGTAACTTTTAATATAGGATATTAACATGGCACGCCAATATAATAAAAAGTCGGACTACTGGACGCGATTCAAATCGCCTCAAATGCCAATGGCGCAAGTTCCGGCAATCGAGCCGAAGCTTATTGGCGAGCCATTCTACAAAGAAACGGCAATCGCTTCGCGCACCGTAAATGGCGGCGAGAGTACAACGAAAGCTCGCATTCCGCGCAACGGCACGCAAGAGGTAGTTGGCCGCTACTCTCTGATTTCGCAAGGTCTTCTTCCGTTCGAATATACGAAAGATGGCGTTGACGTTCGTGACGCGATTATCCTCTGTCAAAAAGCTTACGCTAACGTAGCTATCGTTCGTAACACTATCGACATCGCTACCGAGTTTGCGAATACGGACATTTACCTCGAAGGCGGCACCGAGCGTAGCCGCGAGTTTTTTACAAAGTGGTTTAACAAGATTAAGCTCTGGAAGCTGAAGGACCAGTACTTCCGCGAATACTACCGCAGCGGAAATATCTTTCTTTACCGTATCGATGGCAAGTTCAATGCGGAAGATTTTCGCCTCTTGTCTGGCTTGAGCGAAAACGGCATCAAGAACAATAGCGTTCCGATTCGTTACGTTCTGATCAATCCTTACGAAGTCGTTGCGAAGATCTCAAGTTCATTTGCAGAGGCTGTTTACGAGAAAGTTCTTTCCGAATACGAACTCGAAAGACTAAAGAACCCGAAGAACGACGAAGACCGCGAGCTTCTCGCCGGATTCCCGCCCGATGTTCAAGAGCAGATCAAGAAGAAGCAGTACTTCCGCGACGGCTTGAAGATGAAGCTCGATCCGAAGTTCTTGATGTACTCATTCTACAAGAAGCAAGACTACGAGCCATTCTCGATTCCTTTCGCTTATCCGGTTCTCGATGACATCAACGCGAAGATGGAGCTGAAGAAAATCGACCAAGCGATTGCTCGCACGGTCGAGAATGTAATCTTGCTGATCACGATGGGCGCAGAGCCTGACAAGGGCGGCATCAACCCAGCGAACATGACGGCGATGCAAAACCTTTTCATGAATGAAAGCGTTGGTCGCGTTCTCGTTTCCGACTATACAACCCGCGCCGATTTCGTTATTCCTGACCTGAAGAAAGTCGTTGGCGAAGAGAAGTATCGCATTCTCAACCAAGATATTAAAGAAGGCTTGATGAACGTGATGCTCGGTGACGACAAGTACGCTGGGCAGTCGGCTAAGATCGGCTTCTTCATGGAACGTTTGAAAGAAGCTCGCAATGCTTTCTTGAACGATGTGCTGCAACCAGAGATCGTTCGTATTTCGAAAGACCTCGGCTTCCGTTCGTATCCAACCGCAAAGTTTACCGAGATCGATTCGAAGGACGAGACGCAATATATGCGCGTCGTTAGCCGCTTGATGGAAACGGGCATCATTGCTCCAGAACAAGGCATCGAAGCGATCAAGACTGGTAAGCTGCCAGAGGCAATCGACCTCGAAGCGGGCCAAGCGAAACTCTACGAAGACCGTAAGAAGGGTTATTACAATCCTATTGTTGGCGGCATTCCTGTTATCCCAGACGATGCTTCCGCCGCCCCCGTGCCTACCCCCACGCGCACGTCCGCGCCTACGAACTCGGGACCGGGCAGACCGCCAGTATCCTCTGCCTCGCGTAAGAATATCACTTCAACGATTTACGAGATCGATGCGCTCATGTCCGCTTCCGAGAGCTTTGCCGCTCAGAAGTTTGGCGTAGAAAAGCTAAACGATCAGCAGCGCGAGTCGGTAAACGAACTTTGCAAAAAGATCGTTGCCGCAAGTTCTCGCGAAGACTGGACCGTGAACGTGCAGAAGTGCATCGCGAATCTTGATGAGATTGAACAACTACAACCTTTGCAGGAAGTAGTGGACACTGCCGACGAATTTCTCCTAGACGAATATTCTGCGGCTATTTTGTTCCATTCCACTGTAAAGTAATTTATGGATTTTCTGTATAAAACAAGACTGGATGACATTTCCATCTCTTGTTACCGTTATGGAGACGCGAGATTCCAAGTTTCGAAGGCTTCGCTAGACGAATTAAAGAAACTCTCTCCGAAAATCGATTTCGAGGAGAATCCCGACTTGCTCGGTGTTTCTTTTAATTTGGCTGTGCCGAACATGATCAATAATAACGGTGACGGCATTTCCGGCGCAACGGCTCGCAATATTGCGAAACGCTTTTTGAACAAATACTTGAATATCGAGCATAACAAAGATCGCGTCGTTGGTCACATCACGAATTACGCATTCAATAAACTCGGAACGAACGAGTTCATGACCGAAGAAGAAGCAGGCCAAACGCTCGATCCATTTTATCTTTCGGTTGCTGGCGTTATCTACAAGACGGTAGACAAGAAGTTTGCCGAACTGATGACGCGCAATTCGGACCCGAAGGACACTTTTCACAATGCGATTTCGGCAAGTTGGGAACTCGGCTTTAGCAATTACTTCATCGCTGTTGGCAACAAATCGCTCAAAGAAGCAGATATTGTTACCGATCCAGAGATGGTAAAAGAGATGAGCAAATTGCTCAAGTCAAAGGGCGGAAACGGTAAGCTCAAAGACGGCACGCCAATTTATCGCGTTATCGTTGGCGACATTTATCCGCTCGGTGGCGGTTTCACAACTAACCCAGCCGCAGAAGTTAATGGAGTTGTTGCATTCGATCAGAACACTTCGATCACACTCGAAGATGATAAAACAGAAGAGCCGATGGAAGAAAAATCGAGCGCAAAAGTGAGCCTCGACTATACACAAGAAGTCGCGGCTTTTCTTGGCAATAAAAAAACAAATTCCATTTTAGAGAGAAAAAATGTAAAAAATATAAACCATATGGACTTAGAAAAACTAATCGCAGAACTCAAGTCTGCTCTTCTTGAGAAGAAGTTTGGTGAAGAAGCGGTCGCCTCAATGACCGCTCACTTCGCTGAAGCCATCAAGCAAAAAGATGCAGAATATCGCGAATCCGTTGCAGTTGAAAAGCTCGCCAAAGAACAAGCTCAGAAACTGTACAACGAGACCGTCGCCTCGGTAGAAGCAATGAAAGCCGACCTCGCTGCGGCTCAAACCGAACTGACCAAGATCAAGGAAGTTCAAGCTCAAGAAGAAGCGACCGCTCGCCTCAACGCTCGCGTTGGCGAACTCGACTCGGCTTACGAGCTTTCCGACGAAGATCGCAAAGTTATTATCTCCGAAGTTCAATCGCTCGAAGCCTCTGAAGAGGCATTCGCTTCGTACAAAGAGAAGTTCGCTACCGTTTGGAAGCACAAGAACAAAGAAGCGATCAAGGTCCAGCAGGACGAAATCGAAAAGCGCATCACTGAACAAGTTGAGGCCCGCCTCAAGGAAGTTAGCAAGGCGTCGGTAGAAGCTCCGGTTGAAGAAAAGAAGGCTGATGTTGAAGCCGCGCTCGATAACGCGACTGCCACGAACAAAGCTCCCGACAGCAAAGTCGCCGTTGAGCAATCTTTCCGCGAAAAGTTCGCTAAGGCGTTCTCCCGCGAAAATATTAGCGTAAGCTATTCTAAATAACCAAAAAAAACTGTAAACAACTAAAAGGACAACTAAAAGGACAACTATATGGCTATTCGTCTCCTACCATTTCGTCAATATGACGATCATGATGTAGTTAATATGTATGCTCTCGTTGACGCTGCCGTCAATGAGAACGTGACCGGAGTTGGCACTGGTGATGCTGGCGTTTTCGTTAAGGTTTCCGCTGGAAACTTCGACCTCGACCCAGTTTCATATGCTACCGACTCTTATCTCGGCAAGACCGACTATCCCTTCGTCGGTGCGAACTCTTATCCCAAGGTCAACCTCAAGGTAACGCCCGCCGCTTCCGGCGACCTTACCAACTGCCTTGGTATCACCCTGCGTCAGACTGCGAAGTTCGACGAGAACGGCGAAAAGCTTCTCTACTACCGCCAAAAGGCTGAAGAGCTGATGTGCGTGCTGCCCGGCCAAGCCGTTCCAGTCGCCACACGCGGTATCTTCACGCTCTCCAAGGATGCTATCGATGGCACGCTGACAGTCGGTTCCGGCTTTAAGCTTTCCGCCAACGGTGGTAAAGTTACTGGCTGTGCTCACGACGACGCTGGCAAGCTCGGTCTCGTTCTCGGCACGGGTTCACGCTCCAACCTCACGAGCGCTCCCGACCAATTCTCGGGCGTCTTCGCGGTTGTCGGTCTCCGTATGTAATTCAACTAAAAGGATCTTACTAAATGAAAATCACACTCAAGCGCACTCCAGAACAAGTTGAGCTGGTCAAAGCGATGGCGAGCCGTAACCGCTCCGTTGCTTATGATGCTCAAGTTGCTCTCGCTGAATTCATTGGACCGGTACTCGCGGAAGTTATTAACAATGCTCCAACACTGAGCAATCTGTTCACCAGCCTCGCGTACAATGCTGACGATAATCCCAGCATCCCACTCGACCTCTACTACGACATCACTGACGAGGACTATATCACTGTATACTCCCAGTCCGTCGCTGGCGGTCTTCCCACCAACCAAGTTCTTCCCACGACTTCAGAAATGAAGGTCGCTACCTACTCGCTGGATAGCGCCCTCTCGTTCGACCGTCGCTATGCTGCGAAGCATCGCATGGACGTTGTCGCGAAGACCTTCACCCGCATGGCTCAGGAAATCCTCCTGAAGCAAGAGCGCACCTCGGCTACCCTGACGATGGCCGCTCTCGCCGCTGCCACGACCAACGCCAAGCAGCACGTTCAGCGTTCGAATCAGTCTGGCCGCTTCTTGCTGGCCGACTTGAACGAGCTGCTGACCCTCGCGAAGCGTATCAACACTTCGTGGGCTAACGGCACGCCCGCCACGGGCGCTCGCGCTGGCCTGACCGACATTCTGGTTTCCCCAGAAATCGTTGAGCAGATCCGTGCGATGGCTTACAACCCCATCAACACTGTTGCTGGCGTCACCGACACGACCGGAACCGAAGCTGGTTCTACCGTTGGTATCGCTGCTCCAGACGCGATCCGTATGGCCGTTTACAACAGTGCTGGTATCCCAAGCTTCTACGGCGTTTCGATCCTTGAGTTCAACGAACTCGGTAAGGGTCAGAAGTTCAACACGATCTTCGACACTGCCGCTTCCACGACCGAGTACTCCAAGGCCGATGGCACTGGCGCTGCTCAGTTCAACGGTGCGACCTCCGAAATCATTGTTGGTATCGACCGCAGCCGCGACTCGCTCATCCGCGTCGTTGCTACCGATCCAGATTCCAACTCGGAATTCACGCTCGTTGCTGACGACCAGTACAGCATCCGTCAGAACAAGATCGGCTACTTCGGCTCGCTCGAAGAAGGCCGCGTAATTCTCGACAATCGCGCCCTCGTTGGCAAGATCGTCTAAGGTTACTTAGAAAGCAAGCTCAAAGCCCACCCCTGAAAGGGGGTGGGTTTTTTATTAATCAAAATCTAATGCCTCATAGAAAAGTGTAAATACTAAGTTAGTATCTCGTATGGAAACTTCTATCGGCAAAGATCAAGAAAATGGCAAAAAGAGTCTGATCGACGAGATGAACGCGATCAAAGATAAGAATTCGTCTGAATATCGAGATAAGGTTCGTGAATTGGAAACGGCGCTAGGTATTAAGGAAGTTAATGCTTTCGGAACGGCAAACCGAAAGGTTTTCGAAGAGAACTTGGACAATATGTCTCTGATCGATATCCAGAATTTCGCCCGAAAACTCAAGGTTGAGACTTCGGGACAAAAGGCTGCAATCAAGACTCGTTTGCTGCGCGCTTTTGACACGCAAAACATACAGAATCGAGGATACTTTTCTCCGCAACCACAGAACAAGGAGCTGTTCACAAAAGAGCAAAAAGAGAAGCTCCAAAAGATTTTAAATGGCTAATCTTCAACAAGTCGCGAGCGGCATTTTCTTCTACGAGTTCGACGCTGATGCCAGCGAAACGAACATCAGTATGATTTCCGGCTGGATGCAGGCAAATTTGGGCGAGTTGAACAACTTGATCTTTACAAATTTCTCTGGCGCAGACGCCGATTTCTTACCAGAGCAAGCGAACATTTACAAGCAGCTTTATCTAGGCCACTACTATAAGAAAAAGTCGCGCAATGCGATCAAGGCAGTTGCTGGCGGCACTGGCAACGCAATCATCTCGATTCGCGACGAAGACAGTTCCGTTACGTTCGTTAACAGCAACGAAATTAGCAAGCAGTTCCGCACGTTATCTCGCGATGCGTTCGAAGAGATGAACAAGCTTATCTTTGCGTATAACTATTATCAGGCGCGTCCAACTCAAGTCATTGGTAAATCGATGATCGATGATGTGCTACTGATGACTGGTACTGGCTTTTACTAAGTTTCCCCTGTCAGTCTAAATTAAACTCAAAAGCGTACCTCTTACGGTGCGCTTTTTGTGTAAATTTAATTAGCCGCTATGTCCGCTTCAACGTACAATATTACCGTCGAGAGAAATGTCGATTTCTGCGTCATTTTAACATTAAAAGACGCAAACGGTGCCGCAGTTGACGTTACAAACGCTGTTATCGACGCGGAAATCAAGCAAGACTACTACTTTCCAATGTTGGCCGAGTTTACTGTGACGAAAGTTACGCCAGCTTCGGGAATCATTAAGTTAGAGTTGACTGCGGCTCAAACTGCTCTGCTTCATCCGGGCACTTTAAAGTACGACGTGTTGGTCAAATACCTGAACGGCACTTTCCAGAAGATCTTAAAGGGAAATGTTGGCGTTGACACTAATATCACAACTCTTTCATAAAAATGGCCGAAGTTGTAGAAGTCATCATCTCTGGAGCGTGCGGTCAAATCGATATCGTCGAGACCGACTATTCGCTCCATAATAGCTTACCAGATCTACAAGGTGGTTCTAGCGGTCAATATTACCACATCACTAGCGGTCAGTATGCGGCGCTAACTGGATTACCGGGCAAGACTGTCGATCCGCGATTCAATGTTTACTTCGAAAAAGAAGTTCACGTTTCTGGCGGCTTATATGCGGGAACTGGATACAGCACGGGACTGAGCGGACTCAGAACAATTGCCGATGGTGAGTTTTACGAGAAGGGCGATGCTCAAGCAGTAGAATTTATTCTCAAGCGCGAAACGACCGATGGCGGCACATACGAAATGGCGTTTCCAGATCAGCTGAAGAAGCTGAATCTGCCCGACACTACCGCTTGGTCATTTAAGGTGAAGATTGTTGCTCGAACGGGCGGCGGCGACGTTGCCTCTTGGAATGCAGAAGGCACGATCAAACGCGGCCCGAGTGCCGCATTTACGCAAATCGTTGGTGCATCACATTTAATAAACATTGCGGATGAGATTGGAACGGGCGGTGTCAGCATTATTGCAAATAGTGTTTACGGCTACTTACAGATAAACGTGACGGGCAAAGCGGCGACAACGATACGCTGGGTAGCGTATCTCACGCTGGTACAGATTAAATAAAAAGTGTAAAATTTAACGGGGGAACTTAACAAATGGCAATCTACTACACGGGCGTACAAGTTGGCAATCAAGTCAACTTTACAACGGGTGACGTTACTACTGTAGCGTCGGACGTAAAAAACTACATCATCGACCAATCAGTGTCGGGCGGTCAAACTGGATTGGCCCCAAGCACAAACGCCGTTTATGTTTTTACAACTGGCGTTTCTGGATACTTTGCTGGTTTAAATGCTAGCTTGACTGGCGCAACTGGTGCGCTGTCAACATTCACTGGTACGCTCGGAACTGCTGCGTTCCGCAATGTTGCCGACACAGTCACTAACGGCGGCACGGGCCTGCCAACCTCCGATGCAGTATTCGATTTTACAACGGGCATTTCCGGCTACCTCTATACAAACGCTGGTGGACTGTATTCGATCTCGGCAACGACCCCCGCTGCTGATGTTGCGGATATCAATCTTACTGGTTTAGTAAGTGGCGCTTCGTATAACGATTACATTCAGATCTCTGGCGGCGCTGGAATCGACGTTGCCGTTTCTGCCGATATCATTTCCGTTGCGCACGAAGACACTTCGAGTGTCGCGAATCTTACTGTTAACGCGACTGCTGGTTCCGCCATTACTGGCATCGCGTTTTCATTCGACGGTTTCGGTCACGTTACTGGCGCGACCGGAACAACTGCCGTTATCGTTCGCGATCAAATTCAAAGCGGCGTCACAACGACTGCTCCGAGCGAAGGTTCAGTTTTCACGCTCTCTGGTTCGCTGCAAAGCCAAATTACAAACGCTCTTAGCTTAACGCTTCAGCAAGTTACCGACAATGGTAGCGTTACGACTAATGGAATTAGCGTTGGCGGCAATTTAATTGTTAGCGGCGACGTTACTCTCGGAAACAACGCGAGCGACACGCTCACGATCAATGCCGGTCCAGTAGTTCTCGCTTCTGCGACTCAAAATTCTGAAGCACTCGTTTTCGGCGCTAATGACGCTGATCGCGCAACGATTTACAAGCCAGATCCAAGATCGCTTCGTATCGACGGTAGCCTTACCGTTACTGGCGATCTCTATGTCAGCGGCACGACCACTTATCTCAACACTCAGCACCTGAATGTTGGTGACAATATCATCACGCTGAATGCCGACTATACTGGCGCGACTGGTATTGAGAATGCGGGCATCGAAGTGAATCGCGGCGGCGACCCAACTGTTGCGCTTCGCTGGAACGAAGGCACGAATCGCTGGCAGTTCACGAACGACGGTACTGGCTATTACAATATTCCAGTTGATACCGAGTTCACAACTTACAATCTGGAAATTGCTGCTGGTGGCGCGAACGATGCGCGATTGATTCTTACTGGTTCGAACGGCGATTCGAATGAAATCGCGATCAGCGGCGTTAGCGGTATTCTCGTAACAGAAATTGGAACAGGAACAGTTGTTGTTGCTCATGAAGATACATCTTCGGCTACGAGCGTAACGAGCACAAACTCGAACGGCACTGTCATTCAGAACTTCACGGGCCTTATCGATACTTATGGCCACGTTACGGGTCTTGGCATTCAAACTGTCGATCTTGACTCTCGCTACGCTCAAACTGGATCGGTCACGCTCGATGCGGTTACAGACAACGGCGCTTCTACCGATAACGACATCGTTGTTGGCGGATTAACTGTTTCTGGAGCAGCGAATGCAAAGTCGGATCACTTCGTTCTCTACAATCAAACGACCAACAACACGACGACTGAACTTTTCTTGCAAGGAACAAGCGGCAGAATCGCGCTCGCTTCAAACTCGGCAATCTCGTTCCGTGGAAGCGTAACCGCTTTCGACACGACAAATACTGCGGCTGCTGGCTGGACTTACGAGTGCGTCGTCGCTAATAAGGGCGGTAATACCGCGATTGTTGGATCGGCGCTTGTCACGAAAGTTGGCAGCGATAATAGCGGCTGGGAAGTCTTCGTAGACGGCGACAACGCTGCCGATGCATTTAGATTGCAAGTAAAGGGATCGAACAGCGCAACGATCAATTGGGCTGCTAGTGTAATTACTTCAAAGGTCGGTTGAGCTTAACTTAAGCTTCTAGACTGCCGAAGAGCCTCTATTTTGGGGGTTTTTGTTTAATTTATCCAGCTATAGAGCAGTTTTAGATGTAAAGGATACTAAGGTCAACGGGCTTTAATATGGGCAAATATTACTTAGGTCAAGAATCTGGCACACAAACGAATTTTTCGGTTGTGGATGCCTCTGGAGTAATCAGTGACCTAGACCTTTCTGGCCTATACCTGAGTGCAACGGGCGCTTTAACTAGCGGCTCGGCACTCTTATATGGCGACGGATCGGGCAGATTTGCCAACGCTACGATAGGAAGTGGCCTTTTGTTCACTGGGGGCGTTTTACACGCTACTGGTGGGGCAAACTTAACTGGCGGCGCGAACATCTCGGTAACGAGTACCGAATCGGGCAATATCACAATTTCAACAACAACTGGAGCCTACAGCGGGACGTTCTCGGGAATGTTCACCGGAGTTTTCTTAACTAGACAAGTATACAATGAAGATATCACGATTCCGAGTGGCTTCAATGGACTATTAGTCGGTCCAGTCGGCATTAACTCAAACTCTTCAGTTGAAGCTGGAGGCAACTTAGTTGTAATTTAAAATGAGCGTTTTAAAAGTAAATAATATTCAACCATTTACGAGCGGCGCAACAGTGACGTTCGGGCAAGTATCTTTCCCCAGCGGCGTCGTTGGCGCTTTAAATGCAACTACATTAGACAGTCAATCGGGCGCGTATTATCGCGATGCTGCGAACTTAACAGGTACGATCAACGCAACACAGCTTAACAGTCAACCAGATTCTTATTATTTAAATTTAGCAAATGTTACTGGTACTTTGCCAGTATCAAAAGGCGGAAGCGGGGCGACAACTTTAAGTGGGATTTTAAAAGGAAATGGAACTGCCGCTTTTTCGGCGGCTACGGCAGGCACAGATTATGTCGTCTCCTCATCTCCAACTGTTTTCACAGCAACTCAAACATTTAGTGGAACTACAAGTGGCGTTTCAATGGTTCTTAATGACGCCGCAGAAGTTGTTACTGTAACTGGAGTTGCTGCGGGCAGCACAATTAATTATGATGTAACAACTCAGTCCGTATTGTATTATACATCAAATGCAACTGGCAACTGGACAACAAATTTACGCGCTTCGTCTGGAACTAGCTTGAACACAGCTTTGGCGATTGGTCAGAGTTCAACTGTGGTTTTCCTTGTGACGAACGGAGGCACCGCCTATTACAACTCAAGCGTGCAGGTTGACGGAACGACTAGTGGCGTCAGCACTAAATGGCAAGGAGGCACAGCTCCGACGGCGGGCAACGCATCAAGCATTGACGCTTACTCGTATACGGCCATAAAAACTGCAAACGCGACATTTACAGTTCTAGCGTCGCAAACTCGGTTTGCCTAAAATGCCACTACTGCAAACTACAGCATCTGCATCTGCGCGTGGCTTTGGCTTCCTAGCTCGTAGCGCCGTGCCACTTGAGGTGAGCTATCTCGTCGTAGCTGGCGGAGGCGGAGCCGGTTCTGGCATGGGTGGCGGCGGCGGTGCTGGCGGGTTTAGGACGGCAACGGGATTTATAGTCTTTCGCGGAACAACGTACACTGTCACGGTAGGAGCAGGTGGAGCAGGAGCCTCAGCCGGTTTAGGAAACGTCGGATCTAGCGGAGGCAACTCAATTTTCTCAACGATCACTTCAACAGGCGGTGGTCGCAGCGGTGCATATCAAACGGTTGGCGCGTCAGGAGGTAGCGGCGGTGGTGGAGGTCAAGGACCGTCTGGAAGCGCCGGAGGAGCAGGCAACACGCCATCAACAAGTCCATCGCAAGGGAGCAGCGGCGGAAATGGAACATCTGACTATGCTGCTACCGGAGGCGGTGGCGGGTCCGCTGGTGTTGGTCCCAACGGTGTAACAAATTCGGCAGAAGTTGTTGGGGATGTTTATACAGTCTATGCGACCAGTGGCAGAGGTGGAGCAAGAACTGATAGCGACTACAGCGGCGGTAATGTAGTTTACTCAGGCGGCGGTGGTGGAGGAGCAAGAACCGATAGCAGTTCTACTCCGGGAGCTGAGTACGTTTACTATGGCACACCAGGCTTGGCCGCACCCGGTGTCGGTGTTGGTTCTATAGGATCGGATAGTTCTTCTTACGTTGCAGAGAATCAAAACGGTCTTGCAAATCAAGGAATGGGCGGTGGCGGAGGTGGATACGACAACGGCGGAGCTGGTCAAGGCGGCAATGGTGGATCTGGCCGCGTCGTAATCATTTATCCAGACACCTTTGACGCTGCGGCAAGTAGTTCCGGAGCAACTTATACGGTATCTGGAGGCTTTCGTCGTTACGTCTTTGACTCATCCGGTTCAATTAGTTTCTAACATGGCTCACTTCGCAAAAGTTGAAAACGGAATCGTAACAAACGTGATCGTAGCGGATCAGGAAGTTATTGATTCTGGAATTTTTGGTCATGACTGGGTTCAGACGTCATACAATACGATAGGCGGGCAACATCCAGAAGGCAGGCCGCTCCGTAAGAATTTCGCATCTGTTGGGTTTTCATACGATGCAACACGCGACGCCTTCATACCTCCGCAGCCTTTTCCGTCTTGGACACTTAACGAAAACACTTGCTTGTGGGAACCACCGATTGCGTATCCTATAGGAGGTCCGCTGCACCATTGGGACGAAGAATCTCAATCTTGGATCAAAATTCCTTTCCCGTCTGTAAGCCAATAAATCATGGCAACTCTATCGAACACCATCAAGCCGACCAATGTTCTGACAGCGACCAGCACCGCGTGGGCGTCCTACCGCCAAGCCCTCCGCGACGTTCCTTCGCAACAAGGTTTTCCTTGGAACGTTGTCTGGCCAACTGAACCAAATTCTTAATTTCTAAACTGTGAGCGCACTAAGAACAGATAGCATAGTCCCATTCACAAGCGGAATCGCAATTTCGTTTGGATTATCTTCGTTCCCCGAAGGCATATCTGGCGCATTGAACGCTACTAGCCTCGGCGGCGAATCTGGGTCATATTATCTGAACTATGCGAATTTCACTGGCACGCCACAAGTTTCTGGGTCGTTCACTGGCACTTTAAGTGGCACAGCTTCGAATGCCGATTTCTTGGATGGCCTTGATAGCACATATTTCAGAGACGGTGCGAACTTGACGGGTACGATTAATGCAACACAGCTTGATGGTCAAACTTCGGCATACTACAGAAACGCTGCAAATCTTTCAGGTACAGCGCAGCTTTCTGGTTCGTTTACTGGTTCTTTTTCGGGCAACTTAACTGGCACTGCGAGCTTATCTGGCACATTTTCGGGAGCGTTTCGTTCAAACGCCAGCACAACTGGCAGCGCATCGATTAACTTGCCGCACGGAACTGCGCCAACATCGCCCGTTGACGGCGACCTTTGGACAACGAATTCGGGCCTTTACGTTCAGATTAGCGGCTCGTCAATTGGCCCCTTAACTACAGGCGGTGGCGGCGCAGACGAATTTACGAAAACAATTGCCCTTATCGGACTGTAATGTAAAAAACCGAACCAATTTATAATATAAACAAATGGCCGCGAGTAAAGAAGGTTTAATCGACAATATCAACTGCAAACTAACTGCGGGTGGACTTACGGATATGCAAGCTTTGCAACTTGCGGGCGCGGCGCAAGCTTTGTGCTGCTCGTCGTTTTATGCGGTTGCTTGTGCGGCTTGTTTGCCGAATGCGGCGCTGAATAAAGGAAGGTTCGTTTACGTTCAAGACACTGGAAGATATACATATAGTAATGGGACAAGTTGGACAAATGAGTTTTGTTCTGCTATAACAGTGGCAAATTTATGGGCATGGGGAAATAACGGATATGGTCAGCTTGGAACCGGAACAACAACAAGCGCCGCCTCACCAACGACAACTGCTGGCGGCGGCACTAATTGGTGTCAAATTTCTACGGCCAGAGGTCCAAGTTATAGTTTCTCAGCTGGCGTAAAGACAGACGGGACTTTATGGACTTGGGGATACAATGTATACGGAGTGCTAGGTGACGGAACAACCACGAATCGTTCATCGCCAGGAACAGTTGCAGGAGGCGGAACAACTTGGTGTTTAGTAAAGTTAGGGATTTTGTCATCAGCAGCTGTAAAAACTGACGGAACTCTTTGGACTTGGGGATATAATACTTATGGCATACTTGGAACTGGGAACACAACATCGCGGTCTTCTCCAGGAACGGTTGCTGGAGGTGGCACAACTTGGAAAGATGTTTCATTAAGCAACGGAACTTTAAGCCATGCAATGGCAGTAAAAACTGACGGAACTCTTTGGACTTGGGGGAACAATACCAATGGACAACTTGGAACTGGAAATACTACAACAAGATCTTCTCCTGGTACTGTAGCTGGAGGAGGCTCAACTTGGTGTGGCGTGGCCGCGACAAACTATCACTCG
>Ga0194115_10002578_pt1 | contig 21502 bp, 54 predicted proteins | sample TA2MahsurfametaG_3_FD_148656 | JGI IMG/M metagenome (GOLD analysis project Ga0194115, IMG submission 148656) | Freshwater microbial communities from Lake Tanganyika, Tanzania - TA2015002 Mahale S4 surface | ecosystem: Environmental > Aquatic > Freshwater > Lake | place: Tanzania: Lake... | reverse complement strand
ATATGTCTGGCCACGATGGCGATAGTGCTGACTGTAATGGTGTGCTGATCATCTCTCTTTGATCTGACGCCGAGGTCAAAGTCGTGTCCCGATTGTTCCCATCCAGCTGTCGAGTGCATTGCGGCGTAAGCCGGAGCTGGTCGTGTGGAGCGTAAATAAGGTTATGCTGAGGTGAAACCCTGTATTCCACTCGACGTACAGGGAAGTAACCGCCGAACTAGGAGGACGACACAGTGTCTAATCGCGACTTCATCAAGAAGGGCACAGGACTCTACAACGCCATCGAGCTCGGCGCCCTCGAGGGGAAGATCATCGCTCATGTCCTTTGGGCAATCGTCATCTTCGCAGTCCTCAGCGCGCTGATTCTCGGCACGCCGTGGATCTACGTGGGATATGCATTTCTCCTGATGGCCTGTGTGGTGGTCTTCCTGGTCTGCAGGACGATCGCCCTGGCCATCTTGTGTCTGTTTGAGCATTTCAACCGGAAGTGAGGTGTCAAGTGTCTGATCGAGACGAGGGGCTGCTTTCTCTTCTGAAGCCTGCTGCGGGCGCCGCCGCCGGCTGGTACGCAGGACGCCTCATCTACAGCGTCCTGTCCTGGATGGCCTGGGTGGGCGTCATCGGCGCCTTCCTCCTCTGGATCTTCACGGGCAGTGCGGCAGGTGCCCTCATCCTCACCATGACGTTCTTCGGAATCGTGGTGGCCGTGCTGTTCCTCATCCTGCGCGTGCTGAGCAAGTCCATCATGAGCGATGACTGAGAGCGCACCTGCGTGCAAAGCGCGTGTCGCGTTGTTATAATGCTGTCATGGCCCCAAGGTGGGGTTTCACCAACGGAGGAAGTGTGAAGCTTAACATTCGCAGTGAGGACATCGCATTCGGTGAGAACATCGTCAACGTGGAGGTGCCCGATGCGCTCAAGGTCAAGGTGCGTTCCAACCTGGACTACTTTGACTGCGCGCTCGGCGGTCAAGGGTTCACGCCCTCGCAGGCGTCCCTCTTCACCGGCACACCTGGCGCCGGCAAGACGACGATGATGCTCACGCTCGCAAACTCCCTGACGCGGAGTGGTGCGAGTGTCATCTTCAACACAGCCGAGGAGAGCCTCTATCAAGTCAAGATGGTGACAGAGCGCCTCGCGCTCGGCAGCGGCTTCGGCGTGGGCCAGGAGACTCACATCCCCACGCTGCTCAAGGCGTGCGACGCGGTCCGCAAGCGCGATGCCGGGCGTCCCTTCTTCCTCATCGTCGACTCCCTCCAGTGCATGGACGATGGCCACTATCCTGACGGACAGACCAACAGCCGCTCCGCCGAGCGTGCCCTGAGCCTCCTCACCGACTACTGCAAGGAGCACTACGTCAATGTCGTCGTCATCGGCCAGGTGACCAAGGACGGCAAGATGGCCGGCACGCAGAAGCTGAAGCACATGGTCGACACGATGCTCCACCTCTCCATCGAGGAGAAGGACCCGGACCTGCGCGGCTGCCGCGTCCTCCAGACCGTGAAGAACCGGTTTGGCGGCGCCGACGCGACCTTCTACTTGGCCATGGGCCCCAAGGGCTTCAAGGAAGTCGCCCGCATCTCCGCGCACGGGACCTGAGTAAAAAAAACTTCTGGGGCAAAAACTCCCGCTGCATAATACTTAGGGACAGCAATCTATTTCCGAGGGAGCAACATATGAGAGTTTCGATCAAGCAGTTGAAGAGAATCGTCAGAGAGGCGGCGCTTAGAGAGAATGTGGGCGGCATGCCACCTGAGGACGACGCGGACCCCTTGCACGATGTAGAATCCCGTGCGATGCTCGATGCAGCATCCCGTGCGATGGAGGCGCTTGTGCCTGTCGTCGACAGCGCGATCGAAGCGCTGTCTAAGGCTCACCTAGAAGGAGCTCTCCCAACGCACCCCCCTGAGCGTGGCCCAGCTGGCGCTGTGTATGGTGATGACGCAGTGTTCACCGAGGATGCTGTGAGAGATCTCCTAGATGCTCTCGACGCAGTGAAAAATCAGCTCGACGTCGTGAGAGATATGTTCTGAGCCGACGCGTGCCTGGTAAGCTAGGCGATCGCCCGCATCTCCGCGCACGGGACCTGAGTAAAAACTTCTGGGGCAAAAACTCCCGCTGCATAATACTTAGGGACATCAATCTATTTCCGAAGGAGTGACATATGAGAGTTTCGATCAAGCAGCTGAAGAGAATCGTCAGAGAGGCGGCGCTTAGAGAGAATATGGGCGACATGGGTGGTATGGGTGGTATGGGTGGCATGCCACCAGCAGGAGGCATGAGCGATGCACTTGAGACCGCCTGCATGAAGATAGACGCGCTTGAGGACCCCATCAACGCCGCGTGCGACGCCCTGCGCGATGCTCTCAGTGCTCTTGGCGGCGGCGAAGGATCATCAGCTGCAGAGGGACTGATCGTCGACCTAGAGGAGGTCCTGGAGTCGATCGGCGACGTGAGCTACTTGCTCTCAAACCTCGCCCAGACAGGCGACGAGTAACATCTTCGACCGCTCCCGTGTAATGTCGACGCGAGCCTGGTAAAATAGGCGCAGGAGGCACACATCATGAGCTATACGGTCGGGCCGAGACTGGTGCACATTCGTGGGGGCGCACCCCTGCGTGACAGGGCCATACGCTGGGACATCGTTTCCATAGCGCCGAAACCCCGCCTGGGACTGCGCATCGTCATGACTGTGAGTGTGCCGTCATGACAGCCACGGCCCTCCAGAAGATCTTCGATCTGGCAGAGAAAGCCCGTGCAGCAGATCCCAACCTCCGCCACGGGCAGGCGGTGTGGCATGCCGCCGACGTGCTCTATCCGTTCATCGTGGAGCGCATCACGGGAGAGGCCGACGGCGCCGCGGTCGACCCGTTCTACAAAGACGACAGCACCGGTGCCTTCCTGGCACTACTACTCGATGAGATCAGCAGAAAGGAAGAGATTTGAGCATCAGAATCGCAGCCCTCAAGCCCATCGTCGAGGGCATCTCGGAGCGAGACCTGGGACGCTTTCTGCGCAGCACGGTCACGGCGACTGCGCCTCAGCCTGAGCCCGAGCGCCTCGGCGACGTCCTGCGGCGCGCCTATGCCGAGGAGCGCATGCGCCGAGAGCCGACGCTGACGCCCGCCATCCGTGAGGCAGTGACGGCCGTGCTCACCCGCGCGGCGCCCATGGGTGCAGCAATCATCCCGATCGACAGTCTCCTGACGCAACCCGGTGGCGCCGTTTCCCTGGAGGGGCTCGTGGCACAGATGGCAGCTTGGCTTCGAAGTGAGGGCTTGAAGGTCTCCATCGTGCGGTCGGGCGGCCCGGGTGCATTCCGTGTCTCGTCCATCGCCGTGTCGTGGACGCCCGAGCCTGAGTCTGCGCGCTTCGACACTGTCGCGTGATCCCGTGTACAACGCTCGAGGGCGTGGTATGATAGGGGCATGGCAAGGATCTAAGAAATAACTGTTGCGGTGGATGAGCCTACGGGCCTCGTCCTCAAAGAGAGTTCCCCTGGACTCCTCTCTCCTGGCAGGTCACTAGTGCAGAGGTCAGTGACCTGCTGCTTGGATGAGGAGGCGCACTTCCAGGCTCCATAAGAAACTCATGATCTACGTGAGCAGGAGAGCGGTCGTCTGGGAGAAGACCCACACGCACCGCTGGATGACGGCAGGAATGCCGCGCCGTGATGGCACTGATGGAATGGAGGCACGAGTGGAAGAGAGCACAGTGCGGCTCGTGGATGCAATCTACGCCGCCGGCGTCGCTGACCTGGAGTTGATGTGTGCCGACCGTGCCCGCGCGGCAGGCGCTGCGCAGACGGTTGCCAACATCGTCGTCACGGCTGTGACTCAAGATCCGGAGGCGCTGAAGGCGCTTGTGCGGCTCGTGAAGGAGCGCCGCGCGGAGCTCGAGGTGCAGCATGCATAAGCACACCGTGAAGCGCGCCGTCGTATACCTCGCGGGCGAGAAGGTCACGCGGGCGGTGGTGAGCTGCTCCTGGAGCGGTAAGACCTTCACCGTCAGCGGTCGGCGCTGCCCGAGCTGCGGCGCAAAGCTCAGGATTCCTCGTGGTGATTGATCCGATTAGCGACGCGAGCGATCTCCTCCGACGCGACGACGCCCGGAAGCGTGCCAGGTTGACACGCGTCGTCATGATGGGAGGCTACCTCAACAGCCCCTCTTTCATAGAGAACAACCGCAGGTGCCAGTCGACCTGTGACGCCATCAACCGAGACACGGGCTTCCGCATCTCGCTGACGCTAGCGCCGTGCAATCGAGAGATGGGACCGCTGCCATAGACGCAGGAGGCGACCATGTTCACCGATCCGATTGTGCCAGACACGTTACCTACTTCCTGGCGCCGCTCACACCGCGGCGGCGTCTCCGTTAGCGCCCAACGTGGCGGCGTCTGGGGAGGAATGTACCTAGAGCGCTGTGGACTGCGCATCGCAGCCACGTTCTCGTGCAACACCTCGAAGCCTGTTGTACCATAGGCGCAGGAGACAAACATGTTCACACTCGACATCGTGAATGAGTCCCTGGGGCGCTGGCGCGCGGCCGGCCACAGCACAGGCCGTCGTGAGGTCGACTTCCTGGAGTCGATCAAGGCGCGCCTTGAGTCCGGCAAGCGTCTCACCGACGGCCAGACGTCCTGGCTCTCCTCGCTTATCAGCGAGGTGCCACCCCTGCGGCATGAGGAGCTGGAGCTCCTTGAGTCACTCGAGCAGGTCAAGGACAACGGAAGCATCAACCGAGGTACCCGCGCTACAGCGGCGTCCCTCGTCGACCGCCTACGGACAGGCAGTCTGAGCCACGCGCAGGCGCGCCTCGCACGGAGCATCGTCGCCGACGCGGACAGTGGCTGGAGGCCGTCCGATGACGAAATGGAGGTCCTCTGCCTTGCAGTCCAGCTCGCCAAGGGGCGAAGCAACACGTGGTGGTCGCACAGGCCCGGCGCCTGGACATGCTATGAGCGCGCGCGGAGCAGCCTCCTCCTGGGAGAGAATCCGCGTCTGTCCGACTTCCAGGCCCTGAAGTCGACGTTCGACGCCCTGATCAGGGAGTGGCGGGACCCCAAGTTCCTCGAGGGACAGATAGTTGCCGCGGCGGGACCCTACAGGTCTCTTGGGCCGGGACTCATCGCGGGCAGGCCCTGCGCTCATCGAGGAGGCCTCGCCTACCCCGTATACTTCGCGTCCGCTGTCGAGTGCTACGACATTCCGTCTAAGTGGGTCCGGAAGCGGATTAGCTAGCCCTCGTGCAGGGGCCACGATCAAGTGGTACAATGGGGCAGGAGGTGAGGCATGAAGAAGCAGCTCAAGAGGCGTGACCCGGTCGCGCGCGCGGTTGCAGAGCTCGGCGGTCTGCCGGGCGGCGGCCGTCACCGCAATCGGGTCCTCGATGTTCGCCGCGGGACGCGGCGTCGTGACAAGCATCCCTCTTCGGACGCCGCGGACTGAAGCACCAGCTGGTGCAATGTGCGCGTGGTCGTGGTACGATAAACTCATGCCGGCCATGGTGGCCGGCAAACTTGCTCAATGGAGGTTGTCCCAATGAAGTTCGAGATCAATGGTGTGGAGTTCGTCCTCAACGAGATCCCCGCGGGCGAGTTTATCCAGGGGGGACCGACCCCGGCCAATCCTGACCAGCCCTATAGGGACGTCCGCCTGACGAGGTCGTTCGCCATGGGCGAGAGCCCGGTGACGCAGGCGCAGTGGACGGCGGTGATGGGAAGTAATCCGTCTAAGAACCAGGACGCGGCAAACCCCGCCAAGACCGCCAACCACCCCGTCGAGAACATCTCGTGGTACGACGCGGTCGAGTTCTGCAACAAGCTGTCCGGCCACCTCGGCCTGGACCCGGCCTACGAGATCACCCGTAACGGCTCCGACGTGAGCGTCAAGTTTCTCGGACTCGACCGCAACGGCATCCGCCTCCCCATCGAGGCGGAGTGGGAGTACGCCGCGGCGTGCTGGACGTTCCCCGAGGGCCGCTACGGCGAGCTGGACGAGATCGCCTGGACCGCCGAGAACAGCGGTGGCCAGACGCAGGCGGTCTGCCAAAAGCTCCCCAACGCCTGGGGTCTGTACGACATGATCGGCAACGTGTGGGAGTGGTGCTACGATGTGTACGCTCCCTACGAGGTGGAGGAGAAGCCCAAGAAGAGCCGCAAGAAGAAGGCGGCCTGAAGCACCAGCTGGTGCAATGTGCGCGTGGTCGTGGTACAATGAACTCACGCCGGCCGCGGTGGACCGGCAAACCAACTGGAGGTCGTGATGAGTAACGTGAAGGTTGTCTCAGTTGATTCCGTAACGCTCAACGTTGTGTTGGATGTCGATGGCCAGGCCGTCACCGCCGCACCCTTTCAGTGGGCGAGCAAGATGCTCATGAAGGTCGGGGGCAACCTCGACCGCGGGACGCGAATCGCCTGCGGCGCGCGCGCAAAGGCGGCCATCAAGAAGGCCGGCCTCTCCCTCCCTGTCGCGGTGCCTAAGCGTCCTCGCAAGGCTAAGGAGGCCGAGACGGCCGCGACTGCTGTGGTCGAAGCTCGGGACATCTCAATCGCGGAGTCCGGCGAGGTTCGGCCCGAGCTGCAGGACGTCCTCGAGGCCGTTGAGCCCGAGGTGGCAGACGAGCCGGTCGTCGTCTCGGCCCGGCCGGGTCAGCGGATCCGCCTCGACTTCGAGGGGATGGACGTGGACACGCTCCGCGGCCTGTGCAAGGCGCGTGGGATCCGCGGCTACTCCGACAAGAAGAAGTCCGACCTGATCGCGCTCCTCGACGGTGCGTCTGAGGCGCCTGCAGAGGCGGCCTGATCGCCGTGTACAATAGACGCGGCTGTGATAGAATAGACACATGAGCAGCATTGTTTACAGAAGTACGCTAGCGCGGACCACGGATTTTTTGCCCGGCATGGCCGTCGCAGCGTCTCTTCTGACAGACTTGCAGGGATGGCACGTACGTGTCCGAGCCATCTCCCCGCTCTGGGGCACAGACCAGGGTGTCTGGTGTCGGCGCTTCGACAGCAGGGCGACTGCGAATGACTACTACGAGCGCGTTCAGACATCTCCGGATGTCACGCTCATGGAGCTCATGAATGCATGAGACGCTCTGGGTCGTGATGCGTCCAGGGCGTCGACGTGGCGTGGAGGTCCTGTACTATCTCGACCGCGGTGTCGCGGAGGCGAAGCTCGCTGAGCTGAACGCTTCCTTACTGCCCGGCGTGGATGAGGAACCCTTCTATCTCGAAGAGCGTGTCATCGGACACGTCCTCGTCGAGGGCAGGCCTACGAGATTTAGTAGTGAGCCGCGCAGGCGGAGCAAGAACCGGTCCCAAGAGGACGAGGAGGTGGATTGATGGTCGCGAAGAGCAAGGGAAAGACCGCACGACCGCCGCTGGTCGTTGGCCAGCGTGTGGTCTTCAGATGGGAGGACGGCAAGTCACGCGGCGGCGGCGTGGGTGGACTCACACCCACGGACACGAAGAATCGTCCTAAGCTGGAGGCCCTGCAGGAGAGGGTCGGCACCGTCGTGGATGTCGACATCCGGGCTGTGCGCCGCGGAGCCTCGATCTACGAGGTGGACGTTGAGTTCGATGAGGCTATTTTGACGCCCAACGGTCGCCGCCTGAAGGTCGTCGGCGGGCTATCCTCAGATCACCTAGAGATCTTGCGCTGAGGGAGTTCAAGATGCTGGCCGATCCGTACTGCCCGGACTCATTGAAACTGAGCCTTGGCTGCTCAGAACCCTACGCAGTGCAGAGGGGTGCATCTGCCAACACACGTGCGCTCCTCAGCAGTGCTGACAGGGACTACTACGGTTCTGCTGACACGCCCGGTGAGAACTGCGGCCTGCGCCTCGCGGCGACCATCGCGTGCACGCATGTGTCGGGCATGGTAGAATAAGGACGAAGGAGAGGTCCAATGCCGCTAGGCGTCGTGTGTCATTGGCTCGTTCCGCTGACGAAGCGGGACGGCACGATTGAGTGGGCCAACGGCATGGGCGAGCGCCTACTGCAGCTCGGCCGATGGCGAGACGGCCTCTACACGGAGGACCAGGTCGCGTCCGTCCTGCGGAGCAACGTGGAGAACCTGGAGCGTATGGCACGGACGATTGTCCGCGAGACCCGCTGCTTCAGGCTGTCGAGCAACATCCTCCCGCTGATGGACGTCGTCCCGCAGTACCTGTGGGACACACCTGAGGTGCGAGGTCCGCTCGCCCGCGCGGGGCGCATCTTCATGGACGCTGGGACACGCGTCGTCTCGCACCCTGGACAGTTCTGCGTCCTCAGCTCCGACAGCGACGCCATTGTGGCGAACGCCGTCCGCGAGCTGTCATCCCACGCGTGGGTCTTTGACGCGATGGGTCTGCCACAGACGCCGCACGCGGCGATCAACATTCACGGAGGCAAGCGTGACCGCATCGACCGGCTCATCTCCTCAATCAAGGATCTCCCGTGGGGCGTGCGATCCCGGCTCACTCTTGAGAATGACGAGTCGGCGTATGGCGTTCTGGATCTACTGCGTGTCGCAGACGCAACAGGCGTCCCAATCTGCTGGGACTCCCACCACTGGACCTTCAGGACGAGCGACCTCTCAATCGACGAGGCCTACCGCATCTCCTGCGACACCTGGACAGACGGAGTGCGGCCCCTGCAGCACGTGAGCAACTCTCCACCCGGCCCCGAGGGTCGCAGCTTCATGGAGCTGCGGAAGCACTCGCAGTACCTGGAGTTCATCCCGGAGCCGCAGCTGCAGGGCGTCCGTGACGGCACCCTCGACCTCGAGGTGGAGGCGAAGATGAAGAACCTTGCGGTCGCCGCGATCCGCAAGAAGTACGGTCTGAAGGACCTCGAGCCGTGCAAGGGCTCGAGCGCTGTGGTACAGTAGCTACTCGGGCGAGGCGCTACTGCAAAAAGTGCAGAAAAGAGCGCGCGGAGCAGATATATACACCACACGCAGAGGAGGTGTCAATGAAAGTATCTGAGGAACTTGCGCGCTTTGAGTCACGGGATGCGGTCCTCCGGGCCGCCACAGTCGCAGTCGTGGAGTCGCTCATCGTGAGCGGCGTCATCCGCGACACCCTGATCGCGTCGGAACGGGCCGAGGAGCTCGTCCACTCACGGTTGAAGGGTTTCATCCATGCATTCGACAGGGACGCGGAGGTTGCGTGAGAAAGTACTCAGAGCTGAGTGACGTCGCCCAGGTTCGACTCGCCGAGGGCGTGTTCGCGGGCGTGGTGGTGCTCCTGGTGTGCTTCATCCGATTTGGCACCTAACTCATCCCGTGTACAGCACGCGCATGCGTGGTACAATGAGCGCAGGAGGTGTGCATGGCAAGACGTCGGAGCAGCCCTGCTGTTTCGCGGCAGGGTTTTGAGTGGTCCGCCGACGCTGAGGAGGCCCTGAGCCAGTCTCGGCCGGCACAGCGACGGCCGACGATCGACCGTGATGCGCTCGCCGCCGGCGGTCACACGCCGACGAAGAAGCTCTCCCGCGAGGAGAAGCGGGTCGTTGCGGTCGACATCGGCTCCAAGAGCGGTCGTCCGCAGAAGCGTTGGCCCTTCAAGCTCGGCGACATGGTCGTCGTCGTGAAGCCGCCGGAGGTCTCGAGGCGGTCGCTGCGGAAACTCCTCGCGGCGGTCGCCGCGGTCGCCTCCGTCACCCTGGAGACAGGGGCGGTGGGCCTCGTTGTCGACGTCAGCGAGGACGGCCAGCGGATCCTCATTCAGTCCGACACCGGCCTCGGCTGGGCTCGCGCGAGCGCGGTCCGCCTGCTCGACAGTGACGCCTGACCCGAGCGGGTGTCGTCGAGGTTGAAGGCACGTCTCGTGCAACGAAGCATACTTATTGGTACAATGATCTCACGCCGGCCATGGTGGCCGGCAAACCTGGTCAATGGAGGTTCTCATGGATATCCGCTCTCTCGAGAAGGTCATCACCCGTCTGCCGGCCAACATCGCGGTCCTGCTCCGCGGCCCGACGGGCATCGGCAAGAGCTTCATCGGCAAGGCGGTCGCCGAGAAGCTCGGCGTCCCCTTCATCGACGTCCGGCTCTCTGTCATGTCCGAGGGCGATGTGGGTGGCTACCCTGACATCGAGGGCATGAAGACCAGTGGCGTCATGACGATGTGCATGCCGTCCTGGTTCGTCCGGGCCACGCGCGAGCCGGTCGTCCTGATGCTCGACGAGCTCAACCGTGCACTCCCCGGCGTCCAGCAGTCGGCCTTCCAATTAGTGCTCGACCGTGAGCTCGGCAACGACGTCCAGGGCATGCCCTACCGGTTGCATCCCGAGACGCGGATCATCGCCGCCGTCAACCACGGCGCCGAGTACGACGTCAACAACATGGACCCCGCCCTGCTCCGCCGGTTCTGGGTCTCGGACGTCTCCCCCACCAACGAGGACTGGATCAAGTACGCCGGCGCGCAGGGTTTCGACCCTGTCCTCGTGGACTTCATCCGGCAGAACCCGGCCCACCTTCGCGTGGACATGAGCAAGGCCGAGCCTGGCTCGGTCGTCCCGACTCCCGCGAGCTGGCACCGACTGAACGACGCGCTGGTCCACATGGGGTACGCCCCGTCCGAGGTCGCCGGCGCCGCGACGCCCGAGGGGTTCTACGCGGTGGCGTCCGGCTTCGTCGGCACGGAGGCGTCGATCGCCCTGACGACCTTCGTCGAGAGTTACTCCCGCGTGGTCACCGCTGAGGACGTGCTCGACCAGTTCTCGGCCAAGGCCGACATCCTCAAGGCCCTGAAGGCCAGCGAGATGGCCAGCCTCACCGAGAAGATCGCGCGCCACGCCAAGGAGAACACGTGGACGGCGGCCCAGGTGAAGAACCTGGAGTCCTTCGTCGACCTCCTTAGCGGCGAGCAGCTGATCGCCCTCTGGAACGCCATCTCGGGCTGCGGCAACCTCAAGGTCGTCCAGGCATGCCACCCCTTCATGGGGCAGCGGGTCGTCGCGACCGTCCAAGCCGCCCGCCGTCTCGAGGCGGATGGCAAGAAGAAGAAGGCCTGATCGGCCGCTGTCGCCCCAACTCTAAAGGAGGCTCGCATGAGGAACTTTGAGCTGCACCTCGATCTGAAGGACGCCTCCCTCGAGGCGGTTGCCGACATGGCCGATCGCCTCCTGCGCGAGGTCCCGGCCGGCACCGGTGCCCACGTCCTCGCCCGGGACATCTCCTGGGTCCTGGAGTACCTGCGGCTCAACTTCGACCTGGTGGCTAAGGGCGGCGCCAGCTGAGCCACCTGCCCGTGCAAAGAGCGCGGGCGAGTGGTACAATAAACCAACCAACTAGGAGGCAACATGCAGCCAGCTCTCTCTCTCGACAACCCGCCCCCGATCACTTCCGCGCAGGAGGCCCTGCTGGAGGCGCACCTCGTGCGTCTCATGTGGGACGAGCCCTTCTTCTCCCACGTCCTCCGCGGTGTGTCCAAGACCTGCACGCGCAACATCCCCACGGCCGGCGTCCTCGCCAAGGACGGCGACGTGAAGCTATGGTGGAACCCTGACTTCCTCGCCGGTCTCGGACCCGAGCAGGTGAAGGGTCTGCTGAAGCACGAGGCGTTTCACCTCGTGTTTGAGCACACGACGACCCGGCGGCACGAGCCCCACAAGGTGTGGAACATCGCGACGGACCTCGCGATCAACTCGCTCATTCCCGGGTCTGAGCTGCCCGAGGGCGGCCTCATTCCCGGCCAGGCCTTCCAGAAGCTCACTCCGGAGCAGGCGGCCACCTGGCAGCCCGAGTCGCTGGAGGCGCGCGAGAAGCTGAGCGATCTCATCGCGTCGATGCCCAAGGGGCAGTCCTCGGAGTGGTACTTCGCCGAGCTCATGAAGCTCAAGGAGAAGATCGAGCAGCTCTCGGGCGACGGCGAGGGCGAGGGTGGTCCCGGCTTCGACGACCATGAGGGGTGGGGCCAGCTCTCTGAGGAGGAGCGCGAGCTCCTCCGCGGCAAGATCCGGCAGGCGGTGGCCGAGGCCGTCAGGCGCGCGGACTCCCGCAGCGGCGGCTGGGGCTCCGTCTCGGCCGAGACCCGCGCGGCGATCCGTGCCGCGCTCACCTCCGAGATCCCCTGGCAGTCGGTGCTCGCCCAGTTCGTCGGCTTCTCCCGCCGTGCCAACCGTGACTCCACCCACCGCCGTCTCAACAAGAAGTACACCGGGATCCACCCGGGCGCGAAGCGGGGCTACACGTCTCACATCGCGGTCTACATCGACCAGAGCGGCTCCGTCGGTGACGACGCCCTCGAGGCCTTCTACGGCGAGCTCATGGTGCTGAGCAAGCGGACGGAGTTCACCATCTTCAACTTCGACACGGAGGTCGACGAGGCCTCCGAGCGGGTCTGGAAGCGGTCGTCGACCAAGGGGTGCGGCCGGACGAGGTGCGGTGGCACGGACTTCACGGCTCCCACGAAGCACGCCGCTGCCAACAGGAGCCGCTTCGACGGCTACCTCATCCTCACGGACGGCGAGGCCCCGGACCCTGGCCCGTCGGTCGGCATTCGCCGCGGATGGGTCATCTGCCCGGGCAACAATCTGATCTTCACGCCGCCCTCGGCGGACGTGGTGGTTCGGATGACGGGCAAGAAGGCGTGAAGCCTGGCCCGTCGAGGGCCATTGGGAATAGGTCGCGAGCCTAGTCCCGTGACCGCAGGAGCCAGGCGCAAGCTCGAGCCTAGGTAGTAGGTAAGGGCTATGTTCGAACCTGGCTCCTGCGGTCACGGGACACGGCCCGGGCTGCAGCACTCCGGAGTTTCCTTATCATCGCTTGGAGGTGCGCATGCACGGCACAGTGCTGCAGGGATGGCACAAGGGCTGCAGCTACCTGACGCCGACTCCGATGGTGTCGACTCGGGGTGGCCGGCTGCAGGGCGACTACGGCTGCGGGAAGTCGACCAGCTGCCCCACCTGCCGAGCGGAGCACCAGCGGATGCGGTTTACGTCGACGCTGGGTCCGCACTACGTGTGCGGTGAGGCGGCGGCCGCAAGGACTCTCAGCAACACGAGTGGCGTCGTCGGACTGCGCCTCGCGACGTCGCTCCTGTGCAGGGGCGTGGCCTGTGTGGTACAATGAGCGCAGGCGGCACGCCAGATGGGGCCAAGGTCCCGGGCTACAGCATGGTGTGCGGATTCTGCCACCGCAGCAGGCCGCGTGGGGGATTCACCTCGTCGCGGCTGTTGCCTCCCAAGTGGGACGCCAACGGCCTCTTCGGACTGCGCCTCGCGGCGACGGTCCCGTGCAAGGGCGAGGCCCACGTGGTACGATAAGGGTAGGAGGTGAGGCATGGGCCCGGTCGTGGTATCAATGACGCCAGCACTCTTCAGGTCGGCCGATGGAAACCTGTACGCCGTCGCGGGCAGGTGGATCCCGCTCCCTGAGGGGACGACGCACGAGACGCTGTCCCGGTACGTCGTGGTCGACCGGTCCCCGCCGCGCGGAGGCGTCGCTCTCCCGCCCAGGCCGCCGGGCCGCAGCCGTGACGAGGTGACGGTCCTCGGGACCATCGGCGGCTACAACATCGTCAGGAAGCGCGGGTCCGCCGCGTGCACCTGCCCGGGATTCACCTTCCGGAAGGTGTGTCGTCACATCAGAGAGTGGAACGGTGCAACATGACGTGTCTTCTAGCTGCTACCCTCGTGGCAGCGGCCATCAGTGGCGTGGACGCCCGACGGGCACTGTCAGGAGTGTCACGTCGCCTGGAGCTGCTAGAGTCTCGCATGTCAGTCATGGAGTCCCTAGGCGAGAAGCGATTCTCCTGGGGACGGGACAGAACACCGCCTGAGCGACAAACAGGCCAAGCAGAAGGAGCGCAACAGTGAAGGCAGACTTCATCATCAGCAAGATCGAGCAACTTGGCGCGCTCACCCTGTTCTTCGGCCTGCCCTGCACAGCAGCCGTCATCCTCGTCAGATACGGTGTGGCCTCGCTGGAGGCCGTCATCGCAGGGATGTGCGTCGGTGCAGCTGTCTCCCTGTTCACAGAAATCCTGCTGATGCGTCGTCTCAGTCGAGCCGAAGCAGCCGCGGACAACAGCGCCGGCGACGGCGAAGGAGATGTCAAGTGAAGAAGTGCGCAAAGTGTGGATCATCCCGCGGTGTCACGGGTACGACGTGCAGAAAGTGCACAGACCCGGCGGTCTACGAGGCTTCCGTCCGGGCATCGATTGACGTCTGGCTCGCCGGCGGCCGGTTCGAGCCGTGAGCCGCTTCAAGGTTGGCGATCGAGTCCGTGCAGTCGGTGAAGCTGACGGCCTGCGGCCCGGAGCGCAGTACACGGTGGCAGGGGTTGAGGAGACGTTCCTCATCATGAGCCACCACGTCACGTACCAGCTCCGATCCGAGGAGGGCGGGAGCGTCGCCATCACGAACGGGCACAGGCTGCTCGAGCCTGCAGCACCCTAGACTAGGCGCGTTCCTGTGCACAGCCAACGCGTGCGTGGTACAATGAGAGCGAGGAGGCAATATGTGGTCACCACCTGACGGTGTCTGGATACGACGTACGTCCAATGGATGGCATGTCGTCGAGCCACGGCCGGACGAGGATGGGGGCGGTGTCATCGAGCGTGTCTACGAGGACCCGCCCGTCCCCTTTGGCTCTGTGAGCGTGGACAACGCCTCGTCGAGGAGCCTGTGTCATGTCTTGTGGGACTGCTTTGACTCCTACATGCGGTCGAAGCACATGGCCGGGCTGTCTGTAGACGTGCTTCCCGCGCTGAACTTCACGGAGGACTCAGACGAATGAGAGACCCAATCCGTGAGTTCCTCCTGGTGACACCGGACAGGAACAGGAGGGTGAGTCGAGGCTCGTGCTCAGAGGGGGTTGAGATGATTGCCCATGGTAATCAGCGTCGCCTGAGCAACCCTGCCAACGTCGACAACGACGGCACATACTTTTGGCACTCTGTAGGTTTTCGGATAGCACACACGAGGTGACTTGTGATCGTGAATCTCACGGTTTCCATGGACACTGACGCCCACAGCTTGGCAGAGGAGAGCATGCGCGACAGAGTGATAGAGTCCCTCGAGGCTCGGCGTCTTCACCTGGTCGACTACGGCTACAGCATCACAGGCGAGCACGGAGGACTCGTCCGTTACGCTGTGGACGTCGAGGCTGATCCAGCTGGCTTCGCGTCCCTGATCGAGTCTCACCTGTTCGTCGAGTTGGGCGATGCGATGATGCGCTCAGTCGGTGTGTTCACGACGCAGGCCGAGTACGTCGTCAAGGAGGCGATCATCGCGATATCCGGAGACGCCAAGATGACGTTCGCCGAGGCAGGCGGCATGTATCGCCTCATCTTCGGCGGGTCCGTAGATGAGCTGGCACACAGGCACTTCCTCGAGATCCGCTAGTGTCCACGTGCAAAGACTCGTGCAGCGTGGTACAATGAGCTCACCGGCTACGACCGGTTACCCTTTGACGGGGCGGAGGACAGATGCTGGAACTTGAGGACAACGCCCTGTGGCATTTGATGTCTCCGCTTCGCGGCGGTGACGCGTGGACCACCGGAGGAGGATCATCCTCGCTGAGTGTGAGGCACGTCATGAAGTACACGGCGACTTGGCGTCGAGGTCTACGCATCGTCCTCTCCCTCCCGTGCAAACTCGTAGGCGAAGGGGTTCAGTGGTGCCATGAACGTAGATCCCTGCGGTCCTGATGACGCTAGCAGCCACCTTTGGCCTCGATGCTCGAGGTTGAGACGCGGTGCCACGGCGGCCACGCGCGGCGACGACGGCGACTGGACCACCTGGCGCCAGGCGAACGGTCCTCACGTGGGGACGCATTGCACTGGATTTCGGCTTGCGGTGAGCTGCCTCCGGGCGGTGGCACCGTGAAGGCGTCAGTCTGCAAGAAGCGCCGGCGCCTGTGGCTCAGCGGCTATCGCGAGGGCCGTGCTCCGTGCCTCGTCATACGTGGGCTGGCCTTTGACGACCTGCCGGACAACTTCATCGAGCCGACAGGCCGCTCGCAGGAGACTTTCCTCCAACACTGCACCGACATAGGATTCCGCCTCACAGCGACATTGACAGCAGGTGCCAGCAGTGGTGACTGATCCCTTCACGCCTGACGAAAGCATCAAGACAGTAGACCGCATCCTGCGCGGTGTGGCCTGCTCGGAGTGGGAGGACTGGTACTGGTCGATATGTCATCAGACCCTGTCGTCTGTGCGGTGCGCGGCGTCGCTCCCAGCAGACAGACCTGTTGCGTCGACCGGGCTGAGACTTGTGTCGACACTCTCACGAGCTGTGCTCAAGTGCTGATCGACCCGACACACTGGGCAGAAGGTGCCGAACCGGCGCGCCGTCCCGGGTGTGTGCTGCGGGGATTCGTTGACGAGGCTTATCACGTGGAGAAGAGAGTAGCAACTGGGCCCACCCTTCAGGTGGCTTGAGTCAGGCTTCCGCATTGCGGCGACGACGCCGTCGTGCAATGGCGCGGGCAGTGTGGTAGAATAGGAGCACGAGAGGCGGCGGCATGGAGAACGAGAGACTGGCAGACCCCTTCCGTGATGAGAAGTGGGTCGGCTTAGTGCCCAGCTGGATCTACATGACCTCTCCGCGATCTATCCGCGGTGGAAGTGCCGTCACACCCACTCCGCTGTTTTCGTCGAGCTTGGCCAGAAGCCCACAAACAGGGACGTCACCTGCATGGCAGACCACACTTCGACTCGCGGTGACACTTCCGCCGTGCAATGACGCGGGCGGCGTGGTACAATGAGGGAGAGGAGGCGTTATGACCGCTGACCCCAGCAATGAGATCGGACTCGGCGGCCGCACCGCGCGCGGCCTCAGCGTGAGGGTGTATGCCTGGGTGCCGTCAGTTCAGAATTATCCCGGCTTGTTCCGATCAAACGTGCCCCGGGGAGCGAAGTCCTCGTTCGGCGGATTTCGTCTTACCCGCTCCCTAACTCTCGGTTTTACATCATGATCACTGATCCTCATCTAGAACCCAGCAACGACGGTGACCTTAGACAGCGCGACCGTCCGCACCTCAGGCGCGGCAGTGGGGCCAGGGCCAGCAAGAGGTTTCTCCGGAGAGGCCCTGCAGCGGATCGTGGCAGCCAGTGGGGACACCAGCTGTCTGGATACAACGGATTTCGTCTGTCTTGCACACTCGACCCATGGGTGGGTCGTGATCGCTGATCCTGTCAATCCGAAGTTCGTCAAGCGGTGCGGCGGAGATCGTATCATGCGCGGACATGCATTCTACAATGTCCCCTCAGCGGATGAAGATGCCGTACGCAGGGCCTGGGATGACCCGAAATGGTGCTTCGACTCTCACGGGTTCCGTCTCTCGTGCACCCTCCCGTGCAACGTCTCGCGAGGCGTGGTATGATGAGCTTGTGAGGAGGTGCAATGTTTGCAGACCCGTTTGTGAGCGTCGGCCCATTTCACTCGGCTGCGCGAGTTATCAGGGGACTCTGCATCAGCAACGGCGGCGCGCCGCAGTCAGTGCCATTTGGCGCGCACAACCGAGCAGCTTGGGCAGTCCGACGCGCACCGCCTTTCGCAGGTCCGTTCGAGCATACGGAAATTGGATTCCGTCTTGCACAGACTCGCACGGGAGAGGGATGATCACCGATCCTGTCAATCCGAAGTTCGTCATGCATCGCCGCGGAGATTGTATCATGCGCGGGCATGCATATCACACGGGTGAAGATGCCGCACGCAGGGCCTGGGATGACCCGAAATGGCGCCTCAACGCCCACGGGTTCCGTCTCTCGTGCACCCTCCCGTGCAGGGGCGATGCCGGCGTGGTACAATGAGGGCAGGAGGCAATCATGGTCACTGACCCACACACACCGCCCGCAGGCTTCGTCCGGCTGAGAACAGGCAGGTGGGATGAGCTGGCCACGCGCATCCGCGGCTACTCCTACGCCGACAACGCCGTGGACGGCCCTCCGGCGGCTTTCCGCACTGAAATGCCGCCCTCGTTCGCGGGCTTCGACGGCTCGGGGTTCCGCATCACCGCAACCTGTCCACCGCCGCGCGGAGCGTAGCATGCTGATGGATCCCATGAAAGATCTGCCGCGGAGCAGCAGCAGCTCCCGCTTCTTCCCCTGCGCGATCCGCGGCGCGTGCTCGGCATTCGAGCACGTGCACCACCGCTGGGAGCGATGGAAAGTGGCCGGTCGTGGCTACGATCCCATGCACGTCCGCGAGCCCGACCTGAGCTTCCGGATCGCCGTCTCCCTTCCGCCGTGCAACGTCGCGCGAGGCGTGGTAGAATGAGGGGAGGAGGCATGTTGATCGATCCGATTGCACTCTTTGAGCTAGACTGCAGCGGGGAGGGTGAGGAGTCAATGGCAGTCCTCGCGGGCCTAGGACTCGATGTTGTCTCCCGAGGCCAAAGCTTCGTCAACACCGTCCGCCTCGAGAGCCTCATGAGGAGCGTCGCGTGCCGTCGGGACGAGGCCGTTGGAGTAGGCGGATTTCGCCTGGTCCGGACGCTCCCGTGCACTCTCGCGCGCGGCGTGGTAGAGTAGAAGAGAGAGGCGGCGACATGATGAGCGATCCCTTTCACGAGGTTTTGTGCAGGCTCCGGTGGTCTTCCGTCCGGGGCGGCGCCTTTTACACGTCAGGTGACGTGGAGCGTCCCCTGAGCGCACGGCGCGCATGCGTCATTCGAGACAACCCGAGCACGTACCTCGGCCTCCGGCTATCAGCCACCCTTCCGCCGTGCAGCGCCGCGGGCAGCGTGGTAGAATGAGTGGGAGGAGGCACTATGGTCGTTGACCCCATCAGTGATCACGACTACGATGACCCGAAGATGTCTGCATGGCTGCCGTCGTACAAGACGCGCCCTGCCCGCGGCCTCTCTGTGGACATCGACGACCGCCGCACCCTCGCCGCGCGATCGCGGTACCAGTCCAACCCGGCCAGTCTGTACAGCACGACGTGGCAGGGCCTGCGGCTAGCCTCGTCACACCCGCCCGGCGCGGCGAACGGAGAGGGTCGATGACCAACGATCCCATATTTCCTCCCATCGAGTACGAGCCCTCGCGGTGGCGGCTGCTCGGCGGGAACATCATCATCCGCGGGCGGCACTGGACCACAGCCGCGGTCCGCGGCTACACACAGGCCCACCACACGTCGAGCGAGTTCAGCTTGCGGCTCACAGCCACCCTTCCGCCGTGCAGCGTCGCGGGCAGCGTGGTAGAGTAGAAGAGAGAGGAGGCACACATGCTCGTCGATCCCGTTGCGCACATCCCGAGCGGCGGTTACTCCCAGGACAGGAGCGTCGTTCGGGGAGGCGCGGCGAGCTGGCCGGGCGGCGCCGCGACGCGTCTCCTCATGGCCCGCAGCATCCGAGGGACTTCGGTGAGCTTCCGGCTCGCGGCGTCGACGTTCCCGTGCAAGGGCGAGGCCCACGTGGTACGATAAGGGTAGGAGGCGACATGATCGAAGATCCGCTGGTGAGCGGCGCGCCGAGGGGGAGCATGCTGCACAGGATCTCGGCACTGGTCCCTGCAGTCGTGCGCGGCGGCGGCCTCAGCTACGACGACGCCACGCAGGGACGCTCACGGGCAGGTCGGCTCCGCAAGCGCGCGCCGGCGGCGTTGTACCTGACGGGCTTTCGGATCACGGCGACGCTCCCCTGCAAGGTCGCGGGCAGCGCCCTATAATAGTTAAAGCGAACACCGCCGCGGCAGGTGATGTCAACCTCAGCGTCTTGAAGAGCGCTCTCAACGCCGAGTCGAGACAGTCCGGTGACAATCTCATCATGGAGCGCTGGCAGAAGCTTGCCGGTCTCATTAGGGACTGATGCTTCCTGGGAGCTGCATTTATGACATGCAGCCTACCACGTGCACAAGGCGTGCAAGGGTTTAGTTCGTGCCTTTCGAGACCCTGGGGATCCACATCGTGGATCCCACTGTCAATTTTCAATGCAGGTTTCGTTTCATTGACATACATAGAAGGTGAGCCCCAACACAGACCATCACGGGAGGACAGAATGAAGATCACAGAAGCACAGTTGAGACGGATTGTTCGGCAGGAGGTCATGCGTGAGGGCGGGATCCCTCCATACGACGAAAACGACCCATACGCGAGGGACTATGGCATCGCAGCGTGGGAGAGATCACAAAGTTACGCGGCATATGATGCGCAGCTGAAAAAGGCGAAGACCCAGGCGGAGGTCGAAAGGATTGCAGATGAGGCTGCAAAAGCCATGAAGGATGCAATAATCCAGGGCTTCGATCCCGATGACCCACGATTTAGTGATCCCGCGTACATCGGGCAAGGCCGCCGCGGCCGCCGCTGATATCCGACTGCTTCGAGTCCCCGGTGAGAGCGAGAATTCTGTCACCGGAGATTTTTCGCCTCCGTGAGCATAGATAGAAGCTGCCACAGGAGATTCATCGTGAGAATCACAGCGGCGGCACTTCGTCGTAAGGGGAGGTGACCAGTGATCGTAGACCCTGCGGGAAGCCACGCGGAGGAAGAGGTCTTCGACGGCCTCATGATCCTAGCGTCCCCTGTGACCATACGGGGAGCGGGCTCAAACCCCGCCGCCGGCAGCGGCAGGCTTCGAGGCCGTTGGACCCGGCGCTCCAGCGACGAGGATATCGGCCTGCGGCTCACGGCGACGCTCCCGTGCAAAGTCGCGGGCAGCGCCCTATAATAGTAAAGTGAACGTCAACACGACAGGGGAGGCGGGACATTGACAGTAGACCCCATAGGGAACCTCTCAGTTCGCCAGCTCAGCTGGCTCAGCTCACCCCTCGTCTACGTGTGGAGCGACGTCCTCCCCGTGACCATCCGCGGAGGCGCGCCGCCCACCCGGACTTCCTCCACATGGATGCTGCGATCCGCAGTCGAATCAAACTCGACGCCGTTCCCTCATCACGGTCTCGGAGCGCTGGGACTGCGGACCGCGTCGACCCTCGCGGGGGGAAGTGCTCAATGTTCGTCGACCCCATAGGGAGACACACGGAGGACGACATCCCCGTCTCCCTCTCCCTGCACAGCCGCACGGTCACACGGGGCGAGGGCCTCAGCGGATACAACCCCTCAGGGCGACGCCGCCGCGGATCCCATCGGCGCATGTTACTCGACGAGCTCGGCCTGCGGATCGCGGCCACCGTGGGCCCCGGAGGCGACCAGTGATCGTCGACCCCATAGGGAGACACCCGCCGACGGGCGTCGAGGTCCCCGCCCTGATCGTGCGGGGAGGCATGTCCGGAAGCTGGTTCCTCGGCGAGATGGCCGTCCGCGAGACGCGCTGCTTCGAGAACTCGGACGTCGGCCTGCGGATCGCGGCGTCAGTGACCGCGCCGGACGCCCGGCTGTGGCTATAGCTGGACGTCCTGCGGAACGGGCGCCGGCTCCACTCCGCCGGGGGAGGGCAGCACCGGCGGGAACTGTGTGGAAATACCGGGGGCGGGCAGGAAGAGCAGACTTGGCCCCCTCGGATACCCGCATTGTATACACTCCAACAGCTAAATATACACCGACTCGCACTTTTTCCGCTTTTTTCTGTCAATCTGTCACTTTTTTCCCGTGTAAACCCGC
>Ga0194115_10002577_pt1 | contig 21505 bp, 20 predicted proteins | sample TA2MahsurfametaG_3_FD_148656 | JGI IMG/M metagenome (GOLD analysis project Ga0194115, IMG submission 148656) | Freshwater microbial communities from Lake Tanganyika, Tanzania - TA2015002 Mahale S4 surface | ecosystem: Environmental > Aquatic > Freshwater > Lake | place: Tanzania: Lake... | reverse complement strand
GTCCGCAGTTAATGCCATTTCATCATCGGGTCTTGTCGGTTTCTTGCATTGTGTCGATCGATGCTGCCCCAGAACACGGCAAGCAAGCCGTTAAGAAGACGCCGTGCTTGGCAACGACAAGCTCCACGCACGCACGGCGACGAGCGGGGCTTAGAAGTTTTGCTGGCGCTGCCCTTCGGGTCCCTGTGCTGCTTCCTTTAAGATGAGCTTTTCGATGTGATCCACCCCCACTGAAGTGGTCCGACTTGAAGTATGTCTTATGGCATCAAGGAGGATCAGAACATGCCAAGGAAGTAGCATATGCCTGAAGAGATCGTCGTAAAGCTGCGGCAGGTCGATGTCCTTGTTTCGCAGGGGGTCGCGATCGCCGAGGCGGTCCGGCAGATTGGGTAATCGAGGTAACCAACTACAGCTAGCATGTCCCAATTCTCGCTAAGTCGTTGAAATTGCACCGATGGAAATACCCGCCGCCGGCCCACATACGGCGCGGCAGGCCGACATTGGGGAGAAATGCACCAAGCTTGGGATGACCATCACCGCCAATCTGATCCGGCACGACGATATCTGGCGAGAGGCACCACTGAGCGCCGAGCGGCACCGCACCATTTGCAAAAAGATGAGGTGAAAACGTCGCCTCAAATTCTGCAATCAAACGCTCGCTGATGACGTCGCGACGTTCAATTTTACGCCCGATGCACTTGATTAACTCGTTCATAGCCACTCAACTTTTCCGATTCTATGTCGCATTCCAGATCTTACGCTTCACAAGATCATTCACAACGTCAAGAGTGATACGCTCAACGGCCTTACTCGCCTCGGTTATGGGCTTGGATTGGTTGCGCACGAGGTAGATCGGTCGAGACATGTGCTCATCGAGAATGCGTGACGACACCAATTCCCCACGCTGAAGGCCATCATAAGCGGCTGCACGCGCTAAAATTGTGAAGCCGCTGCCGCGCGTGACAAGTTCCTTAATCTGCGCCAGTGAATCCATTTCGATAATGACATTGAGTTGAGTGTTGATTTCACGTGCGCAGCGTTCTATCCGCTGACGCAGACCATGATGTTGCGAAGGCAGAATTAGATCAAGAGCATAAAGATCAGCAAGCTTCACGGGCGTACCCGGCGGAGTCTTGAGCGGCCAATTGTCGGATGCAGCAAAGAAATGCAGATCCTCTGCCATAAGTTTCTGTACGTGACAATTCTTCAGATTATCAACCTCATAAAGAAATGCGAGATCAATGGTCTGATCCTCGATCCATGTCTTGATGAAGCCGCTCATGGCCTCAATCGCGCGCAATCTCACTTGGGGCAAATCGACAAGTACAGTTTCAGCCAGTGGCACGGAGAGAACCATCGACACCGAACTTGGTAACCCAATCGACACAGAGCCACGCGGTACACCACCCGATTCACGCACGGCTGCGCGACAAATCTCCATGCTCTGATAAATGTCACGAGCATGCTTCAAAAGAATTTGCCCCGCTTCTGTGAGCACAATGCCACGCGGCGAACGATCCAGAAGCTGAACGCCCAATTCCTCTTCGATCTTGATCACATGCTGGGAGAGTGATGGCTGGGCGACATGCAGACGCGCTGATGCGGCCGAGAGAGACCCTTCTTCGGCAATGGCAACAAAATATTTGAGTTGTTTAATGTCCATATTCGCCTAATGAAAATTATCCTTTTTCAGCCTTTTTTCTTATTTCATTACTACAAATTTATTTACCGTATAAATCTGAGACCAAAGATACTAAGCTAAATTCTATTAGTCGTCCGATTTTTCGAGGTAATCAGAAGCTTAACAAGATCTAAAATTTCTTGAATAATTATAGAAAAAAGAATATGATCTTGTGTCATCTTTCAAAAAATTAAACAAATTAGTCAATTTTTAATTTTTATGCTGGAATTAAAAAATTAATTTTTTTATTTAAATAATCTAAAATATGTTCAATTCGTTTTGATTTAGCAAAAAGCTTTCTTCAACACTATGTTTTTTGTCAAATATAGCGAAAATTAAATATATAGAGGTAAAGTCAATTATATGAGATGTTTTTTATAATAATTCAATTTTTAATCCTCAATGTAAGGAAAAAGTCAGATCCAAGTTACATCTGAAGCCTTTCATTTGGAGTAAAAGAAGCTTACACTATATCGAGATTTTCAATTTCGAAACCACTTTGCATTCTATCAAATCCTATTTTAATTGTTTATGAACCTATAAAAAATCCTAGCTTCAAATTCGAAGTGCAACTTCCTCTAACCTGTTGAGGTGACTGAGATTGCGATAAGCTCTTGGTTCCCTTGACCTGGCAGTCGAAGGAGCACGATGTCCTACAACCATCTGGGCCCACGAAGAACGATACCGGATTTCCGCGTTGTTAAAAGAGGAACTGACCCAGTCGCAGATTGCAGTCAATCTCGAACGGGACAAGTCGACCGTTAGTCGGGAGATTGCCCGCAATTCAGGTTTACGAGAATATCGCCCCCGACAAGCGAATATTCTGGCGGAAGAGAGGTCCATGAACAGCCGCAATGCTCGCAAGGTCAAAGCATCCGACTGGCTATGCGCAAAGAGTTATTGGGAGGACCAATGAAGTCCTGAACAGATATCTGCCGAGGTACCGATCAGCCACGAGACGATCTATCGTCTTATCTATACTGATAAATTACTCGGCGATGATCTCTATCAACATCTGCGATGAAAAACAACGTCGTAAATGCTATGCAGGCGGTAGGGAGCGCAGAGGCCAAATCATTGGTCGCAGAGCCATTTCCGAGTGACCAGCCTATATTGAAGAGCGTCGACAGATCGGACATTGGGAAGGCGATACGCTGATTGGCAAGGCTCACAAGCAAGCCATCGTCTCATTAGTCGAACGCAAGAGTGGTTATGCTGTTCTGGTAAAGGTAAAAAACAAAACCGCTGATCTGGTCTCAAATACGATCATCAATCGCCTCAAGCCATTATCGAAGAAGGTCAGAACTCTAACCTATAACAATGGCAAAGAGTTCGCTGAGCATGCTTCTATCGACCAAGCCCTCGGATCAATCTCATACTTCGCCGATCCCTATTCCAGCTGGCAGGGCGGATCGAACGAAAACCCCAACGGACTTATCCGCCAAAACATCGCCAAATCTCGCCCGCTAGAGACCGTAAGCCATTCAGAACTTGCGAAAATCGAAAGCCTGCTCAATAATCGACCGCGAAAGCGTTCCGGCTTCAAAACACCACGCGAAGTTTTCACCCATCAACAAACCGCGTTGCACTTCGTGCGTGAGTCTGAGAAATATTATGCAATTTGCAAAATAAATTAAATAAAATTATTTTAAGGATACCTGCTCTCTATAACGTCCTTTCTGATATGTTAGGGGATCCTTAAAAGTTGTTTACACGAATTTTACCCCAGCTATAAATCAGGTTTGACTCCCCGTAATAATTTGCTGATGAATATTACATGCAAAAGCCGTCGTATCCATCAATAAGAGCCAATTTTCGAATTCTTTGTAAAGATTAAACCCTTCAAGTCTGTCTGCAAGTAACTGATCATGTTCGCCCGAAAAGCGCTCAGCTATTTTTTGGCTCGTTTTCTGACAACACACGAAGACAAAAGGTCTTATGAGTCTTGATCGCAGTCGCTATACGACTTGTAGAATGAAGATAGGCTAAGAGCTGTGGGGGATCAGCGGATACAGGCGAAAATGCGTTTACGGCTGTGCCAAAACGGCTAATATTATTTTTTTTGTAGTAATTACCGCTACGCTATTTCTTATTCGATGCATTCGTGTAATAAATAAATCACGCAAGACATTTTGAATTTCCAACCGATTTTCAATCATTTTTTCTGTCTATCTAAACCTGCAGGATCATTGATGTTCGCGCCAATATCCGCGAGGTCTTGATAACGGTCACCTATTCGATGATGCGGTCTACCTCCTGTTGCACCACCAAATGCAGCAATCAACTCATTGCCGGCAGGCGCATCTGCAATTGAAAATTGAACCGTTAAATAGTGTGAACGCCGCCCATTATCATGAATGTCCATGAGAGGGATTTGAATTTGAGAACTAGCGGGGCCTCGAGTGTTTGTGAATCCAAGATATGTTTTTGCACCAAGAGCCTCGCGATAGAAATTTCCGAAATGCAGAGTGTGAATAAGAGCAGACGCGTGCTCCTGTTCGCAATCGATGCCGGCCATTGCTGCTTTACCATATGCCTCAATCTTGCTCGCTCCGCCAGCCATTGCCACGATACGGTCGGTGAGAAGCTTACCAAGAATAGGCGCGAGAGCGCGGATTTCGGGCTTTAGATCTTCTACGAAGCCACGACCTGCCCAAGGATTTTTTACAACTGCAGCGACTCCAAAAATACGAAGGGGCGGAATCGACGGTCGTGCGCCTTCACTATGAATTTCTTCCTCAAAATTGATTAGTTTTCTAATCTTTAAATCCATTATCATCTCCTAAGTTCTAACTTTATATATTTTAATCAGACGAAGAGAGAATTTCATTCTGATTTACCATATATTTTACAAAAATATCTCCTTCTATTACACAGAATTTTTCGCTACATCATTTATAGCGACATGGTTGACAAAAACGATAGTTATAAATTGTCATAAATTTAATTTTGTTCCCAAGTATTCTTAAATGACTACATGAAAGCATTTTATTATTTAAACAGTTAAATTACGAATGATTACGATCAAGAAAATTACAAATTTTATTATTGCACAAGTCAGCCGCTTCAACGATTGCCATGTGTCGTAGTTTTGGAAGTATGATGAGTTCTGCGTCTTTAATTTCTGTCGCAATAGCGCGACTCATTTCAGGAGAATTGCCATAATCTTCTTCCCCTGTCATAATTAAAGTGGATTTTATTATTGGAGGTTTAGGCTCAACTAATTCTGTGACGCCATCAACAAGAAGCTGATATATTTGTGCGTATACGTCTTTTCGATTAGCTAATATCCACTGTCTAATTACATCCATCAATCTTGGTTGACTTATTCGAAAATCATCAGTGAACCAACGTTTAAGAGCAGCTTCAATTGTTGCGGCCGGCCCATATTGTCTTGCCTGCAAAACTCGAGATTGAATTTCATTCTGCGCAGCTAGACTCCGTTGATGAGCGGAATGAAGAATGCCCAAAAGATCCACTCTGTCGGAATGATCCATAGTAAACCGACGAGCTATCATGCCTCCGAGTGAGAAGCCGATGACTGACGTATTTTTGATATCTAAATCGTCAAGTAAATCGGCCAATTGCTCAGAAAATAATTTGAGTGATGGAACTTTTGGCGGGTCGCGACTAGATCCATGACCAAATAAATCATAAGTTATTATGCGATATTTTTGTGAAAGAACCGGAATTTGCCACTGCCACGAATGCATATTGAGGCCTAACCCGTGCACCAATACAATGTTTCTATTGCCGCCCCCCACAAGCTGATAAGCGGTTCCTGAAGGCGTGATGGTAGACAATTCAATTCACCTTGGGCTTAAATGCGATGACTTCAATTTCGACGCGGACGTCAACAAGGAGTTCGCTTATGATGGCTGAACGAGCTGGGGGATCAACCGGAAAATATTCGCCATAAACGGAATTAAATCCCGGAAAATCTTTGCGATCACGCAACCAGACCATCGATTTAACAATGTCTTCTAATTGGCAGTTGGCTTCCGCGAGAATAGAGGTGATTTGGTCTATAACAGCACGAGTTTGATCTTGTATGTTTCCATCCGTCATAACCTTACCATTTTTAAAGGGTATCTGACCCGTAACAAAAACAAAGTCTCCCGCACGGATTGCTCTGGATAGAGAAAGTTTACGACCATCAATAACTAGTGGCGGTCCAATCACTTGTTTCACATTCACGCCCCTCCCCCAAGAAATTTAGATTAGAACGAAACATCTTTCGAACGGTAAGAGATTTCCGACATTACTGGACGAAAATCTTGCATCATTATGCCCAGTTTTACGTAAATATAATACCATGGGGAGGTTTCATCATGACCAAGCTTCAGCGTTATCAAATGTTTATTGATGGAAAATGGGGGGACGCCTCCGACGGGAAGTTTTTTACATCAATTAATCCCGCGACCGGCGATGACTGGTCAGAAATCCCCGAAGCCACAACTGCTGACGTCAATAGGGCAGTCGAGGCAGCGCAAAGAGCTTTTACGATTGGTGAATGGGCCAATGCTCTTCCAACTACCCGTGGAAAATATTTACGTAAACTCGCCGATCTTCTTGCGCAAAAATCGGAAGAACTTGGGCGCATTGAAACTATAGATACCGGTAAAATGTTAAAGGAGACGCGATGGCAAGCTAAATATATTGCTGAATTTTTTCATTTTTATGCCGGCGCAGCAGATAAGGTGATGGGTAACACTCTACCAATTGATAAACCTGATATGGTCGCTATTACACTACGTGAACCATTGGGCGTCGTGGCAGCGGTAGTTCCTTGGAATTCTCAGCTTTTTCTTGTTGCTGTAAAAATTGGTCCAGCCCTTGCGGCCGGTAATACGGTGGTTTTAAAAGCATCCGAACACGCATCAGCCCCCATGCTCGAATTTGCAAGGCTGACGGAAGAGGCAGGATTTCCTCCTGGTGTATTTAACGTGGTAACTGGCCATGGTGATCCATGCGGTCGAGTTCTTTCATCGCATCCATTAGTACAGCGTGTATCATTCACCGGTGGACCAGAAGCAGCTCGTCAGATTGTTCGCAACTCCGCCGAAAACTTTGCTCAAGTTTCTCTAGAACTGGGTGGAAAGTCGCCCTTTATCTTATTTGATGACGCTGACCTTGAGAGTGCGGTAAATGGTTCAATTTCAAGTATTTTTGGCGCGACAGGTCAGTCTTGCGTGGCAGGATCAAGATTGTACCTTCAAGATAAAGTTGCCGATCGATTCCTGGATACTCTCGTTTCAAGGGCAAGGCAGATTCGAGTGGGTGATCCGCTTTTAGAAGAAACACAAATGGGTCCCCTTGCAACAAAAGGGCAGCTCGATCGCATTGAAAGAGAAGTCGCAATTGCTCAAGATCAAGGCGGTAAAGTTTTAACTGGAGGCAAACGTTCAACAGGAATGAATCGAGGTCTTTTTTATGATCCCACCATCATTGAATGCCGAAGTCAAAATGACCGAATAGTTGACACTGAGCTGTTTGGTCCTGTGCTGAGTGTCCTCCGTTTTAAAAATGAGGACGAGGTTATTGGTCTTGCTAATGATACAAAATATGGGCTGGCTGCAGGTGTGTTTACAAGAAATGGCGCGCGTGCTTTGAGAGTTTCCAAAAAATTACGTGCAGGAATCGTCTGGGTAAACACATATCGCGTCGTTTCACCGATAGCGGAATTTGGCGGATTTAAAGAATCGGGCTTTGGTCGGGAAAGTGGCTTCCAGGCTCTTTACGATTATACACGACCAAAAACTGTTTGGATCAATACATCCGAGGAGCCGCTAGCAAACCCATTTGTGATGCGTTAAGTAATTCTCATCAAAACATCAATTGCACATGTATCGTACTTGCTAACAAAAAGTGGATTGATCTCAATCTCGGCCACTTTATTGAGTGGATCTGTGGCAAAGTCAGTGAGTCGTTCAAGGGTTGATAGTAATGATTCTATATCAGCCGCTGACTGACCGCGAAAACCGTCAAGTAATCGTTTGACCTTCAACCTAGTTAGAGCCCGAATAAGATCATTCCTGGATGTAGGCAATAAAACTGTCGTCGAATCTGCCAATAATTCTACAAGAACTCCACCTGTAGCGAGTGTCATCACAAATCCAAATTCTGTTTCATATCGGATATTGACCATAAGTTCTGCAGCAGGTGCGTCAATCATAGTTTCCACAAGAAACACATCTGTAAACGCCGCAGAATTAAAAATTTCGACATTAGACTTTATCTGATCAACAGCTTCCCTGACCTCGTTCGGGGATCTTAATCCGATTCTTAGAGCACCTGCTTCAGTCTTATGGGGCAACAGGGTACTTACTAACTTAAGTACGACAGGAAAACCTAATTCGCTCGATAATTGAACGATTTCGGATCCACTACCAATTCGACTTTCAGGAATGGGAATACCATTCTTTCTAAGCAATTGCTTTCCCGCCGCCTCATCAAGCTGACGAAACACTTCGTTCGGCTCTAGTTTAAACATCTGTTTCAAGTCGGAGTTTTGTATTTCAGAGCGACGAAATCCATACCAAGCTGCGTTGGCTATGGCGGTCATACATTCTTCAATGCCTTGCATTGGCGCTATACCGTTCTCTACGAGAAACTTTCGAGTTTCCTTGTCGAGATTCTCTGGAATTGTACTACAGACAGCGCCTGGAATATTACGCGCCTTAGTTGCAGCTATAAATGATAAAGTATCATTTCTGTAAAATTGTTTACTATCGTCAAGACCTGGAGCAGGATAGTCTTGCACGATAATTGCTACGTCATGATCTAATGATAAAAGTGTGTCAAATACGGGACGTGTTTTCTCCGCTATTCCCCAAATTGGAGTAGTATAATCAAGAGGATTAGACACGGTTGCGGTAGGTGGTAGTCTAATTCTTAATTCTTCAATTGTTTTTGCTTCGAGTGGAGTAAAGTTTAATTCAAATCGATCTGCATAGTCCGCGAGCATTGTGGCGCCACCCCCAGAACAGGTAAGACCGGCAAGTTGCTTGCCGCGTGGTACACCTCCAACACAAATAAATTTTAATGTTTCCAAAAGCTGAGAGGGACTTTTAACCCGTATTATTCCAAGTCGATCAAAAAGTGCGTCGTAAAGCTCATTAGTGCCTGAGAGAGTGCCGGTATGACTAATAGTCAGACTTGAGCCTAATTTTGAAGTGCCCGTTTTTAAAGCCACAATCGGTTTACCAAATTGAAGACTTTTCAAAGCAGCACGTTCAAAGGCGGGGATATCCTTTAGCCCCTCGATATGAATTCCAATCGCGCGTACTTCAGGATGCTCACACAACTCATCAACAAAATTTTCGAGACGCAATATCGTTTGATTTCCTGCGGATACCATGTAAGCAAATGGCACTTCTCTTTGACTCATTGTGAAGTCTGACGACAACATTCCCGACTGTGTAATTATTGCCGCTCCATAACCAGGATATGAGCCACCATGGCTGAAGGGCCAGAGCGCAACTCTGTCAACATAATTAATAATGCCATAGCAATTAGGACCGACCAGCGCGAGATCGCCTGCAGCAGCGACAAGCCGCCTCTCCGCATCCTCTCCTTCAAGGCCTGTTTCACCAAATCCGGCTGTATAACAGACAACCCCTCCAACTCCCATTGAATTCAATTTATTCAGCGCATGAATTGCAGGTTCTTTCGGTATAGCCAAAAAAACAGCGTCAGGCGCCTCAGGAAGATCCTCAATCGTTGGAAAACAGCGATGATCACCGATATGACTCCGCTTTGGATGCACTGGCCAAAAAGAACCTCTAAATCCAATTCTCTTGCATTCCTTGGCTACCGTTTCAGCATCACGACCACCAATGACTGCTACATGCCGCGGTTTCAACAATCGAGACAAATTATTTTTAATTATTGGTTTCATGCACTGAGCGACCGAAGAAGAGAGCGAGAAATTATGTGGCGTTGAATTTCTGATGTACCGTCCCAAATTCGCTCTAGACGTGAGTCGCGCCATAAACGATGAATTGGAAGCTCCTCCATCAAACCCATCCCACCAAATATTTGAACAGTATTGTCGGCAACACGATTTAACATTTCAGAGCAAAAAAGCTTAACCATCGAAATATCAGTGTCTGTGAGCGTATCTGCATTTGCTCGTCGAATAGCGTCTTCCACAAGAAGGTCACCGGCGCGTAATTCAGTCGCCATATCAGCTAGTTTGAAACCAGTACCTTGGAACTTGCCTATTGACTGCCCAAATTGCTTACGATTGGCCGCCCATTCGGTAGCAAGTCCTAGTAGCCGCTCAGCTTTACCACAGCAAGATGCCCCAACAAAAATTCGACCATATGTCAACCATTGATCCGCTAATGCTAAACCCATACCTTCAGCACCCAAGACATGACTTTTGCCTAATCGAACATCATTGAAACTTAATTGAAAAGTTTTATAACCACGATAACTGGCACAGTGGGTGCCCTCGCGAACATCAAACCCACTTAAACCAACATCTACAAGGAAAGCTGTAATACGTTTTCTTGGACCACGAGGCGTTTCATCGGTGCCCGTCGCCGCAAAGACGACAGCAAAATCAGGCATCACCGGCCCTGAAATGAAATGCTTTGATCCATTCAGTATCCAATCACTTCCGTCCTGGCGAGCATTAGATTTCATTCCCATAACGTCAGAGCCCGCTTCGGGCTCTGTAAGAGCAAAAAGTTCACGTTTCTCGCCTTTTACACATGGAATAAGATAACGTTCACGCTGTTCACCCTCACAGGCCAAGAGTAGCTCTGTGGGTCGCGCCACCCAACTATGAAGTGCATGGCTTGTCTTACCAAATTCACGCTCCATAATTGTTTTCGCTTCTAAACTAAGGCCTCCTCCGCCAACACTTTCAGGTAAATTGGCGGCATAAAGTCCTTTCTCATGGGCACGCTTTTCAATTTGTCGACCAAGATCAATGGGCACCTCACCCAATTTGTCGACGAGATCTTCATGGGGTGTGAGTTCTTCGTTGATAAAGGCTTGAACGGTTTCCAATACCATACGGTTTTCAACATTATCAATTAGCTTCAAGATTATTCTCCATTTATGTTGGTCCAGTTTCTTTATCTTTTCTGCCTGACAGAAAATCAAAAGCAATAAGGAATATTAACGTCGTGACAATGAGAACTACTGCTGCGGCCGCCACCGTTGGATCGGTATTTTCTCGCATACCGTTCCACAGTCGTCGCGGAAGAGTAAAAACGTCAAATTTTGAGATAAAAATTGTAACGACAATTTCATCCCACGAGAGGATAAATGCAAAGATTGCACCAGTAATTATACCTGGCCTCGTTACTGGGAGTATGATCCGGCGAATTGTGGTTGCTAATGATGCACCAAGATTTCGAGAAGCCTGTTCAAGACGGAGATCAAAATTAGCTAGAGAGGCCGAAACAGCAATAATAACCATCGGTATTGCTAATATTGTATGAGCCATAATGATACCGATATAGGTATCAATAAAACCCAAAGGCACCCACCATCGATAAAAGGCCATTGCGGAGATGATAGGAGGGACCATCAATGGAAGAAGTAGAAAAGCCCTTATAAATTCTATTATTCGACCGGAAAGACGCCAAAGACCTATCGCTGCAAGAGTTCCAATTGACGTTGCAAGTCCAGACGAGATTACTGCAATCACTGAACTTTGCCAAAAACTTGAAATCCATTCGGGACTCGTAAATAAATTATAGAAGTGTTGAAATGATACTCCATCCCATGGAAATGATAAATAAGTCTTATTCGTTATTGATACTGGGAGAGAAACGAGCGACGGAATAACAATTATTAAAAGTATTCCCCAAGCAACAATCTGATTCAGACGACCGATAAATGATGGTGTCATCGACTTGCACCACCAAATATCGTTGAGAGTTTCATAAATCGATTGAGAACATATATCAATAAGAGAACTATGACGATCATAAGTGTTGCTAACATAGCAGCGACACCCCATCGCACGGTTACGAGTAATTGTACTGAAATATACTCCGCGATCATTTGTACTTTGCCACCCCCGAGGATCGCTGGTGTTACATAAAACCCAAGCGAACTGATAAAAACGAGAAGGGAAGCTGCAATAATTCCAGGCTTTGTTAATGGAAAAAAGACATTGAAAAACGTTTGACTACTACTTGCGCCGAGACTTCGTGATGCTTGAGAAATTCGAGCATCTATTCCTTGCATATTCGCCAATAGTGGTAAAATGGCGTAGGGTAGCATGTATTCGGTCATACCAATTAAAACACCAAATTCATTACGCATTAAAGCAAGCGGTTCAGAAATTATACCAAGTTTAATGAGAGTATTATTTAATAAACCATTGTGGCCAAGTAGCATAAGCCACGCAAAAGAGCGCACAAGAACCGAGATCCAAAAAGAAATAAGTAATATTGATATCATACGACGTCGGATGTGCGATAGAGTGTGAACCATTGCATAAGAAACAATATAACCAAGGGTCACAGCCAGGAACGTTGTGATAAGACAGAGCTTCAACGTTCTTAAAATCAAATTAGATATAGTATCACTCTCAAAAATTTTTGCATAATTTGAAAAACCTGGTTTTGGATCGATAACACCCAAAAATAAAACGTTTGCGATTGGCGCGAAATATAACATCAACACCAGAAGCACAGCAGGCGCTATCAATAACCAGTAGGGGTTGAATTTACTCGAGGAACTGATCATAAGGACATCCTACGCACCCCAATTTTTTGGGGCGCGTAATTTTGATTATTCCGTTAACCGATGGCTTCGAGGAAAGCGTTAACGGCGTCTCCACCCTTCTCGGCCCACCAAACCGGATCATTGAAGATTACTTTATTTATATTTGTCGCAGAATTTACTGCATATTGCTCCATTGCCTTGGGAATCATGCTGAAAGCTTTTGGATTCGACGGTGTCATGCCTAGGCAGTTTAGGATCTCAAGTTGTGAATCAACTTGCAGAGCCTGTTTGATGAATTTCATTACGTTGTCCCGCCCTGCCGGATTACCACGCGGAACGATATATGCACCTGGCATTGCAATAGCTTCATTCATGACCATTTTGTAGCGACCTTGTGTTCGCTCTTCGATCGATTTCCCACGATTCTGCCATATCATTCCCATGGCAACTTCGCCATTGACAATCATATCGTGAGCTTCTGAGCCTGAGCCCCAGTAAAGGCTGTTAGCTTTTATTGTTTTAATCTTTTTAATTGCACGAGGTACATCGCAAGGATAAACTTTATCCTTTGCTACTCCATCTGCAATGAGGGCACTTTCTATCGAACCGTTAGCCCACTTATAAAGTGATCTTTTTCCTGGAAATTTTACAACGTCGTAAAAGTCGGCCCACCCTTTTGGTGGATTGCTACTGAATGCTTTTGTATCATACATAAACGCGTAGCCATAAAAAATTACACCAACACCGAATTTATAAGCAACGCCATCCTTAATATCTTTCTTATCGACAATATTATAATCGATTGCCTCAAGGTGTCCGGATTGACCGAGCGCTATTGCATCAAAACCGTCGGCATCACAAACGTCTGCTGTGACCTTTCCTGAGTCAACCATTTCTTTGATTTTACCTTGAAGTGGACCAGACGTATCAAACTTCAATGGCACTCCAGTTGCAGCTGTAAAAGGTTTTCCAATTGCATTTCCATGACACTTTTCAGATTCACCACCCCAATTCCACATAACAATTTCATTTGCCGCCGCTTCAGCATCTCCAGTGTTTATGGCGACAGAAGAAATTCCCGCTAATCCGCAAATTAGCAAAAAATTTCTTCGGTCAAGCTGTCCGGCCTTGAAGGCCAGCGCGCCATCGCGCACCATTTCACTCAAAAAAGTTCGATCTTTCATTTTAATTCCCTCCATATTTGCAGCCTTATGCGCTGCTTTAGTTATGAACATTTTGCTCGCTTATCTTAGGCGGATATGATAACCGCCTCTTCACCCCCAAAGTCCTCTATCTCAACTTGTGCTTCATTGCTCCAGCAGAGATCAACTTCTTGGGAATTGGAATATTGCTCCATATTTCTCCATGACGAAACATGAACTTCGATCGTGGGGTAACCGGGTGCATCGACCAACATTTTTAGTGAAGCGCCCATATAAGTCTTACTACGAATTTTGCCCGTCAAACGGTTAGCGCCCTTACCCTCCCCTACTGCAAAAACATCAATTTTTTCAGGTCTAAGTGCATAATAACGATTATTTTTTTTAATAAAATTACTTTTTCCTAAAAAGCTCGCAGCGAATGCAGTTTTTGGTTTTTCATATAATTCGACTGGATTTCCTATCTGAATTATTCTTCCCTGTTTCATGATTACAATTCGATCAGACATTGTGAGCGCTTCTTCCTGATCATGTGTTACATAAATGAATGTCGTACCAACTCGTTTATGTATATCTTTCAATTGCTCTTGAACATCCGCTCGAAGCTTACGATCGAGTGCACCTAATGGCTCGTCAAGTAAAAGTATTTTTGGCGAAAAACTGAGGGCTCGCGCCAATGCAACGCGCTGTTGTTGACCGCCAGAAAGTTGATGTGGATATCGATTTGCAAAGCTCTGCAATTGGACAAGGTCAAGCATTTCGGCAACACGTGCTTTTATCTGAACTCTCGACCTATGCCTAATTTCTAATGGGTAAGCAATATTTTGCATTACAGTCATATGTGGGAAAAGCGCATATCCTTGAAATACCATTCCAAAATTTCGTTTCTCAGGCAGTGTTGAAACAATAGATAAACCACCTACTAAAACATCTCCATTTGATGGAACAATGAACCCTGCAAGCATGGTAAGGAGGGTCGTTTTGCCTGAACCTGATGGACCTAAAAGGGTCAAAAATTCTCCAGCTCTGATGTGAAGGGACACACCATCAACGGCAGTTATTTGGCCATAAATTTTAGTTACATCCTGAAATGTAACATCTAATCCTGTAGACTTTTCACTCATGTAATCTTCCTTAGGCCAAGTTTTTTTCGCGCTTCTTCTGGTGATATAACGCGCGCACCCATCCTTTCAATAATGCCTATAACTCGGTCAACAAGTTGAGCATTGGTAGCTAGTACACCACGATCTATATATAGATTATCCTCCAGGCCAACGCGTACATTACCGCCCATTGATATTGCAGCAGCTGCCATCGGCATTTGCATGCGCGAAATTCCAAAGCTTGCCCAGCTTGCATTAGCGGGCAGTTGATCTTTCATTGCCTTCATATTGTCCACTGACTGATCAGCACCCCACGGTATTCCAAGACAAATTTGGAACATCGGCGGATCCTCAATCAAGCCTTCTTTGATTAACTGTTTTGCGAGGCGAAGATGACCAAGATCGAACACTTCAAGTTCGGGCTTCACGCCCCACCCTTTAATAAGTTCAGCCATGCGACGCAGATAAGGCGGGGTAGATAAATATACATAATTGCCATCGCCGAAATTCATCGAACCGCAATCAAGGCTACAAATTTCAGGACGCAGCATTTCGACGTGGCGAAGTCTTTCCTCGGGACCAATCATGTCCGTTCCAGCACCGGGTCGACATGGGTCGTCATCGCTAATCACCCAATCTCCACCCATACCGGCGGTAAGATTAATGATTACATCAGTACTACCTGAGCGAACCGTGTTAACGGTGCGCTTGAACAATTCCGAATCGCGCGATCCTTTTCCAGTAGCGGGGTCCCTAACATGAATATGGACAGCGGTAGCACCAGCCTTGGCAGCCTCAATTGCAGCCTCCGCAATCTCATCTGGCGTAACAGGGACTGCGGGACTTTTGCCCACGGTGTCGCCCGACCCGGTTACGGCACAAGTCACAATGACTTCGAAGTTCATAAAACTCCCCCAGGCCCTTTTCTTTACAGACTAAATGATTTGCCTTGACCGTGTCGAATGTTATAAATTTTTCGCTATCAATTGGGATTTTTCGCCTGTAACTCCATGACCATATCATCTGTACTTGATGTTTCGGAGGGTAAATTGACGCGAGTTAGTTTCGTGTTGATACCCCGTTACAATATGATGACCCTCACAATGCTGATGGAGCCGATGCGGATTGCAAATTATCTTGCACCGCACAAACTATATGAGTGGGACTTTCGGGCAGCCTCAGCCGAGCCAATCCTGGCTAGTAATGGCCTCACCGTAACCTGCCAAAATCTTGATGAGCCAAGTTTACCAATTCCTGACATTATAATTGTTTGTGGAAGTTGGGGAGCGGAACATCTCAATGATCAAAGATTATTGCGCTGGTTGCGCAAAAATGCACGTTCTCCAGCGCAAATGATAGCAGTGGAACTTGGCGTTTATGCTTTTGCTAAGGCTGGTATAATCAAAAACCAAAAAGTGACGACGCATTGGTCAATGATAGCTGGTCTTTCAGAGGCTTATTCGGACCTTGAGGTGGTTGAGCAACTTTATTTGTTTGAAAAGCCACTAATAACTTGCGCAGGGGGGACAGCCGGCCTCGATATGATGCTTCATATCGTTGGAAGCATTAATGGTGATGGATTGGCCGCTGAGATTGCAAATCAAGTGATGCATCATCCGCGGCGACCTCCAGATACACCGCAACGCTATATTACCGGTGAAAAATATAACGATATTCATCAAGAGGTTAGAGCAGCAATGATGTTGCTTGAAGGCCAAATCGAAGATCCAACGCCTATTCCTAGAGTTTGCCAAGAACTTGGCGTTTCGCAGCGAAAGCTAGAGCGTCTCTTTAAGCGCGACGTTGGTTGTACAATAGTTCAATATTCAAATCTACTGAGACTTCAATACGCTCGTGTGTTACTAAGTTCAACACGAATGTCTATACGGGAAGTTTCAGCGGCTTGCGGCTTTAACTCCATGTCTTATTTTTCACAAAGTTTTTTTGAGACGTTTGGTAAAAAGCCAAGCGAGTATAGAAACGCCTGGCCGGCTGACGATGCTTCACCTTCTTGGCCAGGCACTGTATACTCGTTTTTACAAAATGCTCGGAAGAAAGCTGGAAAGAGAAGCTAGAATTTATCACGCATAGCGCGAGTAACCTTTAGCACACCCACGATTGCTTGATCGCGTTGAGCTGCCATTTCTTCAAAATGCCGACCCTTGACAATTTGATCGCACCCATTAACCATTCTGTCTCTCAACTCTTTTGTAAGTTCTGGTGCCTGAAGTCGTGTCCATGGTAGCTTTAAAGCCGGACCAAATTGATCCAGATTGGTTGCCATCCCGCCTTCGCCACACGCCACATGGAAGGCTATGCATTGACCCTGAACGGCAAGGCGCGGTCCGGGGCCATTCATCAAAGCAATGTCAATGTCCTCGGGTGTTGCCTCTCCATTTGCCACCATGTGTAGCGCTTCCCGCCAAAGCGCCTCCTGAAGTCTTGTCGCCACGAAACCGGGAATTTCCTTTTTCATAATGAGTGGTGATTTACCTGCATGAGCATAAAAATCTCGGGCCCAAGTCACAGCCTCGGGAGATGTTTTCTTTCCACCAATGATTTCAACCAATGGTAAGAGATAAGGCGGGTTGAACGGATGGCCAATCACAGTTCTTTCGGGTGTAGAACATAGATTTTGAATATCGGTCATCATGAAACCGGAAGTCGATGATGCAATTATGACGTCATGGGAGACGATATTGCCCAAAGTTTTGTAAAGATTTTGCTTCAATTCTAGTCGCTCTGGCGCGCTTTCCTGTAAGAAATCAGCACCAGAGACCGCTTGCTCAAGATTGTCCGTTAGCGTCAGCCGTTCAAGGGATGCTCCTTGCACGAGACCCAGTTCGGAAAGGCTTTTCCATGCAACATGAAGCATTTTCAGATAGGATTTTTCTTCGCTTTGGGAATGGATGTAGCCCGTAACATCATAACCCCGAGCCAAAAAATGAGCCGCCCAACCCGCGCCGATGGGACCTCCTCCTATGCTTGCCACCTTCTTAACGTCTTTAGCGGCCAGCCGTGCCATAGTCATCTCCCCTTAAAGACGGGTTCACGCTTCTCTACGAATGCCTTTACGCCCTCACTGGCGTCTTCCGATTTAAGCATAGCGCGATAGACGGGCAGATCATCTTTTCGCATAGTTTCAAAAGTGTCTCTTAACGGTTTGCATTCTATGGCACGCAAAACTTCTTTAATCGTCTGAATTGCGAGAGGCGCTGAACGCGCAAGGTGTCCAGCCCATTCGCGGGCTGCAGTCATAAGTTCAGAATAAGGTACAATTTTATTAATCAGTCCGTAACGTGCTGCTTCTTCCACACCCATGCGACGGCCTAACAATAACATTTCCATTGCAATATTATGAGGAATGCGCCGTGGTAAACGCTGCAGAGCACCGGCATCAGGTACAATACCGAGTGGCATCTCAGGGAGCGCAAATTGAACATGATCTGCTGCAATTATCAAATCACAAGATAATGCAATCTCGAAACCACCGCCAACAGCCAATCCATTCAACGCTGCAATTACAGGCTTATTGAGTTTCCAGTTCTCGGTTAATCCGGCGAAGCCGCCATCGCCATAATCGCCGTCCTCCCACCAATTATCAAGCTTGATGTCGCCAGAGTTTAAAGACTTCAAGTCCCATCCAGCGGAGAAAATCTTACTACCCGAGGCAGTTAGGATTCCAACCCTCAATTCAGGGTCATCACGCAAATGAGCAAATGCTTCACCCATCTCACGGCTCATCACATGATCAATCGCATTAACCTTCGGCTTATTGAGTGTTATTTCTAAAATGTGACCATCACGAAAAACTTCAACAAATTTTTGCATTATGTAAACACTCACGTAAAGGCGGGGATAACTTCATTGCAAAATAATTCGAGGGATCTTTTTTGCTCTTTATGGCCAAGGCCCAGGGATGCATAATAAGTAAATTGGTCGACGCCCAATCTCTCATACGGGCGAAGCTTTGCAATCACTTCATCGGGAGTGCCAAACATGAGGTTCGCAGATAGCATTTCGGGGTTGTATTCTGCACGATTGGCTAACTCGGAAAGTTCTATCTCGCGCGGAAAACCATCTTTAACATCACCCATATTCTTATAAAGGTTCTCGAATTGACCTAGCTGACGCTGCGCCGCTTTTACAGGTGTCATCCAATCCTCTTTTCGATCATAGACAGCGGTGTGACGCATCATCGCAAAGATCGGCCGAGTTTTACCTGGATTGTTCATCAGAGCTTCGTCAAGGCGAGATTTATATAGTTCCGCTTCTGACATAGGCCGGGTAATAGGCCACGACATGATGTTAAGCCCGTGCTTGACAGCAAAATCGTAAGTAATGGGCGCACGAGCTGCGACCCACAGTGGGGGATGGGGTTTCTGCAGTGGCTTTGGAACTGAAGTCGCGAGAGGGAAATCCCAGAATTCGCCTTTGTGTTCATAATCCCCCTGCCATAGAGCGAGGACCGCGGGCAGCATTTCCTGCATGTATTTCCAGCCGTCGGTCTGTTTGAGGCCCGGAAACATTCGATCGAACTCGCGTTGATACGCGCCTGATCCGATACCGAATTCAAGTCGACCACCGGTAATTAAATCTGTGAAGGCAGCTTCACCCGCCAATTTGATTGGATGCCAATAGGGGGCTACTGCTACCGCAGTTCCAAGTCGAACCTTGTTGGTATGGGCCGCCCACCAGGTCAAAATTTGAAAGGGATCGGGCGCAATTGTCATTTCAAGCGCGTGATGTTCAGCTGACCAAACTATATGGAAGCCACCCTCATCAGCTATTTGCACCATTTCAAGTGTATGACGCGCGACTTCTCGCATGTCCAAACTATCGTCCATTCTTTCCAAATTAATGGCTAGTTGGAATTTCATTAATTCCCCCGCGTCGATTTTTTTGAATACCTCAGTTATACGCAATATGTCGTCTGAAATTATGCGCAATATTTCGTATGAAATACCTTACAATTGTAAGAATTACGACAACAAAGCAGAAAATTCGACTATCCTCATCGTAGTTGCTCTAGCGCCTGTTCGAGAGCCATAATAATTTCATCAAAATAGCCGTCTTTTGCTCCATCTTCTGTTTCTAATACGCTGAAAAAAGCCGCAGCAGCCTGATTGAACGGATCTATCATTAAGAATTGTCCAGCATAACCTGGATGACCAACCCAAGTTCCATTAGTTAAAAGGTGATTTCTATAACGACGCGAAGGTGACGAACTATAGATCGTTCCCGCGCCACTCATTGTATCACGAAGGAAGTCGCTATTTTGCCTCGCAATAAGTAAGCCATAACGAACAAGATCGCGCGCTGTCATTACACCGCCGCCACTTATAACAGGTACCCCCATACAGTCAGTGGAAATATGGAATGTTGCCTCAATTCCAGCATCCGTAACGATATCTTCGATATGAGAGGCCAGCAGTCGTCCACTTGCTCGCTCAATTATCCAGCCAAGCAAATCCGTATTGGGAGAGGTGTATAAGGTAACGCCATTTGGAATCCTGGGTTTTTCGACGAGCCAAGCAACAAAGTCTCTCACTCCAAATTCATTTTCACCGTCAGGCGGCAGACGCCAACCCATGGCAATTTCTTGTCGCGCGTAGCCGACCGGATCTCCACGTACTGGACACGGTGTGTAGGGGGCGATGTAATTCTCAGCGAAGTTTGTACCAACGTCCATATCGAGGACTTGTTGTATACTGACCTTAGCATAGGCGTCACCTGCTTCCGGTACGTATTCACCCACAGCGCATTCGGGATCGACCCTTCCGCCCTCGATAAGCCTCCCGAGAGCCAAATGTGCAAGCGTTTTGGTTATAGATTGAATACTGTGGAGTTGGTCAGTGGCAAAATCAGAGGCATGGCTTTCGTAAAGAATTTGATTGTTTTTAGCGATCACAACAGCGCAAAAACTTGATGTTTTTTCTAGTTGCTTAAGTAAATTTATACTATCGATATTATTTTCAGAAGTTTTGAACAAGTTCAAAATCGTAGGAGCACGAAAACATAAACTCCGACGATTAATATATTGAAGGTTGCGAAAACTTTTTCGCCGCCTTTCAGCAATATTCCATTCGGCTAGTCGTTGCTTATTGACACTAAGTTCAAGATTTCTATACATCGTCTATAGGCAACAAGTTATGTTCTGTCAGTACATCACGAGCAATACGAAAACATTCCAACGCTTGTGGAATTCCACAATAAATACCTACAATATGAATGATAGCCCGTATCTCAGCCGCTGATACGCCGTTCTTTATTGCTCCATGGCAATGGATCTGCCACTCATGCATTTTTCCCAAGGCTCCCAACATTGCTAAGTTAATCATCGATCGTGTTTTAGGATTGATCGTGGGGTCTCCCCATCCAAAGCCCCAACACCATGCTGTCATTGCTTCCTGGAAAGGTCGTGACAGAGAATCTGCTTGATTGAGATTATTATCAACATATTCTTGACCTAGAGTTTCACGCCGCTTTTTAAGGCCTTTTTCAAATAAGTCATTCATCACTGAAAGCTTCTCCTAATTATTCAACTAGCCTGACCCCATGAGGTGATCCAGTGGTTATGTTAGTTCAAGATTGCGTTTTGTGCCAGTAGTTGGGTGGCCGGCGTAGCTGGTTTGAGTTGCGGAGCCGGCCATTGCAGAACCTCAGGTGCGGGCGGTTGATATCGAAGCGAAGAGTGCGGCCGGATTGTGTTGTAGTGGCGCCGCCATGTTTCAATCACGATCTTGGCCTCTTTCAGTGTTTAGAAGATCTCGCCGTTCAGCAGCTCGTCACGAAGCTTCGAGTTGAAGCTTTCGCAATATCCGTTCGACTTAAAATCGCTCCACTGGAGCGATTTTTTGACGGTC